>Ga0256404_1013171_pt1 | contig 10540 bp, 11 predicted proteins | sample RumenRJG_01DNA_FD_185990 | JGI IMG/M metagenome (GOLD analysis project Ga0256404, IMG submission 185990) | Bovine rumen microbial communities from Lethbridge, Alberta, Canada - RJG_01 | ecosystem: Host-associated > Mammals > Digestive system > Stomach > Rumen | place: Canada: Alberta | collected...
TAATAAAACTTTATTGTTTTATAAATAAAAATAATTTTCACCGACATAAATAATATATATAAACGAATAAACAGCAGTATCATTATACCAAATATTTAAAAAAAAGAAAAGATTTAATTATCTTTTCTACATATTATAAGCCAATTTATACTCTTTTTGTTCTACTGGCTTGTCAAGTGTTAAAACATATTTTTTTGAACCTATTAAATGTTCTTCTTTTACTGATGTTACATCTTCATTTCCAAGAGCATTAGTTATTGGTAAATCAATAAATCTTTCTCTTAGTATTCCTACTCTACCATCTGTAGCAAGTTTATAATTTTTTTGATATACTTCCGCATTCATGATACCTTCAACTGATGTATTTATATTCATTATTTGACTAAGTGCTTCTGCTATAATAACTAGTTCCATCATTGCCTTTAGTTGGGGACTTATACCTGTTACTTTTGTTCTTATAGTTTCTAATGTTTTATCAAGTACAGCCCAAATTCCATAATTTATAGATGTTGAAGTAGCAGTTCTAATTAATGCTGCTTCTGGACTTTCAAGACCACCTAAAGTTAAAGCTAAGTGTGTTATTGGAATAAATGATGCAATGATATTATATATTTTATTTTCACGAAACCATCTTCTAACTTTATACTTTCCTTGTGCCTCATAAGCTTTATCAATTAAATCAAAATTTACTTCTAATTTTATCATATTAATTTCCCCTTTTCTACATATTAAATGCGGGTTTATATACCATTTCTTTTGGTGGTTTTCCAAGAGTTAGAACATAACTACTTGATCCCATTACATGTTCTTCTTTTATAGATACTGAATCTTCATTAAAATTATAACTTTTTTCATCTACTGGTATTTCTATATATCTTTCTCTGATTATTCCTACTTTACCATCTTTTCTTAAACGATATTTCTTATGGTATACATTTGCTTCTTTTAGATTATCCAAATTTACATCTATATTAATATTATTTAGTTGAGCTACTAGATTTTCTAATTTATCCTCTGCTCTTTCTTCTCTTGTTTTACCTGTTATCTTTTCTTTTAATCTTAGATTAAGTGTATCTATAATATAATAAACTAGTGCAAGTAATGAAACATATTCACCAATATTTACAATAGTCTTTTCTGGAGTAACTTTTCCAATTACTCCAAGTAATATGTCTTCGGTAATAAAACCTGATAGTATAGCCATACTTAACTTATTTTCCATCATAAATCTTTTTATTTTATATTTTCCTTCTGATTCATATATTTTATCAATAAAATCATAATCTATTTCTAATTTTCTCATAATATGCATTCCTCTCAATAAATCTAGCATATTATATCATATTTTTCTTAATTTTTCAATAAAAAAGAACTTTATGTTCTTTTTGATAGCTCTACTAATTTTCTCCATAGTAGTGGTCCAACTATGCCATTTTCATCAAAATTATAATCTTTTTGAACTTTCTTTATAGATCTTTCTGTTAAATCGTCAAATATTCCATTTACTCTTATACCTGGAATTGATTTATCATATCTACATATCGCAAGTAATAATCTTTGGAGTCTTCTTACATCATTTCCAGTTTGTCCTCTTACTAAAAAATAATCTGGATATAATTCTTCTTTTAAATTTGCTGGAAGATTTTTTAATATTTGATTATAAGTATTTTTTAATACTTGCCAATCACTATAAGTAAATACTCCTGTTACTGGTAGATTATACTTTTGTTGAAATGCTTTTACCATAGTAATTGTATTATTATTATAAATTGAATTTGTTGGGAGTTTTGGAATATCATTATCAAAGAAAGCTAGTGATGTTAAGTAATAGTGAACATACTCTACTTCTATTCCAGTATCACCATAATCAAGTTTATCCGTATAAAGGAATGTTACTTCATCTTCTGTTAATCCCTCAGAATATAAATCAGATAGTTTTTTAACACTTGTATAGATATATTTAATCTTATACCAAGTTGCTTTATTAACTACTCCTGTTTGAGGTAAGTTAAATATTTCTTGGAATTTTTTTACTGCTAATGTGGTTTCTTCATCATATATTCCTAGTGTATTTTTTATATCTGGTATAGCTGGATAATTTTTTCTTATTCTTCTTAAGTCTCTTTGAATTGCAAGGACTTGATTTCCTGCACTACCTATTCCAATTTCATATCCAGGATAACCTATTGTATTATCTCCCACCTGAGCATTTTCTTTTATACTTATATCATTACCATAGTAATTCTTTAATATTTGTAATGGAGTTTTTCCTTGATTTGCTAAAGATACACTTCCCCATTGGGAAAGACCATTACAAGTTTTTACTCTTCCATCACAGTATGTTGTAAAATATGGTTGTATTTGATTACCTTTAACAACATAGTTATTGAATATTTCTTCAGCTATATTTTCTATATTTTCATAGACAGATCTATTTTCTGTATATTTTTGATCATATGAAGGTAATGAAGTTATATCAAAATTATAACCTTTAGAACGATACCATTCATTATAAATTCTATTCATAGCAAAAGAGATGATTGCATAGATATTTGCTACTAAAGCATTTCTTGGCCATGTTGGATATAATTCCGATGATGCAACATTTGCTATATATTCTACAAATGGAACTGTTATATTTTTCGCATTATCTCCTGGGCTCCCTAAATGAATTGTAATATTATTTGGAACAATTGGATACCTTACTGCCATCTAAAAACTCCTGCTTCTAAAGTTTTTGGTAATACATTTATATTTTGAACTACATGTATTCCTTCATACATATTAACTTTATATGTGTTATCAATGTTTTCTTTTGGATAACTAGCTTTTATTTCATATATTATTTCTTTTGGAACTACCATATTATCAAGTACTACTTTTGGAGTTGGTAATTCTATGCTTTCTATTAATCCAGATGAATTGGTCTCTCCTTCAAAGAATATTATTTCATTTCCTTCAAATTCAGTTTTTATAGTAATTTTCATACCAACTATAGGAAGAGCTTCATTTGCTTGATATGCTCTTATTCTTAAATATCCATATGATGGATTATCTTTTTTAAATCTTTTATATAAATCTGAACTTATAAAATTTAAGTCATTAATATTATAGATAATTATACCTCCCTTTAAATTATCAATTCTTGATTTATTGACAAAGAATTTGTTTTCAAATTATTTTTATTTATAATACTACTTACTGTAGTATTATATTTTTTAGCAATACTATATAAAGTATCTCCTTTTTTTACTATATATTTTGTTGATGGAGATTCTTGATAATCTTCTCCAAAACATTCTTCTATTTCAGATGATGGAACTCTTATTTTTAAATTTTGACCTAATGATAAATTATTATTTACTAATGCATTATCTTTTTTTATTGTATCTACATCAAGATTAAATTTTTTAGCAATAGAATATAGTGTATCTCCTTTTTTTACAACATAATTAGTATATTGTGGAAGATACATATCTTCTTCTTTTGTATACATTTCTGGAATTCTTATGACCTGACCTATGGAAAGATTTGAATTTTTTAAATAATTTAAATCTATTATTTTAGATACAGTTGTATTATATTTTTTTGCAATATTATATAATGTATCCCCTTTTTGGACTGTATACATAAACATATTATTTGGATTAGTTCCACTTTTATCTGGAATATTTAATACTTGTCCTATTTGAAGTGTAGATGCATTTACATTATTTAATTCAGCAAGTTCTGTTACTGATACTCCATACTGATTACTTATGCCATATAAGGTATCCCCTGATACAATTTTTATGTAACATTTTTAAATGTAAATATAATATCTATCGTCTTATCTTGATAGATATAAATCTTTTCAATTAAATTTATGATTAATTCTCTAGTTGGATTTTCAAGTGATAAAAATTCATTTATATATTTTTCTATTTGTTTGTTATCTATCTTGTTTTCTTCTATTTGTTCATTTTTAAGATTATCAATATTATTTTTATTATTATCTATTTCAGTTTTAATATTTTCACTTACTCTTAAGTATTGTTCTTCATCAATAATACCTTTAAGTCTATCCATATATGTTTTATCTAGGCTTTCAGTTAGTTTATTATTAGTTATTTCTAGGCTCTCAATTTGTTTTTTTATCTTCAATGTATTATTAACAAACTCTATACTATTAATAGATTCTTTTATCTTATATTTATCTAAATACTTTTTACATACTTCTCTTATATTATCTAAAATAACATTTTCTAATATTTCATAATTATTTGTATGGGTTGTACAGACATGATATTTTGAATATGTTCTATAATAATCGCAAGTAGTATAACTTCTTCCTGTCTTATTTTGGTATCTAATTGTAATTCTGTGTTTACAATCCCCACAATATAGTAAACCATCTAATAAATAAAATCTTTTCTTTTCTGGTCTTTTAACATTTTTAGGTAGTAGAGTTTGTACATAGTTAAATGTACTCTTGTCAATAATTGCCTCGTGTGTGTTTTCTACTATAATATAATCATCAGGATTATTTTTAACAGTCTTTTTAAGTTTATAATTAATCTTTTTAGTCTTACCTTGTACTGCATCACCTGTATAAATTCTATTAGTTAGAATTGCCTTTATAGTAGTATCTACCCATACTCCATATTCTTGTGATATACAATTAGTATTAATACACTTAGTATTCCATACATAGTTGTAGTAAGATGCCGGTGTTTTTATTTTTCTTTGAGTAAGATATTGTGCAATATAATGATATGTATTACCTTTAAGTGCTAAATCAAATATTAGTTTAACAACTTCTGCTTGCTCTTCATTTATTACTAAATGATTTTTATTATTTGGATCTTTCATATAACCAAATGGACATCTACCTGATACATATAAACCATCTTTCATTCTAGAATGTAAACTACTTTTAATCTTTTTAGAAATATCTTTAGCATACATATCATTCATTATGGCTTTAAATGGTGCAATATCATTATTAGTGTTATCTATAAAAGTATCTATACCATCATTAATAGCAATATATCTAATATTATTATTTGGAAAATACTTTTCTATTAATTCTCCTGTACCTATATAATCTCTTCCTAATCTTGACATATCTTTGGTAATAATCATATTGATTTTGCCTAATTCTATATCTTTCATCATTCTTTTGAATGATGGTCTATCAAAATTAGTTCCAGAAAATCCATCATCTACATATTCATCTACTACAATATAATTATTTTCTTTAACATATTGATTAAGTAAACTTCTTTGACTAACAATACTATCAGATTCGCGCGTTAAATCATCTCTTGATAATCTTATATAAAGTCCTACTTTAAAACTACTATTCCCTACCATTAATTACTACTCCCTTCTACTTGGGAATAATGAGTATGATTACATGGTAGCTCGTAATCTTTATAATTGCAAGTAATGTTTAATCTCTTTTGTAATTCTATTTTTAATACTTCAGTTATTATTTCATTTAAAGATTTAGAAGTATCCTTAAATTTTAAATTAACCTTGTATTTAACCATAGAGTTTGATACCTCCAATTAATTCTATGGTTTTAATTTTTGTAATATTACTTGGTATGAAATTCACATACCTAATAATATTATTTAATGTCATAATCCTCCTTATTCATAAACATCATCTCCTTTTGCTTGGATGATACCTCTCTTAAAATATATGAGTCAAGTCATTTACTATGGCAAATTTTGTCTATCATCCTAAAACAATTCATAATTTATTAAATTATGAAACAGCAGGATAAGAAGATGGCACAATAACACCTATCAATCCCTTATAAAATAAAGATTTCTATATGTGCCATTCTTATTTCGTACTTACGAAATAGGGCCTACTTCGTAGGTTCATATAAAGGAAGATTATTAAATAAGTCTTTATATTATAAGGATTTAAAGCATAAAAAATCATCCTATTGTCTAATTTTCGTTAGATTTTATAGGATGATTTAATTACTATATTATTTTGATTTTTTATTTGTTTTATTATAATAAGAATTAATGTATACAAATCCTTTTTCTATTTTTTCTTCTATACTAGCATCAGTAGAATAAATTTTTCTCAATTTGTCCATTACTAATTCATCATTATCATATAATTCATAAAAACTATCATACCCTTTTTCAGTAAAATTAAATAACTCATTAAAAGGGGTATTATTTAAAATAGGATCTGTTACCATCTCTGAATATTTCCATTCCAAATATGGTGAATCAAAATGTCTTCTGGGTGTTTTGGGATACATTTTTTCCCACTTCTCAAACCATAAAAAATGTAATGTTTCATGTGCCGTTGTTTCTATTAATTTCCAATCATCTACACCTGTTGATATTGAAAATGAAAAACTATTAAGATATCTTGGAAAAACAGGAATCAAACCAACAGAAGCATTAATTTCTTTAATGTTATTTGGAAAATCCACTCCTAAAAACTTAGATAATATTTCAAAGTATTTATTATTATATTCATTCCAAAGATTGTTATATCTTTCTACTTCACTATCTATTCTTGCTTTATATTTTATATAATCATTTGTAACAATAGTTTCAATCATGCTATATACCTCTTCATTTGATGAATTTGGATCTATAGTAGCAAGTTCTGGAAAATACTGAATAGTATAATAATGAACACTCAAATCTCCATTATCTTCATAAAAAGCCCATTTAATTGTTTCTATATTTTCTTCTAATGTCATTGGCTTAAAAAGTACTTTTGGTATATTCATTTCTAACATCCCCATTCTAATATTGCAATTTTTTAAATTTTAACAAAAATACTAAATTATTTGTCTATTTCTTCAACTTCTTTATTTAACATTTCTAAATAATCTTGTTCAGCAGTAGTTAAATGTTTTTGCATGTATTTATCATATTCCTTATGTGCTTTTTCTAATGCTTTTTCATGAGATATATAGCCTGTTCCTTTTAATATATCTTTCCTAGTCATTTTTAAAAATGAATCTAATTCATTAATCCAATCTTGCATAGTCATTGGATGTCTATCTAAAGCATTAATTTCTGCCACATCTAAATAAGCTGATACCATTCTATTTAATGTATTAAGTTCTTCTTCAGTTAGATAATTTTTAGCAATTTCAGTTTCACTCTTTGTTGGGTAGTTACCTTTAAAATTAGTAAGTCCTAAATTATCTTTTTCTGAATCAACTCTTGTAAATATAATTTCAGCCGCTGTATGACCATGTGTAGCATAATGCATTTTATTTTGCACAGTTTTGAAGAAGTCTATTGATAATTTATTTTTAGGATCATAATCAATACTTGTTGCATAAATATCCAATACTTTTCTCCAAAATATTTTTTCTGATGATCTGATATCACGAATTCTAGCAAGTAATTCTTCAAAGTAAGGACTTTCACCATTATTTTTTAATCTTTCATCATTTAAAGCAAATCCTTTAACCATGTATTCTTTTAAAACTTTGGTTGCCCATATTCTAAATTCAGTTGCTTTTTTAGAATTAATTCTATATCCAACTGCAATAATAGCATCTAAATTATAGTGTAAAACATTATATTTTTTACCATCATTAGCAGTTGTTAAGAATTTCTTAACAACTGAATCCTTTTGTAATTCACCTTCATCAAAGATATTCTTTAAATGCATAGAGATATTATTTTTAGTTGTATCATAAAGATTAGCCATAATATCCTGACTCATCCATATATCATCCTCTAGTATATTAACATCAACTTTTATATTTCCATCTTTTGATACATATATAATCATATCGTTTTTCAATCTATCACCATCTTTCTAGTTATTTATTAATTCATAAAATCTTTGTTTATTTTTAGGACTTAAAACATTCATTATTTCTTCTTTAAATGCTCTTTTACTCTTATAATTAGGATACATTTCTTTTAACATATCAAAAATAAAATCCTCAGAATTATCAAGTTCTTTCATTATTCCGATATAACGACATAATCCATAATATGAATTTCTATCTGATACTCTTTTTGATTCTTCAATTATCTGCAGTTTATAAAATTCTAATAATTCTTTACTATATTTACATTTTAATATATCTTGATATCTTGCCAAATCAGACATACTAGGGTGCTTATTTAATAGTTCAAACAATTTATCAATTTCGTTTTCTTCAGCATATATTTCTTCAAAAAAATAAATATTATTTGGCTTTATTTTAGATATTATTGTTTCTTTTAAAGATTTCCATTCAGAATTGCTACACATATCTTTTAATTCCTTATATTTTGCAAAACTAGATGTTTCTATAATTACTTCAGGTAATATTTTTTTCTTTTCTTCTAACATATTATATTCGTCATAAATATTTAATAATTTATCATATGCTCTATCTTTTCTTACATGATTTTTGATATCATCTTTTAATATTTTTATTACTTCATCTACTTTATTATCCTCTTTTAAATATTTAATTAATAATTCTTTTACTCCATATTCTTGGATGTTTTTATAGCACATTTTTATAGCATCATCTTTATCAATAAAATCATAAGTTAATGAAATTTTATCTAAAGTTTGACTAACAAATATTCCATAAGTACTTAATTCAATTTCATCTAATATTTTAACTACTTTTTCGGCTGAATCTTTATCATGAACATAAAGAATAAATGCATGTAATGGTGAGTCAGAAAAATCATCTAAAGTATTATTTGATGTTATATCTTCTGTGTAATCTAGGAATATATTGAAATATTCATCATTGGATAGAAGTTTACTTGCACTTTCATTAATTAAATATAATGAATCTTGAAATTCACCATTAGAACCATCCATAAATGTATCTTTTATAAATCTATATGTATATTTAATTAATTCAAAAGCCTTACTATATTCTTCATTATCTATAAAATCGTCTATATAATCTGATACATTGGAAATTAAGTCTACAAAGTATCTCCCATTATAATAATTAACAAAACCATTTCTATCACTTATTTTTCTTAGTTCATAATTCATTTCATCATATATTTTAGAAAGTTCAGATTTGTTTTTATCTTGTTTTGCTTGCTTCTTATTCATTATTTCTAATTCTGGAATATCATTTTCTTCGAGATGATAAAGAACTGCTGCAATATGTTTACACATATACTCTCCGTCTTCTGAATACGGGCAAGAACAATAAAAATTATTTAATTCATTATCATTTGCTCTTAATTCAACTCTATATATTTCAGAGCCATCAATGTAAGCAGTGATTCCATCATCTTGACACCAAATATCTAATATTCTATTTTCTCTATAATAGCTTTTACCACGAGATAAAATAGTGAAATCAAAATTATCTTCAAAATCATAATTTTTTAGAAACTTTTTCATGATTCACCTCCTATTCAAATTCAATATTATTTTCTTTACACCAATTTATAGCAAGTTCCTTATATCTTTCATCTCTAAACTTATACCAATCATTGATAATATCAAAATTAATGCATGTATCTTTAAATCTTCTAAATGCACCACTACCATTTAAAGAAATATATAATTGATTTTGGAGTCTTATATCTTCAATTGTTTCTGTAAAATCTTCCATCATCCCATATTCATTAATATCATATCTAGTTGGTAGCATAATAGATTTTTCAAATAACTCATCTAATTCGTCTTCACTTAAATCTTCAAAATCTCCAATATTTGACATAAATATTTCACCATTATCCGGATTATAATAGTATTCAATTTCATCATTTGTAAAATCTAATGCATCAATCACTTCATTTAATTTTACTTTCATAAAAATAGCACTCCCTTCAAATAAGTTTTTGATAATACAATTATACCAAAAAAAGTTGAGTTTTTCTCAACTTAAACAGCATTTTATATATAAATATCAGTTTTATACTCATTATTCCCCATAATAATCGTATCACCTCTTTTTACTGTATAAGTTTGTATTTATATCACCTCTATAAATTATATGTTATGAAAAATTTTCTAATCATTTTTTTAGAAGTTTAATTGCTTTATTCCATAAAAAAAATATCTTTAATGATATTTTTTCTTATGTAATTTGTCTACTTATTTTTATTATATTTACATAATTGTGATGGTCTATGACCACCTGTTTTTACAAATTTATCTGTTAACTTTACTTTATCTTTTATTTTTCTTCTAAAGGCAGAATTTATTAATTTTTTTCCTAATAATAGCTCATAAACCTGTTTTAATTCCCCGATTGTAAATAAATTTGGCATTAAATGGAATATAATATCAGTATGCTCTACTTTATTATGTAAATCCACTACTGATTTTACAAGTATTTTATCATGATCAAAGGCTAATTTTTTATCAAGAATATTATAATCATAAATGTTTGTTAAACTATCTATTATTTCTTTTTTTACTTCAAATGTTATTGCTTCTTCTTTATTATTTAATAATACATTTATTTTTTTTGAAGTTTCTTCTATATTTAAATCAAACCAAGAAGCATTTTCATTTAATTCATTATCTATTAATGTTCTATCTATTAAAGCCATATAAGTTGTAGATATAATCC
>Ga0256404_1013172_pt1 | contig 10540 bp, 7 predicted proteins | sample RumenRJG_01DNA_FD_185990 | JGI IMG/M metagenome (GOLD analysis project Ga0256404, IMG submission 185990) | Bovine rumen microbial communities from Lethbridge, Alberta, Canada - RJG_01 | ecosystem: Host-associated > Mammals > Digestive system > Stomach > Rumen | place: Canada: Alberta | collected...
GGGAGCCTTTGAGGGGATGTAGAGCAGGGCATTATAGGCCGGCATCTCGTTGCTGATGTGTGAGTACTTCAGCGGAGGGTTGTAATCATAAAATTTCTCGGTGTAGAAGTGAGTATAGTCCTCATCTTTCAGCTCAGTCTTATTCTTCTTCCACAGTGGGACCATGCTGTTGAGGGTCTCGACTTCGATATAGTCCTCATACTCCAGAGGCTTTTTAGCCTCCTTGTCCTCCTCGGACTGCTCCTTTGGACGGCTGTGAGTACACTCCATTTTAATAGGGAAGCGGATGTAGTCGGAGTACTTGCTGACCAGAGACTTTATGCGGTACTGGTCGAGGAAGTCGGAATAGTTCTCGTCCTCAGTGTCCTCCAGGAGTTCAAGGATTATCTCTGTACCTGCGGACTGCTTGTCGGCCTCAGTGATGGTGTAGCCGTCAACACCCTCAGATTCCCACTGATAGGCCTTGTCGCTGCCGTAGGCCTTTGATATTACAGTGACCTTCTTTGCTACCATGAAAGCGGAGTAAAAGCCTACACCGAACTGTCCGATTATCTGGTTATCCTCTTCGAGCTTGTTCTCATTCTTGAACTTGAATGAGCCGCTGTTTGCGATAGTACCGAGGTTGTTTTCAAGCTCCTCGGCAGTCATACCGATACCGTTATCGGCTATTTTAAGGGTACGGGATTCCTTGTCAGCGGTTATCCAGATAGCGAAGTCATCCTTGCTGAGACCGACCTTGTCGTCAGTGAGAGACTTGAAATAGAGCTTGTCGATAGCATCGCTGGCATTAGAGATAAGTTCTCTGAGAAATATCTCCTTATGTGTATAAATAGAGTGGATCATCATATCGAGGAGTCTTTTGGACTCTGCTTTGAACTGCTTTGTTTCCATTAAAAACATCTCCGTGGAATAATTTTAGCACTCTAAGTCTTTGAGTGCTAAATATAGTATATAACTTTCCGGTAAGAAAATCAAGAGCCGGGAGAAATGTTTACAATTTGTTCATAATTAGCAGACCTCTGATAGTATTCCACTCTTTATTTTCGCTCTGCACGCTTTTTTCTGCGCTGTTCACGGTTGTCTTTTTCGGATCCCAAAACCTCCACAGCAGCGTCAGTCATATCGTCATCCCATAGTGTTCCTGTGATTGTAGTCTCTGCCCAGGGACAGAGTTTCTTATAATCAGAGTCTAAGACCACGGTATACGGAGGGCCGCAGCGGTCATTCACCGCCATGAACAGATGACGTCCCTCACTTATAAGCCTTGTTGGCCACTTTACGTCCTTGTCGTCTACATGGTCATATATCTCCTTGGTTATCTCGTACAGATCCTGATTTGGTCCGCCGCCTATCTGTGCAGTGTAAAGGCCGGTCTCAGGGTCGAAGCAGCATTTCCACCCGTTCCCCTTTTTGAATTCCATGATATTCCTCCTTATAAATCGTTAATGGCACTTTTAAGGCAACATAGAAAATGAGGTGCTGTCTTTCAGATAGCACCTCATTGTGTCTTACTTCTTGAGCTTGTCGATAACATCGCCGGCCTTGTCCTTGACAGCGTCAACGACCTTGTTGATCTTATCATCGGGAAGGTCGATGCCGGTAACGCCTTCAACGGCCTTTACAGGGTTCTTGGTGAGGTTCTTCTGGAGGTCCTTATCGCCCTTTACCTTGTCAGCGATCTCTTCGATTTTTTCTTTGATGTCCATAATATGACCTTCTTTCGGTTAAATTTATATTGTAAGTATACCACACTTTTCTGAAAAAATCAATACCTTTTTTAGTAATTAATGAGCGGCATATCAGGAACTAAGGCAATACCGCACAAAGATTGTGCTGAAGATGCGCCGTGAGATTTTTCGTCAGATTATATAGAAATTCCGCAGGCATACTGACGTATGTCAAGGGATTTCTGTGCAAGATGACGGAAAATATCCAAGCAGATTCAGTACAAAGACGTCAGGCGGTCTTTGTGCGGTGTTGCCTTAAGAGCAGGGAGTTCAGAAATACAAGGATATAACAAAATTGGCGCACAAAGTGCGCCAATCATGTATCATAATTATTATCTCTTCCGTAAGTAAAAGGAGAGTATGACTTGCCCGATGAGCAAGCGGCATCGTGAACTGGTCAGCGTCAAGCTGGTCACTTCATTTTGGTTTTGTAAAGCATCCAGATGAGCTCTGCAACTCCGATACCTATAAATGAGAGCATTGTCCTCATGGAGGGCTTTTTTACCTTGAATCTGGTGATAAATGCTATTGCTATCACCAGAAGAGCTGTGCCGTAGACCATTGGGAAATTGTCATAGCCAATATCCTTGTGGAAGCTGTAGACCACCGGAAGTATCAGTGCTACGCTGGTGACAGGAAGTCCTTCATAGGTCTTGCGGACCTCAGCAGTCTTTTTCTGACGTTCCTCCTCAGCTACATTGAAGTAGGCCAGGCGGATAACTGCACAAAGCGGGAACAGCACCAGTATAGGCAGGTCACAGATGTCCCTCATGCCTATGGAATAGCCTATGACTACCGGGAGCAGTCCGAAACAAACTGCGTCGCAGAGGGAATCTATCTGTATGCCGAATTTTTTTTCACTTTCAGTCCTGTCTTTTTTAGTACGGGCCACCTTTCCGTCGAACATATCGCAGAGACCGGAGACCATAAGGCATATTATAGCATACTCCGGGTGGGGAGGTTCGCCATTGACTCCGAGAGCCAGAAACATACCTATTACCGACGAGACAAGGCTCATATATGTAAGAATAACAGTATAGTTATAAAAACCTATCATTATTTAAACCTCAAACTCTAAAAAGTATCCATGTATAAAATATATTATACCATAAATGAACTGGAGTTTCAAGTACTTTCCTGTTATTTAATGCAAAAATAACGATGATTCCGGGAAAATCAGTTCTTTTTGCTTCTCTTTGCGGGAGCTTTTGCCTTTGCGGAAGTCTTTTTCCTTGCGGTTTTGGCAGCACCTTTTTCACGGTTGACCTTCAATTGTTCCTGACGGGCCTGTTTGTCCTCAAGGCGTTTGTAGGCCTCATCATAGAAGTACTCCTGAGCGTTGAGAGGCTGGTCAGACTGACGTCTGCTCTCTGCGTGGACATAGCTTCCGTCACTCTGCATGACTCTTGCCTTCACGTTGTCGCTCATGAGGACACGGAACATCTCACGGATGCGCTTTTTGAGCTTTTCGTCCTCTATGGGAGCGGCGACCTCTACACGGCGGATAGTATTTCTGCTCATGTAGTCTGCGGAGCCTATGTACATCTTCTGTTCTTTGCCGTCTGCACCGAAAATGAAGATACGGCTGTGTTCAAGGAAGCGTCCCACTATGCTGCGGACAGTGATATTCTCAGTATATCCCGGTATACCGGGGATGAGACAGCAGATGCCTCTGACTACCAGCTCTACCTTCACTCCTGCCTGTGAGGCCTCTGCCAGTTTGTCCATGATGACCTTGTCGCAGAGGGAATTTACCTTTGCGGCGATATAGCCGCTGCCGCCGTTTTTAGCAATATTTATCTGCTCATCCATCATGGCCAGTACCTGAGGTCTGAGGGCCAGAGGGGATACCAGCAGCTTTCTTGTGCTCTCAACGAGAGTACCGTTCTGGAGGGCATTGAAAACGTCCTCGGCATCGGCAGCAATGTCTCTGTCAGCGGTGAGGAGCATTAGGTCTGTGTAGAGAGCGGAGGTCTTTTCGTTGTAGTTTCCGGTACCGACCTGTGTTACGTAGTCGAAACCGCCGCCCTGAGCCTTGCGGGTGATGAGAAGCAGCTTGGAGTGGGCCTTGTAGTCCTTCGGGCCGTAGATGACCTTGACTCCGGCAGCCTGGAGCTGCTTTGACCACTCTATGTTGTTTGCCTCGTCGAATCTCGCTCTGAGCTCTATCATGACAAGGACTTCCTTGCCGTGCTCAGCAGCAGTACACAGGGCGTCGATGACCTTGCTGTTACGTGCCAGGCGATAGAGGGTTATCTTTATTGATGTTACCTTCGGGTCGGAAGCACACTCCTGGAGCAGCCTGATAAAGGAAAGATTCATGGACTCAAAGGGGTAGCTGAGCAGCAGGTCCTTTGATTTTATCTGCGAGAACACAGGCTTTGTGTCTGAAAGAGCTGCCGGTTTTCTGGGTTGTCTTGGGATATAGTGAAGATTCGGAGCACTGTCGAGCTCCTGAAGCTCAAAGACATATGACAGGTCAAGGGGAATATGGGATGTGAATACCCGTGAATTTTTGAGTTTCAGCTTGCGGCAGAGGTAGTCCAGAGCCTCCCTTGAGAACTCATCGGATATTTCCAGTCTTACAGGAGCCAGCTTAGTGCGCTTCACAACGAGCTCCTCCATACGGTCACGGAACTCCGCACCCTTGCCGGAGACCATAATATCGGCACTTCTTGTTACTCTGACCAGAGCTCTGTCCAGGACCTTATATCCTTTGAACATCTGGTGAGCGTAGTACAGGATGACGTCCTCTTCAAGGATGAATCTTTTGCCGTCTTTGCTGAGGGGGATGATACGCTCGCTGTTTTCCCTGCTTGCGGGGACTATTCCTATAGCCGTAGCTTTTTTAACTCCGAGCTGGACAACAGCATAGAGCTCCTTATTTTTGAGGAAGGGGAACGGAAGGGCGTCGTTTACCACAATACCGGAGATAAAGGGTTTCAGTTCACGCTTGAAGTAGAGTTCAAGGAAGGTGAGCTCCTCTGCGGAGGCTGTCTCCGGTGTTACGTGTACGAAACCGTAGGCGCCCAGGTCTGACATAGTTCTGCGGTAGGAGTCCTCAACCATAGGCTGCATCCTGCGGACTGCTGTAAAGACTGCATCGAGCTGCTGAGCGGGAGTCATACCGCTGCGTCTGTCTTTTTTATTTTTATTATTTTTAGCGGCATCGGTGAGAGAGCCCACACGCACCATAAAGAATTCGTCCAGATTGCTCTGATATATAGCAGAAAACGAAAGTCTTTCGAGCAAAGGCGTCTCCGGGGCAGTGGCCTCTTCGAGAACTCTTTTGTTGAATTTAAGCCAAGAAAGCTCCCTGTTTTCAAGGTATTCCATAATTAACTCCTATCTGCCTTTTTTTAAGGCATTTTATACACTATTATTATACATCCTGCCGCAATATTTGTCAAGCCAGCGTGACGCTGGACCCGTTCATGCTGTCGTTCGTAAACTCGCTCACTCTGTACGCAAGACTCACTCTGCTTTCGCATACGGCGCCGACAAAAGGGCGGAGCTTCCCCACATACAAAAAAGGCGCACTTAGTGCGCCCTGCTTTGTGCAGTATTGCCTTTACAAAATTTTAACTCTCAGTTTCCTGTTTGCTGTCCGGGTCCATATTGATGAACTCTGCACCGACTTCGTTGAGGAAATCAGCAACTATGAACCGTGGCCTGTGCTTGACCTCTGCATATATCTTTCCCACGTACTCACCGATGATTCCCAGACAGAAAAGCTGTAGTCCTCCTATAAGCCATATGGAGCATATAGTACTTGACCAGCCAAGCTCTGCAAAGCCTGCGAATTTGGCTATAAATGCCCAGATAAATGCACATATGCTGAGCAGTGACATTACAAAGCCAAGTCCGGTTATCATTTTCAGCGGCTTTGTGCTGAATGAAGTGATGCCGTTAATGGCGAATGCCAGCATTTTTTTCAGCGGATATTTGCTCTCTCCGGCAAAACGCTCGTGCCTTTCATAGTACACTGAGCAGCTCTTGAAGCCTATCAGCGGAACAAGTCCACGGAGAAACAGATTGACTTCCTTGAACTCAGCAAGCTCATTTAGTACTCTCCTGCTCATCAGCCGGAAGTCTGCATGGTTATAGACAACGTCTGCTCCCATTATCTTCATGAACTTATAAAAGCTCTCGGCAGTGAATTTTTTAAAAAAAGTGTCGCTTTTCCGGGCACTGCGTACTCCGTAGACTACCTGATTGCCCTCATAGTATTTTTCAAGCATCTCATCCACAGCGTTAATGTCATCCTGGAGGTCTGCGTCCATGGTAATAGAGACATCGCAGATGTCCTTGACAGTCATAAGTCCTGCAAGTACGGCATTCTGGTGACCGCTGTTATGGGCCAGGTCGATGCCGGAGAAGAAATCCGGAGACTCTCTGTGGAGCTCCTGTATGATGCTCCATGTGCTGTCCTTTGAGCCGTCATTAACAAAGACTACCCTGCTGCGGTCTGAGATGAGCCCTTTTTCCCGGAGGGATATGTATTTTTCTTTAAGCCGGGACGAAGTTTCCCGGAGGACATCCTGCTCATTGTAGCAGGGTATGACCATATATAAAATTTCAGGCTTGTCCACCTGACCACCTCTTTTGATTATGTTGAGCGGATAATTCCGCTATATCAGTATATCACAGGACGGGTGACTTGTCAATAAATAATACAGGGGCGTCTTGAAGCGACGCCCGCTGGCAGAGAAATATCATTATTCCTGAGCTTCTTCAGTTTCCTTGTCCGAGCCTTCATCAGGTCCTATGAGGAGGATACTGCGGCTGCGGCAGTATTCTTTTCCGGAGCATTTTCTGAGAGGAGTATCAGAGGCTGACTCGCCGTCTGCATATACAGCTCCCTCTGCATCTATCTCCCTGTCCTGCCATGTGGGGTTGACCACAAGGGTGAGACTGCCTATTTTAGCGGAAAAAGCTCCGCCGCCCAGTTCTGTGAATGAGATGCTGCTGCGTACCTGTTCTCCGGAAGTCATACGCAGGTCCGGGAATTTTCGCCTTACGGCGATAAGCCCACGGTAGTAGTCTGCAAGTACCTTGTAGTCTGTCAGACGGTCCCATTTTATGCTGTTTATGCTGTCAGGGGAATGATAGCTGTTGTGGTCAAAGCTGCCGTTGCTGAGTGGTTTGCTCCTCAGGAATTCCTGGCCTGCCTGTATGAAGGGGATGCCCTGTGAGAAGAAAATGAGAGCAGCTCCCAGTTTGTCTATACGGATAATGTCATCCACGGATGCATTGGGCATGGACAGTCTCAGCTTGTCGTGGAAGGTCAGGTTGTCGTGTGCCTCCACGTAGTTGACCACCTGGCAGGGGGAATCCGTCCAGAAATGTCCGTAGTTTATCTGAGGATGCTTTATGCCTCCGCAGACCAGAGAGCGCATCTTCCATTCAAGCTGACGGTCTGCGCCGTTGATATAGCCCTTGGAGTCGTCGCTGAAAACATTGCCTTTCACGGTGTCACGGAAGTCGTCTGAGAAAACAGCAAAATCCGGCATAGAAGAGGTGTTGAACTTAACAGCTCTTCTGCGCTCGTCAAGGGGAGATGCACCGCCGGTCCAGCCTTCGCCGTAGAGTATCATCGAGGGATTTATCTCTTTTAGGCGTTTTGCTGCCTCATTGAGGGTGTCAATGTCAAGAAGGCCCATAAGGTCGAACCTGAAACCGTCCAGCTTGTACTCCTCTGCAAGATAGCAAAGGCTGTCGATGATATATCTGCTGGCCATTTTTCTCTCTGACGCAAACTCATTTCCGCAGCCGGAGCCATTGGAGTATTTTCCGTCGTAAGTCTGGCGGTAGTAGTAGCCGGGGAAGGTCTTGGTGAAGGATGAATCCTCCGTCAGATAGGTGTGGTTGTACACCACATCCATAATGATACCTATGCCTTTTTTATGGGCGGCAAGGACCATTTCCTTGAATTCCCTGACTCTTGCGGCACCGTCGTAAGGGTCTGTGGAGTATGAACCCTCCGGGACGTTATAGTTGAGTGGGTCGTAACCCCAGTTGAACTGAGGTCTGCTGTCGGACTCATCAACTGTGTAATAGTCGAATACAGGGAGCAGGTGGATGTGTGTGACTCCCAGTGAGGCGATGTAGTCCAGACCTATAGTATCACCGGCAGTATTGGTCACACCGGACTCAGTAAATGCCTTGAACTTTCCTCTGAATCTGAAGCTGCCGCTCTCGTCCTCAGAGAAATCTCTCACATGGAGCTCGTAGATAACTGCATCGGTATAGCTTTCCAGCTTTACCGGTGAGCTTTCAGCCCAGCCCTCAGGCTGCGTAGAGACAGGGTCGAATATCATTCCACGGATGCCGTTGACTCCGGCAGAGCGGGCATAAATGTCGATAGTTTCCTGCTCGGTGTAGCCTATGCGGACGGTGTAGGTGTAGTACTTTCCGCTGAGGTCGCCGAGTATAGTGGTCTCCCAGAGACCCTTATGGCAGAACATAGGATAGCATCCGAGACATTCTCCGCCGCTGCCTTCGGAATAGAGGTTGACAGTGACCTCATTTGCGGCGGGAGTCCATATTCTGAATGTGGTCTTATCCTTTGACCAGACAGCACCGAGAGGGCCGCCGTAGAAATAGTGTTCATCAATAGCGTTGAAGTCAGGGTACATATGATTCCTCTTTTGCAGTAAAATATAGGCAATACCGCACAAAGATTGTGCTGAAGATGCGCCGTGAGATTTTTCGTCAGATTGTATAGAAATTCCGCAGGCATACTGACGTATGTCAAGGGATTTCTGTGCAAGATTACGGAAAATATCCAAGCAGATTCAGTACAAAGACGTCAGGCGGTCTTTGTGCGGTGTTGCCTATAGTCAGTCAGTATCCTTACTGCTGACCGTATCACCCCATTGCCCCTATCATATAATGTTCCCCAGATAATTACTTGCTAAGCAGACAGCATTTGAAAGGCTGCCACACATTTATGCGGCAGCCTTTTGTATCAGAAGTCCAGTTTTGACTTTAACTTTTCAAAGAAGCTCTGACGCTTAGCGTAATTCTTTTCGCTGAGCGATGCCTCGAAGGACTTCAGCAGCTCCTTCTGCTTTTTGGTCAGGTTCTTAGGAACTTCAACATATATCTTTACGTACTGATTTCCCCTTTCGGTACGGTGGAGCTTCTTGACTCCCTTGCCCTTCAGTCGGAATACAGTGCCGGTCTGTGTGCCTTCGCTTATGTTATACTTGACGTCGCCGTCGATAGTTGGTACAGTTATCTCTGCTCCGAGAACTGCCTCCATGTAAGTAACAGGTATGTCACAGTGGATGTCGTAGCCCTCACGTCTGAACAGAGGGTGAGACTTTACTGTGATATTGAGCAGCAGGTCACCGGAGGGTCCGCCGTTTACACCGCAGTCGCCCTGACCGCTGAGACGGATAGTCTGTCCGTCGTCGATACCGGCCGGTATGTCGATAGAAACTGTTTTCTGCATACGCACTCTTCCCACACCACGGCATTTCGGGCAGGGATTGGTGATTATCTTGCCCTTTCCGTTACAGTGAGGGCAGGGCTTGGTCGAAGATATAGCACCGAAGGGAGTACGCTGTGTGGACTTGACTGAGCCACGGCCCTGACAGTCAGGACATATCTCAGCGGATGTACCTTCGCTTGCTCCGGTACCACGGCATGACTCACAGACGCACATACGGTTTATCTTGACTTCCTGCTTCTTGCCTGTGCAGGCATCCATAAAGCTGATAGTCAAAGCCTCCTGTATATCGGAGCCTCTTCTTGGTGCATTGGCAGAATTTGAACGTGAAGAGCCTCCGCCGAAGCCGAAGCCTCCGAAGATGTTCTCCAGGATGTCGCCCATATCAAAGCCGCCGAAGCCGTCCATTCCGCCGGCGCCGCCGCCGTAGCTGGGGTCAACGCCAGCGTGTCCGAACTGGTCGTAGCGAGCACGTTTCTCAGGGTCAGAGAGGACCTCATTTGCCTCGTTTATCTCCTGGAATTTCTCAACATAGGAGGGGTCGTCCGGGTGGAGGTCAGGGTGGTTCTCCCTTGCCTTTTTACGGAATGCTTTTTTTATCTCGTCCTCTGTAGCGCCCTTTTCAATGCCGAGCACTTCATAGTAATCTCTTTTTTCAGCCATATCTATTCTCCGTTCATATTAATGCATAATGCATAATTCATAATTCATAATTAAAACTATCCCAAAAGACAATAGTATTTTACGTTCCCGCCTGCCATTGCTGCCTTCTGCTTTTATAATGCGCCGCAATGGTGAGGATACATCGTACTGAGAAAACTTAGCTGTTAATTATGCACCATGCATTATGAATTATGAATTGGATAAATACACCATTAGGGCGAAACGGAATTTCGCCCTTTTTTATGGTGTTTTATTGTAATTTATCAAACCTCAGTGAAGTCAGCGTCAACAACACCGTCATCATTTCCGCCCTGAGCGCCTGCATCGGCAGCTCCGCCCATGTTAGCAAACTGTGAGGGGTCAATGCCGCCTGCACCGCCGTTGGGGTTAGCCTGCTGGTATATCTTAGCAGAAAGGTCGTAGAATGCCTTCTGGAGGTCATCCTTCAGAGTCTTTATCTCATCAGCGTTGTCAGCAGAGATAGCGGACTTCAGAGCTGTGCACTTAGCCTCGATGTTGGACTTCTCGTCAGCAGAAACCTTATCGCCGAAGTCTGTGAGTGCCTTCTCGCACTGGAATACAAGGTTCTCAGCCTCGTTCTTGTTGTCAACAGCCTCACGGCGCTTCTTATCCTCAGCAGCATACTGCTCAGCTTCCTTGACAGCCTTGTCGATGTCGTCCTTGGACATATTTG
>Ga0256404_1013175_pt1 | contig 10539 bp, 9 predicted proteins | sample RumenRJG_01DNA_FD_185990 | JGI IMG/M metagenome (GOLD analysis project Ga0256404, IMG submission 185990) | Bovine rumen microbial communities from Lethbridge, Alberta, Canada - RJG_01 | ecosystem: Host-associated > Mammals > Digestive system > Stomach > Rumen | place: Canada: Alberta | collected...
CGTGCGGAGTGTCAGGGTATCCGTCAGGAACGATGTACTTGCATACTGTTGCAAGGTCTTCAAATTCAGCTTCTTTCAGTTCTCCAGCTACTATGTCCTTGCAGATGTCGATCATAGGGGTTTTAAGAAGAGGCAGGACGTTCATGCATTCAGGGTCTCCGAATCTTGCATTGTATTCAATCAGCTTAGGTCCGTCCTTGGAGAGCATGAATTGTCCGTAGAGAATTCCCTTGTAAGGAGTTGTTTCCTTGGCAATAGCCTTCAAGGTATCTTTCATGATAGCTACTGCAGCATCATAATCTTCCTGTGATAAGAATGGAAGCAATCCATCGGTATCTGTGTATGAACCCATTCCTCCTGTAATGAGACCCTGGTCGTTTTCAAATGCGTGAGGGTGGTCTTGTGCTGCAGGCATGGCAACCAAGTGCTCGCCGTCGCAGAATGCCTGGATTGTGAATTCCTCTCCGACGATCTTCTCTTCGAGAATTACTTTTGCAAATCCGCCCATTTCTGTTTCAAATACCTCTTTTGCATATAACTTTGCATCCTGGTTGTCTCTTAAATGATCTCCAACAATCTTAACACCTTTTCCACCGGTAAGTCCCACAGGCTTTACCACAACGTCCCTGTCGAATTCGTCCAGGAACTTGTCGATGTCATCAAAATTGTCAAATACCTTGTAAACAACAGAACCTGCAATTTCATATTTTTCAAAAAGGTTTCTCATGAATGATTTATCGGTTTCTATTCTTGCGGATTCCTGAGCAGGTCCAACACAAGGAACTCCCACATCTTCGAGAGCGTTTACTATTCCTTTTCCAAGAGGGGCTTCAGGTCCGATGACAGCCAGCTCGATTCCATTTTCCTTTGCAAATTCAGCTACCTTGTCTACTTCCCCTTCATCTCCTATTTTATATGTGGAGATTTTAGCGATTCCTGGATTGTTCTTGCTCATGTAAGCATATAATTCCACATCATCCTTCAATGCATCACAGATTGCATGTTCTCTTGCACCGGTTCCAACAACTAATACCTTCATCTTAATTCCTCAATAAGCTTTTTAAAATTCTTGTTTTACTCTAAAAAGAGTTTAAAAAACTTTTTTAAAATCAAATAAATTAAAAATTATTTGTCATATTTATTTTATTTTTTTTACTATAAAATATAAACTATTAATTTTTTCAAAGGATGCATATGCGAGAAAAAATTTCCATCCCTGATTTTTGGAAAAAATTATTGTCTAAACATGACTCTTAATTTTCAATTGATTTTATATGTTAAGGTTTATATTTATCTTTAAATATATATTATTGTATTAGTGATTATTTCATAAAATAAATTATGATTACAATTTCATCAAGATAAAGGAAGGTTATAAATGAAAGGTGGAGAAGCGATAATAAAAGCTTTAAAAGACCAAGGCACCGACGTCATATTCGGATACCCTGGAGGAACGGTTATCCAGTTTTATGACATGCTGTATGACTCTGATATGAGGCATATCCTTGTAAGGCATGAGCAATGTGCGGCTCATGCTGCTGAAGGTTATGCAAGGGCATCAGGCAAAGTGGGGGTCTGCCTTGCAACATCAGGTCCTGGAGCAACCAATCTGGTTACCGGAATAGCCAATGCATATATGGATTCATCACCGATTCTAGCTATTACCGGACAGGTTAAAAGCTCAGTCATAGGAAATGATGCGTTCCAGGAAGCGGATATCATGGGCATCACAATGCCTATTACAAAGCATTCATCTCAAGTGAAAAATGTCGATGACATTCCAAAAATAATCAGCACATCATTTAAAATAGCATCTACAGGTAGGCCGGGTCCTGTTCTTATGGATGTTCCAAATGAGATATTCACCGAGGATTTAAATGAATATGTCAATGAACTGCTTGAAACTCCAGGATACAATCCTACAATCAAGGGAAACATCAAGCAGATTAGAAAAGCTGTAAAAATGATTCAAAAAGCTGAAAGGCCTATGATTTTAGCTGGAGGCGGAGTAATTAGCGCCAATGCATCAGAGGAGCTTCAGGAATTTGCAAAATTAATCAATGCTCCTGTCGCTACAAGTCTGATGGGCAAGGGATCAATTCCTGAAGATGACGAGTCAGCTATTGGAATGCTTGGAATGCATGGAAGGGAAGTAGCCAATCAGTCAGTCAACAAATCAGATGTTTTAATAGCAATCGGATGCAGATTCTCCGATAGGACAACCGGACAAATGGAAAGCTTTGTTCCTGACGCAAAAGTTATTCATATTGACATAGACCCTGCTGAAATAGGCAAGAACATTGAAGTCGACCTGCCTATTGTGGGAGATGCAAAGATAATCCTGTCTTCATTGATAGAGGAGATCAAGAGTTCCAACTATAAATCAAACTCTCTTGAATGGCTTGAAGGCATAAAGGCATATAAGAAATCAGCTGTTCCAAGAGTATCATATGATGATATTCCATTAAAGCCTCAGCAGGTCATCAAGGAGATAGCTAATTCAATTACAGATGATACCATCGTTACAACAGATGTTGGAGTTCATCAGATGTGGGCGGCTCATTTCCTGGATATTGCAAAGCCACGCAAGTTCATATCCTCTGGAGGACTTGGAACCATGGGATTTGGTTTCCCTGCAGCTATTGGGGCAAAAATCGCATGTCCTGACGAAGCGGTTCTTGCAATTGTTGGAGATGCAGGATTCCTGATGGTCAACCAGGAGCTAGCTACCATCAAGGAGTATGACATTCCTGTTGTTGTAGCTATTTTAAACAATAGAAAACTTGGAATGGTATACCAATGGCAGCACTTGATGTATAATCAAAGATATGCTGAAACAGACATGGGTAATTCTCCAGACTTTGTAAAGCTTGCTGAAAGTTATGGAATCAATGCAGAGAGAGTTACAGATGTTGGAGAGACTCAAAAAGTACTTTCCAAGGCATTGAAGGATAATGAAGCTCTTGTAGTCGATATTGAAATAGAAAAGAATGAATTCATTCCGATGTTTCCTGCAGGAGAGCCTGTTGATTTCGTACTCGGTGAGTATAAATATGAATCTGATGCTAAAGGAGGCAAGTAAATGGGCGAAGAAATATATTCTCACATTATCAGCATTCTGGTTGAAAACAAGTCTGGTGTTATTCAAAGAGTCACTGGTTTGTTCACCAGACGTGGATTCAATATCGACAGCATTGCTGTGGGGGCATCCGAGGTTGAAGGCCTTGCAAGAATGGTTTTTGTTGTAAAAGGAGACCAGAAGATTCTTGAGCAGGTCATCAAGCAGACAAACAAGCTTGTGGATGTGGTCAAGGTAAAGGACCTGGATCCAAACAACAGTGTAAAAAGAGAGCTTTGTCTGGTTAAGGTTAAAACTTCTGACGACAAGGTGCGTTCTGAAATCATGCAGTATTCTGATGTCTTCAGAGCACAGATTGTGGATGTCTGTGATAACAATCTGACTGTTGAGATTACAGGCAGTCCGTCCAAGATAGACTCATTTATCAGTCTGCTCAAGCCATTTGGAATCAAACGCATAGCTAGAACCGGAATGACTGCAGTACCTCGCGGTCGAGGATAATCAAATTTTCAAGAGTTTTTAACTCTTTTTTTCTTTTTTTAATTTAATTAAACTATTATTTTATCTTTTTTAGCTTAAATTAGCTATTACTTCCTTTTTTAGTTAATAAATCATATTTTTTTTAGTTTAAATTAACTAATATCTCTTTTTTTAGTTAAAATTAACTACAATTTTCTTTAATTTAAAAATAGCTTCTTTAAAATAGTAAATAATGATTTAAATAATTAAATAATATATAAAAAAAGTAAAAATAGTAGGATTTTATCCTAACTATTCGTTTTTTAAGTTCTGATTCATTTCAAAGGATTTCAAACTGATTTTCTTTAAAACATCATGGGTTATTTCCTTTTCTTCAGCGGTAATGTCCTTGTAGACTTCACTTTCCCAGTTGTCAAGGATTATTAGGGCCTGTTCCAGTGTTTCATAGCCTTTCTCGGTTAAGGAAAGCATGTTCTGTCTTCTATTGTTCTCATCCACTTCCCTTTTGACTAATCCCTGCTCTTCCAGTTTTCTTAAAGCTCTAGCTACCGCTCCCTTGTCTATGCTGCAGTTTGTAGATAGGTCGTGCTGGTTGATGTTCTTTCTGCATTTGATTTCAATCAGAAAGGACAACTGGTTGGGGTTGATGTTAAGATTTCTAAACTTGCTGTTGAGATAGTTGTAGTGAGACCTGCTGATCATTCCAACCAGTCTTCCAAGGGGCAAATCGCCAGCTTCAGTCTCTTTGAATTTTTTGAATGACATGGTATCATCTTATGAATCATTACTATTTTTCTTTAATCCTCTAATGTAGAGCTTGCACCAGATGTAAGCTATTACGCTTCCAATCGCTGCAGCCAATACCATACCTGAATAGATACCCGCTTCTCCAAAACCGAGAACCAGTCCGAGGAAGTATGCAAGCAGAAGCTCGATGATCAATGCTCTGAATACGGTGATTGCAAGGGATGTGAATCCTTTTCCAACTCCCTGGAACACCATTGCTGACATAATTCCAGCTGGAATGGCGAGAAGGAAGAAGCATAATATCTTCAAGACGCTTGAAATCATCGGAGCCAGGGAGGCACTCTGGTCTGAATATGCAAACAGAAGGGCGATATAATCTGATCCAAAGAACATGATGAATATCAGCACGATTGATATCATATATCCGAATTTGATGGAATAGCTGTGGGCTTCCTCCAGCTTGTGATAATCCCTTTGTCCGAATGCTGCTCCTGCAACTGTGAGCATTGCTGTTCCGATTCCCATCAGGGGAATCATCGCCAGTTGGTTTATTCTTGCCGCTGAGGTATAGACAGCTACTGCGGTTGTTCCTGCAGCAATTGTAAGCATCATGTTTATGAATATGATCATTACTGAAAATGTGATTCCTTCGGTCATGTTTGGAACGGCGACAACAGCAATTTCCTTCAGGATATGATTCTTGTATTCAAAGGCTTTTCTTGTAACTGTAAGATAGGTATCCTTCTTGCCCCATATCCACCAGCCCATGATTACGCAGGATACTGCTACTGAAAGAACGGTTGCCCATGCGGCACCGGATACTCCCCATCCTGTTGGATAAATGAAGATAGGGTCGAGGACGATGTTGAGAACGGATGTGACTATTGTTACATTCATTGCTCTTTTTACATCTCCTTCCGCTCTTAAGAGTGATTGCAATACTCCTGAAAGCACAAAGAAGAATGTGAATCCAAACATAATCTGGCCGTATTCTATTCCCAGCTGTGTTGAGCTGCCGGCTCCCATGAGGTTGAGCAATGGTCCCATGAATGGAATCAGTATTATAGGAACAATGATTGACAGGATTATTGACAGCAGCAATGTGTGAACTGCAGCATTGTCTGCAAGCTCCTTGTTTTCAGCTCCTATCGCACGTGCGATAAGTGAGTTTGCTCCTGCTCCGATACCATTTCCCACGTTTATGATTATGAAAAAGACCGGTGTGATGAAACCGACTGCTGCAAGTGCGTCGGCTCCAAGTCCTGCCACCCAGAGGCTGTCTGCCAGGTTATAGATCATAAGTATCAGCATTGACATCATTGTAGGCACTGACAGTTTTCTTATGGCCCTTTTAGGGTCTCCGCGTATTAATTCAATGTTTTCCTCTGTTCTATTATTATTTGCCATGTATTTTCTCCTTAATTTGTTTCGTTTTTTGGCAGTATTTTTTTAGTAATAATAAAAAATATTTTTTTTAGTTGTAATTGTTAACTCATATTATTATGTATTTGGCGATATATAAATGTTGCTTATGCAACAATTGTTTTAACAACTAAAATTTGTTTATCATTTTCTAAATAAACCAATTATTGTTTAAAAATATTTATATTTTTTATTTATTTGTCCATAAATTTTAATTTAGAGTAAAATGTTTTAATTAAATAAAATAGACTATTTATAGTTAATCAAAATTTATTTTGCTTAATGTTTGCAGATTTTAATTTTTTTAAATTTATTTCTGCTTGAGTAGGGAATTTTAATTTTTTGCAAAGTCCTAGGAGATTGTAATAATGGTAATTGATGAAGTTTTAAAAGCAAATGAAGAGTTTGTAGCAAATTATGAAGGTAGTCCAATGAGCCACCTTCCTCAAAAGAAACTAGCTATTCTGACCTGCATGGATACACGACTTACCTGCTTCCTTCCTGAAGCTTTGGGAATCGGCAGAGGAGATGTCAAATTAATCAGAAATGCTGGAAACACAATTGTAGGCGAGGATGCTATCAGATCAATTGCAGCAGCTATCTACTCCCTTGGATGCGAGGAAGTAATGGTAATCGGCCATACAGACTGCGGAATGGCAGGTGCTGATGCCAACAAGGTAAAAGCTAAAATGATCGAATACGGTATCGATGAAGCTGAAATCGACAAGGTCGACCTGGCTGAATGGATCGGAGCTATTCCTGACGAGGAACAAAATGTCATAGAAACAGTAGAAAAGATTAAAAACCATCCTTTAATCACTGACAAGGTTCCTATTCATGGTTTGATTATTGATATTGTAAGTGGAAAGCTGGATGTTTTAGTTGATGGAAGGGAAAATTAATTTTTCTCTTTAATTTTTTTAAATATTCGTTTTTCAAGTTAATTTTATTTTTTTGATGATTATTTCTATTTTTATAGTTTAGGTGGTATATCATTGTTTGAAAATCTTTTTAACAGAAGCAAATCTGAAGCGAGCAATTTCAAACGCTTTGACGAGTATCTTGATATTTCTGGAATGGAAGAGATAAGGGATGTTCTTGCAGGTTTGAAGGCAGATGATAAATACGCCTATCTGTCCAATCATGAGGGAATACTTGACGGCGAGTTCAAGTCCATTACTACAAAACACCCATATTCATCCATTATCGCCAATGTTAAAACAGGATTGAGCGATGCGATGTTTTCAAGCGATTTGATTCAATTCATGAACTTCAGAGCGGTTTATGAGCTTATATGGTTGAGCATAGAATCCGAGGAGAAACGGGGATTGTCTAGTGAGGAAATCAATAGGATTATTGAATCAGATCTTCCTTTTAAACTCACAATAGGCTTGGACGAGTATCCGATGGTGAATGATTTTGATATCCTGGATGTGTGGTTTTTTAAAAGAATGGCGGGTTTAAGCTTTGATAAAAGAGCGATGAGGCTCAACAGTCTTTTATGCAAGGAATGTTTGAATGATTTAAACGACGAGCTTGGAATCTACTTCATGACCTTCAATTCACTTGCATTCGCCGCCGAATACTTTACAGCATGCTTCGCACTTAGAGACGATAGGGATGAAATGAACTGTGATGATGTTGTAAAAGCATGGCTGCTTATGCTCAACTTGTTTTTATCCGATATAAAACCTCTGATTTTTTAAATAAGTTATTTTTAGCTTTTTTTATTTCAATTTTTGCACAATTCCCCTTTTTCAATGACATTAACAAATTTTATAAAGTATGAAAAGTAGATATAATACCATTATATTTAATATAAGATTGAACAAATTAAATAAAACTTAGCAATTGCCTTAAAGTTTATTTTATTAAATATAATCAATTTTATTCTAAAAATTATTAAAAAAAAATAATAGGAGTAATTTAATATGAAAATGTATTATGAAGACGATGTAGACGCTTCAATCGTCGCAGATAAAACCATTGCTGTAATGGGTTACGGAAGTCAAGGCAGAGGCCAATCCAGAAACATGGCTGACAGCGGACTTAATGTAATTATCGGACTTAGAAAAGACGGTTCATCCTGGCAGAAAGCTGTTGATGACGGCATGAATGTAATGACTGTAGAGGAAGCTGCAGAAAAAGCAGACATCATCCACATATTATTGCCTGATGAAACCCAAGAAAAAGTTTATGCTGAACAAATCGCTCCTTATGTCGAATCCGGAAACACAATTTCATTCTCTCACGGATACAACATCCACTTCGGTTTAATCGAACCTCCTGAAGATGTAAACATCATCATGTTCGCACCAAAAGGTCCTGGTTCCAGAGTAAGACAAACCTACAAAGAGGGCTTCGGTATTCCTGGTTTAGTAGCTATTGAAAGAGATGCTACAGGAGATGCTTTGCAAATTGCATTAGGTCTTGCAAAAGCTGTAGGACTTACCAGAGCTGGAGTTATTGAAACTACATTTAAAGAAGAGACTGAAACTGACTTATTTGGTGAGCAGGCTGTATTATGCGGAGGACTCACTGGATTAATCAAAGCTGGTTTCGAAACCTTGGTTGAAGCGGGATACCAGCCTGAAATCGCTTACTTTGAGACATGCCACGAGGTAAAGCTCATTGTAGATGATATTTACGAAAATGGTTTCGGTGGAATGTGGAAAGATGTAAGTAATACTGCTGAATACGGTGGATTAACCAGAAGAGACATGGTTATTACTGAAGAAGCTAAAAAAGGTATGAAAGAAATCTTAGGCCAGATTCAAGACGGAACCTTCAAAAAACAGTTTGCCGATGAAAACGCTACCGATGCTGCTAACTTGAAAGAAATGAGAGCAGCTGAAGAAAAAGAAGATATTGAAGTAGTCGGTAAGAGATTAAGAATCGCTTGTGGATTACAAGACGAAGAATAAGTAAACTTTTAAAAAGTTAATCAAAATTTATATTTTGGTTTGCTTTTTATTTTTCTTATTTTTTTTAAGATTTTTTCTTATTTTTTTCAAGTATTTTTTTAGTTTTTTTTAATATTTTTTCAAGAATTTTTGCACTTTTTTATCTATTTGATTTTAGTAATTTTTTCAATATTTTTTTTATTTTTCTTGTTTTTTATTATAATTTTTCATTACTTTATTAAAATTTTTTCTACTTTAAACATATGTGTTTTGCAATTTTGATTAGTTTTTGAGCATTTATTTTTTTCCCATTTTTTGCAAAAAGTTTATATTTACGCATGCCTAAATTTTTAATATGAACTACTGGAGGTGAAAGATATGGTTGATACAGATGCAGTAGTAAATGGCGTTTTTTCATTTTGTATTCCAGGTTTAGGTCAAGCTATTGAAGGATATAAAGTTAGAGGTTTAATTTTTTTCGTAGTTGCCGTACTGATACATATAATATTGCTCTATTTCAATGTTAACCAATCAATTCCATATATTGTGGAAGTTATTATTGGATTAATTGCCGGATATGACGCATATAGATTATATTAATTCGAGAATTAATAATGCTCGAGTTTTTTTTTAATTTCAAGTCCAAGTGATTTTATATTGCTTGGAAACTTATTTTTATACTTTTACTTTCCGATTTTTGATTAAAGGGTATTTTTCTCGTTTTTTAAGAATAGTATAACTTTTAGATAATTATTGTATTGAGAAGTAGTTTAAAAGTTTGGATTATTCTTGTTTTTTTAAAAATAGTATAACTTTTAGATAATTATTGTATTGAGAAGTAGTTTAAAAGTTTGGATTATTCTTGTTTTTTTAAAAATAGTATAACTCTTAGACAATTATCCTCTGAAATTGTCTAAAAGCATTAAAAGAAATTAAGATTCGGCTTCGATTTTAATCGGTTTGAATTTATTCACATCATTGAATTCTTTCAAATATTTAAGACAGGTCTGAGTTTTGCTTTTATCCAGTTCATCATAGGAGCAGTCAATTAGGTATTCGTCTCCATCAATTTTAATAATTTCCAAGGCGCCTGATTTATCCTTGAATGAATCTGTATATTCAGCATAAGTCTCATTGATTATTGTAACATTGCGGTCATCGTTAGTTTTGAAATAATCGTCGTAGTCAATAAATGTGCTGTATGGTTTCAAATCCATTTCAAAATCCCCATGTGTAAAAGTAACGGGATTTCTTTCAAAGCCTATGGGAGCATTGTAATCAGTAATTCCCACTGCTGAAACAGCGCTTATTGATAATAACAATAGCATCACTGTAATTAAAGATATTTTAAATTTATTCATTATTTCACCAGTTTCATTTTTATAATTTATATTTTAAATAATTATTGAATTAAACTTTTTCCATCCATTAAATTGGTTTTAGTATCTATTTTAATCGTTTTTGTTGGTTTTAGTTCTTTTTAGTCTTGTTTTGTTGGTTTTCTATCTTTTTAAATTTGTTTGCAGGGAGTATGTGTTTTTTTAATAATTACCTAAAAACTTTTAAGCAATGCTTTATAAAGTAGTTATATTTATATTTATTTTATTTTTAGGTGTTATTTATGGTATATATTGGAATGGATCATGGAACCACCGGCATTTCCTTTGCTATTCTGGAAGAAAACGGGGATGTGAGGGAAGTATTTAAGATTTCCCGTGAAGATAGCAAGAAGGGTCTGGTGTCAGCTATTGAAGAGATAGAAAAAAGAGTTCCATTATCCGATATTAAATTAATGATGGTTACTTATGCAATGGGGGATGGGTTCAACACCATAAAGCCTATGAGCGAAGTAAAAGACCGAGGCATATTGTCAATCGGTGGAGCAGGAAAAGTAACAGGTGGGGGAAC
>Ga0256404_1013176_pt1 | contig 10539 bp, 2 predicted proteins | sample RumenRJG_01DNA_FD_185990 | JGI IMG/M metagenome (GOLD analysis project Ga0256404, IMG submission 185990) | Bovine rumen microbial communities from Lethbridge, Alberta, Canada - RJG_01 | ecosystem: Host-associated > Mammals > Digestive system > Stomach > Rumen | place: Canada: Alberta | collected...
CTGAAGACTTGCGCCAAAGCAAATAATAAAGTAGTTCTGTTCAATATTGATAGTAAGGCAAAGTCAGATTCCAAGAGTCGTACTCAGGCAATCATGGATATCATGCTCCGTGCTTTTAATGAATCTGTAGGATATTGCGGAACGTCTCCGTGGGTAGCGGATCTGGAACGTACTCTAGATAATGAAGGGAAACTCGATGAGTTCATCTCCAAGTTTGAGGAGTATTCCGGAAGAAACTGGGTTCAGACAAGAGCGAAGGCTTTGCTGAATCGGGATTATATTATCAAGGCGCTTGTGGCTTCACGCAATATGAGTGAAGAAAGTGCCAAAGAATTCATAGAAGATCAGACCAGGAATTTCACGAACACCACAGAAGATTTTGCAAAAATTGTCGATGATTACTGCCGTAAAAATAAGACCCGTGTCATCTTCCTCATGGATGAAGTGGGTCAGTTTATCGGTGACAATACGCAGTTGATGTTGAACCTGCAGACCTGTGTTGAGGATCTTGGTAAGTATGCCCGTGGCCAGGCGTGGGTTGTTGTCACATCTCAGCAGGAGCTGAAGGCAATGATCGACGCAACTTCTGACAAACAGCAGGATTTCTCAAAAATCCAGGGTCGTTTTGATACAAGACTCCTTTTAAGTGGTGCGAATGCGGATGAGGTTATTAAGCGTCGTATCCTTGATAAAAAAGACGAGGCGGTTACCCCGCTAAAGGCAATCTATGATGCCAATAGCAGCAAGCTCGCTAACCTGATTCTGTTCCAGGCGAAACCGACATGGTCCGGATACAAGGATGCCGAAGAGTTCAAGGATGTATATCCGTTCGTCTCTTATCAGTTTGAATTGTTACAGAAAGTCTTTGAAGCTATCCGTGAACATGGAATGAGTGAAGGCCGTCACCTGTCACAGAACGAACGATCCTTGCTTTCAGCATTCCAGAATTCGGCCAAGGCAGTCGCAGATCGGGAATCCGGAATTCTTGTTCCGTTTGACAGCTTCTATTCCACAATTGAGGAGTTTATTGACTACGATATCAAGACCGTTTTTTCAAATGCGGAAAGACGCAGCAGTCTTGATCCGTTTTCGATCCGCGTTCTTCGCATACTTTTTATGATCAAGTATGTGAAGGAAATGCCGGCAACAATCGACAGACTTGCCACCTTGATGGTCGATAATATCAATACAGACAAGGCTGCATTGAAAAACAAGATCTTGACAGCTTTACAGCAGTTGGAAGAAGAAACGCTCATCCAGAAAAACGGTGACGAGTACGACTTCCTTACGAACGCTGAACAGGATGTGAACCGTCAGATTATTAACTCTGCCTATAACGAGGGTGAAGTTAAGAGAACCATCTTCGATATCATTTACGATAAGGTGCTTGAGGGCAACAAATATCGGTATGAAGGCAGGTATGATTTTGGCTTGAACCGTTTTGTCGATGACGAGATCAAAGGATCCTTCAGTCAGGAGAGCATCACGATTAAGGTGATGACAAATTTCTCCGGATTGCGGCAGGATACAGAATTCGGAGCGGAATCTATTCGCTCGAATTCCATTGTCGTCGATCTTACGGAAGGCGCGTTCATAGATGAATTGATCAGGGCAGATAAGATTGCAACGTTCAAGAGAAACAACAGTGCTGCTATGTCCGCTGCTCTGACCGAGATCATGAGTAAGAAGTCGGCCGAGTATTCTGATCGCTTAAAGAGGGCGGAAGATATTATTCGAGCAAGTCTTCGGACAGCACCAATATATTTAGCTGGTGGAAGAATTGACATAAAGCAGAAGGATGGGAAAGATCGCCTGCAGGATGCTTTGAAAGAGATGGTAGGTCATGACTATTTCAAGCTTCCTCTTGTCACCAGCTTCTATTCTGATCAGAGAAGCATCTTGTCGATGCTGAATGATAACCAAATGACTTTGTCGGGTGATGATCTCTCAGCGGATCCAAATAAGAATGCTTACGATGAAATATGCGATAAGGTCAAGGATGATACAGGCCTACACAGAAAGGTTACGGTGAAGAGTCTTCTGGATTTCTTCTCCAGAAAACCGTATGGCTGGCGTGACCTGGATATCCTTGGAATGATCGGCACACTCTGGAAACACCATAAGCTGCAGGTATACATCCATGATAATGAGGTGGATGCACGCAACAGTTCCTTTAAGAATGACCTTGCAAGGAAGAATAATACGGATACTATGGTCGTTCGTCTCCAAGAGAAGATTGACGAGCAGATTTTGTATTCTGTAAAACGGATCATGAACAATACCTATTCAGAGAATCTTCCTATGGAAGAAAACAAGCTGAAGGAAGGTGTTATTGACTTCTTTACTAGAAAGCGGGATTTTCTTGCAAAGATCAGGCAACGCTATGGCTCGTCCTACGCTGGCAGCACGGTTGCTGCAGAGATCTATCAGGATTTTGATGCAATTCTGCGCAGCTCCGATACGCTATCCATATTCAATGAGATCATCGCCCGCAAGGATAACCTTGAGGACAATGCAGAAACTCTGGAACAACTGGAGGCTTTCTATAAGGACGGCAGCAATCAGCAGAAGAACTATCAGGATGGTAAGAAGATTTGCGAGTGGTACGCACAGAATTGTTCGCTTCAGGATCTGTCCAAACTGGAACCAATCGTAGAGAAAATGAATGAGATCATTGCTATGGATATGCCGTTCACGAGAATGAATGATCTTGCTAATCTCGTGTTCCAGGCAAGTACGGTTAAGGCAGAAATCATCAAGGCAAAGCTGGAAAGAATCAAGAAGAGAATCGAAGCAGATAGAGATACTGTCAGTAAGGAACTTTCAGACGCTATGAAAGCTGAATTGACGGATGACCAGAAGGATCGCCTGCAGGCTAAAGCTGACCAGATAGTTGATCAGTATAGGGAGTGGCTAAATACTCTTACTGTTGACACAACGAACATGGATTCCTATGTTACGGCAAGCGCTAATACAGTAAATGACTTCCGTAGATTCATTACAAGTGTGATGGACGAGGGTGGAGAACCTTCAGTCCGTACAAAGCATGTCCGTATCATTGATTGTGTTCCGACTGTTAGTAAGAAGATTGCTTCTACAGATGATGTTGACAGGGTTGTGGATGCTATCCGACAGAAGCTTCTTGCAGACTTGAACGAATACGACGAGATCGACCTGGGATAAGGGGTGCAACAGATGGATAAAAGAATATTACAGACATATTCAACATGGGCAAAGGAAAGTCTTGAAAATCAGATAGAAGTATCCCTAAAAGCTCTGGGGATTAACGATGAGAAAAATATAAAAAAGGCAAAGATTGTCGGAGATTTCACTGTTATTGACGGAGATCCGACTTCCTACCCTGCGGATCTGTTAGGAAAGAGAAATTATATTATCAGTCTTGTAAACAGAATGGGATACAGGAATGTCATAGAAGAATTTGCATACACTTGGTTTAATCGTTTCGTGGCATTGCGATTCATGGAAGTTCATGATTTCCTTCCTCATGGGTTCCGGGTCCTTTCTAATCCAAGTGGGGGAGTAGAACCGGAAATTTTGAAGAATTTGAACCTGGTAGCAGCCGAACTGAAGCTGGATATGAATCTATGCAATGAATATAAGCAGCAAGGCAAGATCGAAGAATTGTATCGGTATGTCCTGCTTAAGCAATGCAGTGCACTTTCAGGCATCCTGCCGATGCTTTTCAGCTCAGACTATTCATATCTGGATCTATTGCTCCCTAAGACACTTTTGAAGGGAGATACTGTTCTGACGAGGCTCGTTGCCATTCCTGAGAGCGCATTCCTCGAAGATGTTGAGATCATTGGCTGGATGTATCAGTTCTATATTTCGTCCAAGAAGGATGAAGTTTATGCTTCCAAGAAAACAATAACAAAGTATACGTTGCCAGCAGTTACGCAGCTCTTTACACCTGATTGGATAGTTCGCTACATGGCTCAGAATTCTGTGGGAAGACTATGGCTTGAGAGCTACCCGGATTCTTCACTTAGATCCAAGATGAAGTACTACGTGAAAGATGCGGAGCAGACCCCGGAAGTGCAGAAGAAACATGAGGAGATTCGATATAAGAATGTGAATCCGGAGGACATCCGAATCATTGAGCCATGCTGTGGTTCAGGTCATATTCTTGTTTATGTATTTGACCTTCTTTATGAAATGTATGAGGAACGGGGATACCAGAAGCGAGAAATCCCGACATTGATTCTTACAAAGAATCTGACAGGACTTGACGTTGATAAGCGTGCCGTGCAGCTGGCTTCCTTCGCCCTTGTAATGAAAGCAAGAAGCGTAAATAATCGTTTTTTCGATGAAAAATACTATGCGACACCTCATGTGTATGAACTTCAGGATTCAAAAATGCTGAAGGATATGAACTATCGGAAGTATATAAGGGATCTGAATCTATTAAACGATACAGAACTCAAATTGATCGACTACTTAGTAGCAACATTCGCAGAAGGAAAGACAATTGGTTCGTTGCTAATAGTAAAGCCGGTTGATTTCAATTGTCTTGATGGTGCACTTCAAAAGATTCAACAACAGGCAGTGCTAAGCATTTTTAATACGGAGTTCCTTGGCAATGGGATGAAGAGGCTGCAAGAACTTGCAAATCTGGCTAGAGTCTTATCAAAGAAATATGATGTGATGATTACAAATCCCCCTTATAGGGCAACATCCTCTATGGAAGGTGTCGTAAGCGATTATGCAATTAGGAATTATCCAGAGAGTAAAACGGACATGTTCGCTATGTTTATGCAGACACATTTCATTAGTAGAAATGGATTTCTTTCTATGATTAATATGCATAACTGGATGACCATTTCGAGCTATGAGGATCTCAGAAATTATTTGTTGCATAATTTTGATGTAATAAATATGGCTCATCTAGGGGCACATGCTTTCGAAACAATTGGTGGTGAGATTGTTCAAACGACGGCTTTTGTTATGAGGAGTGGCAAAATCTCTAACAATGGAGTGTACATAAAATTAGACGAAAGTGTTGACAAAGAAAAAGATTTTATCGAAGCATTGCATAATAATATAGAAAAAAACATTATCTATACTGTTCCAAGTCATAATTTTGAGGAGATTCCAGGACATCCTTATGCTTACTGGATTTCAACTGCATTAGCAAATGCATATGCAAAAGGTGAACCAATTACAAGATTTATCGATACTTTTCAGGGAATAATAACTGGAAACAACGAGCTCTTTTTGAGAATGTGGTATGAGATTGCTTCGACAAAGCTAGCACTGCATTCGCAAAGAATGGATGATATAGATCTTTCAGTTCGTTACTGGATTCCTTATAACAAGGGAGGAGAATTCAGAAAGTGGTATGGTGTCCAAGATTATGTTGTAAATTGGAAAAATGGACCAGATGATAAGACCAGAGGAAAAAAAGGATTCGGAGATTATTATCTTAGAGATTATGTTTCTTGGTCTTATACCGTAGGTTCTACAATAGCAGCAAGGTATTATCCAAAAGGCTTTTTATGGGATGTGAGAGGCTCTGGGATATTTGATAAATCAAATATGCTTCTATATCTTGAAGGGCTTATATCAAGTAAGATTGGGATTAAATTACTGCGTATAAATAACTCCACTCCCAGCTGTCAAGTTGAAAATGTTGAACAATTTCCGATTATTCGTGACATGAAACAAAAAGGGAAAATAGATGATTTGGTAAGAGACAATAATGAAATGTCGCGAAATGAATGGAATAGTTATGAGATTTCTTGGGATTTCTTAGCACATCCTCTTGTTTTAATAAATAAAGAATTATGGGATGCAACTGCTGTTGGTGCATCTATGCAATATTATTACGGAAGACATCCAAAGGTTAGCGGGCCGGTTGAACTTTGCTATATGCTTTGGCAAGGAGAGTGCAGAGAACGTTTTAATAAGCTGAAAGCCAACGAGGAAGAACTCAATCGTATCTTTATTGATATATACGGTTTACAAGATGAATTGACTTCGGATGTAGAAGATAAGGATGTTACTGTACGCTTAGCCAATAAGGAACGAGATATACGCTCGTTGATTTCCTACCTCGTTGGTCTTGTAATGGGAAGGTATTCCTTGAACGTGGAAGGTTTGGCTTACGCAGGTGGTGAATGGGATGCTTCAAAATATATTACATATCAGCCTGACGATGATGGTATTGTCCCGATCTATACAAAGCTTGGGATGGAAGATGGTTTGACTACAAAGATCATCAAACTGATCAAGATAATTTACGGTGAGGATACATACCGTCAGAATATTGATTTCATTGCTGAGGCTTTAGGCAAGAACAACAATGAGTCCTCCGAAGAAGTCTTGAATCGATACCTGAACGATGGCTTTTACCAGGATCATTTGAAGATTTATCAGAAGCGCCCAATCTACTGGATGTTCTCCAGTGGTAAGAAGGCTGGTTTCAAGTGCCTGATCTACATGCACCGTTACAACGAGGATACTCTAGCCCGGATCAATGCGAAATATTATCTCCCGGAATCTACACGGAAGAAGAACGAGTTGGATGAACTGAATGGGCGAATCACCAAGGCTGAAGGAAGAGAGAAGACACACCTGGAAAAGGAACGACAGAATCTTGCTGCAGCATATAATGAGGCACTTGAATACGGACAAGTACTGGACCATATGGCGAACCAGTATATCAAGATCGATCTGGATGATGGCGTGAAAGTAAATTATGCAAAATTCCAGGGAGTTCAGCTGGTAACGGACAATGGGACCAAGGTCAAGAAAGACCTGCTTGTGCCTTTGAAGTAAGGAGACACGATAAATGGCAAGCATAGATTATCAGGAGGCCAGGAAGGAGATCGTCAGACTGTTTCAAGAGAATGATGGAAACGGTCGCAAGATCATTTTCTGGTATGATCCTCCGATGAACTTTAAGGAAGATGTGACCTCCGACAGTTTTGACTGCTGCAAGGTCCTCGTCTGTGATAAGAATGAATTTGCAGTTAAGAAGACCATTGAGCATGACGATATCACTTCAAACTATCTCATATATATCCCGCATGAAAAGCCGGCAGATAAAGAGAACTGGCTGCTGGATGTGCTGATGTACAGCGAGGAATATTATGCCGATACAGTAGCGCTTACCATGCGCCGACTTGGTCTCACCAATACAGATCTGCGCAGAGTGATCGAATGGCATTCAAAATTCTTTGATGCGGAAGGCCGCATTAAGAAGCTTGGAAACTACATAGAACTCAGTGATTCTGTATCTGCTTCGGATCTCCGTATGGCGATGATGTGCGTTCTTGTAAAGGCATCTTCGCGTTCTATCGAGAGCGTTCTGACAGAGCTTGTCTTTGATGATGCTGACAGGAGCAAATATGCAGATCTGAAGAAGTTTGGCTTTGAAGAGTACCTTTGGGATGAGATCTGCCGTTACTACAACTATGAGGGAGATCAGAAAATCAGCACGTTGACAAAGAAATTTTTGTTCACGGCACTTCTGGAGCAGAGAGCTGATTTCGGAGATCTGCCTTCCTTCTATCAGCAGTATCAGATTGATGGGCCTGGAAAGATGGATGCCAAATTCTTCGTGGACAAGATCAAGCAGGACAAACGGTATACGGACCTGCAGAGAGATGTCGCACTGGACCTAAAGATCGAAGGGCTTTTAGTTGCCAGGGATGTCATCTGTGTTCAGGAAGCAGATATATTCGAATGCATTGACTGCGATATCATCAAGAAGATTTCCGCCAGCCTTGTCAACGGCAGTCTGGACTATGATACTTTCGAACGGGTTATTTCATATCGCTTAAATTCCATGTGGTATGAAAGACATAAGGCAGAATATGAAATACTCAGCTGTGCGATGGCTTTCTTTAAGCGTATTGAAAAGCCGATCCCGATCGGACTGTTGGCAACTGAATATGTAAAAAAATATGCTGACTCTTTGTATTTGATTGATACCTATTACCGCAGGATTTGCGCAAGTTTCAATAAAATAGAAACACCGATTCCTGAGCTGGAAGAGCTGCTCAGCCGAGTGGAGGCAGTTTATCAGACAAAGTTCCTTGATCCACTTGGCAAGGCTTATAGTGATGCGCTCAAGGAGCAGGGAGAATGGAAGTTCACAGGAATAAAGATGTCTGAGAACTTCTATCAGGAGGTGCAGAGCAAGAACTATAAAAAGTGTTTTGTCATCATTTCTGACGGTCTCCGTTATGAAATAGGACATGAGCTTTATGAAAAGATCAAAGCTGATCCTATTCTGAAAGGTACAGAAGATATCAGTTATGCTGTAGCACCTCTTCCTTCTGAGACACGGTTCGGCATGGCATCTTTGTTACCGCATAGACTACTAGCCTATGCAAATAAACTTATCCTTGCGGATTCGCAGTCGACGGTGGACACAGCCGCAAGAGATGCGGTCTTAAAGGCAAAGAAGAATTCTTATGCTGCTATCCGGTATGACAAGATCAATAAGATGTCCCGGGCTGAACTCAGAGCCTACATGTCAGATAAGTCGCTGGTATATATTTACCACAACGTGGTCGATGAAGCTGGTGAGCATAATGAAAGCAAGGTCTTTGATGTTGCTGAAGATGCGGTCAATGAGATACTGCTCCTGATCAAGAAACTTTACAACAGCCTGCAGATTTCCAATTTCTATGTAACGGCGGACCATGGCTTTATGTATCGTCGGAATGAGATCGAGGAATCACAGAAATACAGCAATGTTATGTCCCTGCACGCTACAGAGGCATCCAAGCGATATGTGCTGACGGACGATCAATCGATGGAGATTCCTTACACGGTGGAATTCAATCTGACAGGAGTATCGGGCGGAAATTATAAGATTATTACGCCGTATGGCTATGATCTTTTCAAGACACAAGGCAGTGGATTGCAATATGTACATGGCGGATCTTCTCTGCAGGAAACGATCGTTCCGGTTATTCACATCGGTGAACTTTCTGCAGCAAAAGGCAAGGAAGACGTAACTCCTGTCGGCGTACGGTTGAAGAGCATCACCCGAAAGATTACGAACAGAAGTTTCACCTTGGAATTTGAACAGTATGAAAAGGTGGAGGAACGTAAACAGGCAATTACCTGCGAGACTTATCTGGTCGATGAAGACGGAAATAAGGTTTCAGGCGAGTATCGATTTGTAGCTGCTTCTGAAAGTGATGACGTAGATTCCAGAAGTACGAAGATTCGATTCAACCTGATGAACATAGAGTTCGACAGAAGCAAACGCTATTATCTGATATTGAGGAACATCGCAAAACCGGATGAGTATATCGAGAAAGAGCAGTTCACGGTGGACATCCTTCAATTCAAGATGTTCTGACGGAGGTATCGTTCATGGATGAGTTAGACAAGAAGGTATTTGAGCTATTCTCTGGACGGGTTGTGCCAAAGAGGGCGACAAAGAAGATTAAGGACAGCGCTAATGTTCCTACGTATGTCCTTGAGTATCTGCTTGGAAATTACTGCACTTCGGACGATGATGAAGAGGTAGAGGCAGGGATTGAACAGGTCAAGAGGATCCTGGCTGACAACTATGTCCGGCCGGATGAAGCAGAACAAGTAAAAGCCAAAATCAAGGAAGAGGGCAATCATACAGTTATTGATAAGCTCAGTGTGAAACTGAACGAACGTACCGATCAGTATGAGGCAGATTTCCTGTTCCTGGGAATCAAAGGCATATTTGTTAATCCAAAATATGTGCGCTCTTATGAGAAGCTGCTTGCCGGAGGCATCTGGTGTATTGTGGATCTCTCATACTTCTACGATGAGGATGAGAAGAAAAAGAGTCCTTTTATCATCAATGAGATTACGCCTATCCAGATTCCAAATCTGGATAAAAATGAGATTATCGAAGCCCGTAGTCAGTTTACAAAGGATGAATGGATTGACTTGATCCTTCGTTCCTGTGGTATGGAACCTACGCAGTTTGATTATCGAGTTAAGTGGCACCTCTTGGCCAGAATGGTTCCGTTGATTGAAAACAATGTAAATATATGTGAACTGGGACCGCGAGGAACCGGTAAATCCCATATTTATAAAGAGTTTTCTCCGAATTCAGTGCTGATCTCCGGCGGACAGACGACGGTAGCAAACCTTTTCTATAACATGGGACGCAGGCAGGTTGGCCTGGTAGGACTTTGGGATTGTGTTGCCTTCGATGAAGTAGCGGGTATCAACTTTAAGGACAAAGACGGCATTCAGATCATGAAGGATTACATGGCTTCTGGATCCTTTACGCGCGGAAAGGATGCGATCCAGGCGAATGCATCGATGGTGTTTGTCGGCAATATCAATCAGAGCGTTGATTATCTGCTTAAGACATCCCATCTGTTTGAACCGTTCCCGACAGCTATGATCGATAGTGCATTCTTTGACAGAATGCACTGCTATATCCCTGGCTGGGAAATTCCGAAGATGAGACCAGAGTATTTCACGGATAATTATGGTTTTATCTCTGATTACCTTGCGGAGTTTATGCGTGAAATGCGAAAGGTTCCTGAAACGGATGCTTTTGATAAA
>Ga0256404_1013177_pt1 | contig 10539 bp, 5 predicted proteins | sample RumenRJG_01DNA_FD_185990 | JGI IMG/M metagenome (GOLD analysis project Ga0256404, IMG submission 185990) | Bovine rumen microbial communities from Lethbridge, Alberta, Canada - RJG_01 | ecosystem: Host-associated > Mammals > Digestive system > Stomach > Rumen | place: Canada: Alberta | collected...
TGCATACTCCCCGCTGCCAATCTCTATATCAACAACCTCTATGGGCTGTTCGGTATCTACACCATTCCTTTTTGGGTTGGTGCTCCACTGACAATCCTCGTTTTAGTCTTTACCTGTAATGCTATCAACCTCATCGATGGCATCGACGGACTGTCCTCCTCCCTTACGATCATTGCTCTGATAGGATTCTTCATCTGCTTCCATTCAGAGAATCTGACCTACTACTGCGTCTTGATAGCTGCTTTGGTAGGTGTACTCATCCCCTACCTTTATTATAATGTGTTCGGAAGCATCGAGAAGCGCCAGAAAATCTTCATGGGCGACTCTGGCAGTCTGAGCCTGGGCTTCATCCTCGGCTTCCTCGCTGTGAAGTTATGCATGGATACGCCACGCGTAGCCTACGACCCTGACAGAATCGTGTGGGCATGGTCTCTGCTTGCTGTGCCATGCTTTGACGTGGTGCGCGTATTCTTCTTCCGTATTATTCATGGCCGCTCACCATTCCAGCCTGACAAGAACCATATTCACCATAAGCTCATGGCCTGCGGGCTCGGTCAGCACCAAGCCTTGGTTACCATCGTGGCTTTTCAACTATTGATTATTGCTACCAATATTGCCTTGTCTGGTATTATTTCTTCTACGGTGATACTCTGCATTGATATTGCCATGTATTTCATCTTCAATCTCGTGACTAATCTGGTATCGAGCCAGAAGAGTGTTTTGGTAGGCGAGACCCAGCACATCACAAAATGAAAAGAGGCATCGACTTCATATTGGCTGCCATCTGCCTAGTGCTCTTCTCTCCGCTCATGGCTTTCTGTGCTATTGCTATTAAGCGCGAAGACGGTCTGCCTGTCATCTATAGCCAGGAACGCATAGGCCGTCACGGCAAGCCTTTCATGATTTACAAGTTCCGCACCATGAAGAAGAATGCGGAAGATGGCGGCATTCCCAAACTCGTAGAGACGCCCAACGACCCGAGACTGACCCATATCGGTGCCAAGCTGCGCAAGCATCACCTTGACGAACTTCCTCAGTTGTGGAATGTTGTCAAGGGAGACATGGCTTTCATTGGCCCCCGTCCTGAACGCAAATACTACATTGACAAGATCATGCAGCACAATCCCGAATACGAGCGCCTCTATGCACTCCGCCCGGGTGTGACGAGCTATGCCACATTATATAATGGCTATGCTGACACGATGGAGAAAATGCTGCGCCGCCTCGATCTCGATCTCTACTACCTCGACCATCATTCCTTGTGGATGGATGCCTCCATCCTCTTTAAAACTTTCCTCAGCATTGTTTCCGGAAAGATATTCTGACGTTTTGCTGTATATTTATGCGCAAAACAACAATCTGTTAACAATTCCCCTCCATTTTCATTGAATTAGGGCCCATTAAGCCCTCCACAACTTTCAAATCATTAGATAACTGTTAAAAAACAACGAGAGAATAAATATAATTACGGTTTTACTTTCTGTTTAGCGTTAAATTGCTTAATTTTGCAAATGAATTGATAGGTAAATTACAAAAACATTAGCAAATGCAAACAAATGGACTGTACAACAGTTCCTACGAGCATGACGCTTGTGGCGTAGGAATGGTAGTGAACATCCATGGTGGAAAGAGTCACCAGCTTGTTGACGATGCACTGAAGGTTCTTGAGAACCTGCGTCACCGTGGCGCTGAAGGTGCTGACGGCAAGACTGGAGATGGAGCAGGTATCCTGCTTCAGATCCCCCATGAGTTTATTCTTCTTCAAGGCATACCAGTACCCGAAAAGGGAAAATATGGCACAGGACTCATATTCTTACCTAAGGATGAGAAACACCAGCAGGAGATTCTCTCCATCATGATTGAGGAGATAGAGCGCGAAGGCTTGCAGCTCATGCACCTGCGCACGGTGCCCACAAACCCTGACTGCCTCGGTGAGGCTGCCGCAGAGTCGGAGCCTGCCATCAAACAGGTCTTCATCACGGGTGTGCCCGATGACAAAGTGCCAGTCTTTGAGCGCATGCTCTACATCATCCGCAAGAAGATTGAGCGTCGTGTCCACGACAAGGACTTCTACATTTGCTCACTCTCCAGCAAGAACATCGTATATAAAGGTATGCTATCGAGCCTTCAGCTCCGTCAGTATTACCCTGACCTGACAAATAGCTATTTCACAAGTGGCCTGGCCCTCGTGCACAGCCGTTTCTCAACAAATACGTTCCCGACATGGTCTTTGGCTCAGCCATTCCGTCTCTTGGCGCACAACGGTGAGATCAACACCATCCGTGGTAACCGTTCATGGATGAAAGCCCGCGAGGCTGTGCTCTCTTCTGATGCCTTGGGCGACATCCATGACATCTCGCCGATCATCCAGCCAAACATGAGTGACTCGGCAAGCTTGGACAACGTCTTCGAGTTCTTCGTCATGAACGGCATGTCGCTGCCTAAGGCGCTGAGCATCATGGTGCCGGAGAGCTTCAACGACAAGAATCCGATCTCCGAAGATATCAAGGCTTTCTATGAGTATCACTCCATCCTCATGGAGCCGTGGGACGGTCCTGCTGCCCTGCTCTTCTCCGATGGCCGCTATGCCGGTGGTATGCTCGACCGTAACGGCCTGCGCCCGGCTCGATACACCATCACGAAGGATGGCATTATGGTCGTGGCTTCCGAGGTCGGTGTCATGGACTTCGATCCGACAGTCATCGCAGAGAAAGGACGTCTGCAGCCAGGTAAGATCCTGCTCATCGATACACAGGAAGGCAAGATCTACTACGACGGTGAGATCAAGGACCGCCTCGCTCACGAGCATCCTTACCGCCAGTGGCTGAACACGAACCGTATCCAGCTCGAGAAGATCCACACAGGCCGTAAGGTGAGCAACGCCGTTGACCACCTCGAGGCTAAAGAAGTAGAATTCGGATTCGGTGAGGAAGATGTATCGGATACACTGATCCCAATGGCTATCAAAGGCCAGGAGCCTACGGCTTCCATGGGTAACGATACTCCGCTTGCTGTCCTGTCTGATCAACCGCAGATCTTCTTCAACTATTTCCGTCAGCAGTTCGCTCAGGTTACGAACCCTGCCATCGACTCTATCCGTGAGCAGCTCGTCATGAGTCTTGCGGAGTATATCGGCCGTGTGGGTACAGGCATTCTCAACCCGAACGAGACCAACTGTAAGATGGTGCGTCTGCCCCACCCGATCCTGACAAACAGTCAGCTCGACATTCTTCAGAACATTCGCTATAAAGGCTTCAACACACGCAAACTCAGCATCACGTTCACACCGTCTGACGAAAACTCGGAGCATCCGGGCGAGGCACTGCGTGAGGCACTCGACAAGCTCTGCCACGATGCAGAACAGAGTGTGGATGAAGGCTACAACTATATCATCCTCTCCGACCGCGACGTCGACAAGGATCATGTCGCTATTCCGTCGCTTCTCGCTGTGAGTGCCGTGCACCACTACCTCATCGAGGCAGGCAAGCGCGTACAGACAGCTCTGATTGTTGAGAGCGGTGAGATTCGCGAGGTGATGCATGCCGCCCTGCTCTTGGGCTACGGCGCATCGGCATTATGCCCGTACATGGTCTATGCTATCCTCGACGACCTCGTCAAGAAAGGCAAGATCCAGGAGAACTATGCAACGGCAGAGGCCAACTATATCAATGCTGTGAAGAAGGGCTTGCTGAAAATCATGGCTAAGATGGGTATTTCTACAATCCGCTCTTACCGTGGTGCTCAGATCTTCGAGTCCATCGGTCTGTCAGAGGGTCTGCTCCGTACCTACTTCGGCACAGAGACAAGTACTGTAGGCGGTATCGGCCTCGACACTATCGCACGCGATGCCAAGGCTTATCACGACAAGGCTATCCGCGAGGAGCAGATGGATGTCGAACGTCCGTTGCCTAACCTCGGACAGTTCCACTGGCGCGAGGATGGTATCAAACACGCCTGGAACCCGGAGACCATCGCCACGCTGCAGCTCGCTACACGCACAGGCAAATACGAAATGTTCAAGAAGTTTGAGAATCTCGTTGATAACAAACCGGAGCCATTGTTCCTGCGTGACTTCCTCGACTGGAAGCGCAACCCGATAGATATCGACAAGGTGGAACCTGTTGAGAAGATCGTCAAGCACTTCGTCACCGGCGCCATGTCGTTCGGTGCCCTGTCTGCAGAGGCGCATGAGGCACTCTGCTTAGCCATGAACAAGCTCGGTTCCCGTTCCAACACCGGTGAAGGTGGTGAGGACAATGAGCGCTACTACAAGACGGTAGACGGCATCAGCCTCTCGTCCAAGACCAAGCAGGTTGCTTCCGGCCGTTTCGGTGTAACAACTGAATATCTCGTCAATGCTGAAGAAATTCAGATCAAGGTCGCACAAGGTGCTAAGCCTGGTGAGGGTGGTCAGCTTCCCGGCTTCAAGGTGAATCAGATCATCGCCAAGACACGTAACTCTATCCCCGGCATCTCCCTCATCTCGCCACCGCCTCATCACGATATCTACTCTATCGAGGATCTGAAGCAGCTCATCTTCGATCTGAAGAACGTCAACCCGAAGGCTGCCATCAGCGTGAAGCTCGTAGCTGAGAGTGGTGTCGGTACGATTGCTGCCGGTGTCGTCAAGGCTAAGGCAGACCTCGTGGTCGTCTCCGGTGCAGAAGGTGGTACGGGTGCAAGTCCTGCTTCCTCCATGCGTTTCGCAGGTATCTCACCTGAGATCGGTATCGCTGAGACCCAGCAGACACTCGTCAAGAACGGTCTGCGCTCGCTAACCCGCCTGCAGGTCGATGGTCAGATGAAGTCGGCGCGCGACGTCATCATCATGGCGCTGCTCGGTGCTGAGGAGTTCGGCTTCGGTACAGCTCCGCTGATCACCCTCGGTTGCGTCATGATGCGTAAGTGCTCGTCCAACACCTGCCCGATGGGTGTGGCAACACAGGATGAGCGCCTCCGCAAGCATTTCCGTGGCGATTACCACTATGTCATCAACTACTTTACATTCCTGGCTCAGCACGTCCGTGAGTACCTCGCAGAGATGGGCTTCACGAGTCTCAACGACATCGTAGGTCATACTGAGCTGCTCATCAAGCGTGACACCTCTAAGATCTGGGCTCCGGTACTGCCGAAGGTGCAGGCTAAATGGGACAGCCTCGACTTCTCTCGCATGGAGAAGAAAGAGACGGGCGACGTCAGCCTCTACTGCACAAAGACGCAGGACCACGAGCTGCACGACCTCCTCGACCAGCAGATCATTGCCAGTGCACAGAAGTCCATCCAAGATAAGGAAGAGGTGAACCTCGACTTCGCCATCCGCAACACGAACCGCGCCGTGGGTGCAATGCTCTCAGGTATCATCGCTGAAAAATATGGTGAGGAAGGCCTCCCCGAGGATACCATCAACGTACGCTTCAAGGGTTCTGCAGGTCAGAGCTTCGGTGCATTCCTCGTCCACGGTGTCAACTTCAAGCTCGAAGGTGAGACGAACGACTACTTCGCCAAGGGCCTCTCAGGCGGACGTATCAGTATTTTGCCGCCGATCCGCTCCAACTTCAATGCAGAGGATAACATCATCGCCGGCAATACAGGTCTCTATGGTGCTACAACCGGTGAGCTCTATGTCAACGGTAAGGTCGGTGAGCGCTTTGCTGTGAGAAACTCTGGCGCCATCGCTGTCGTTGAAGGAGCCGGTGACCACTGCTGTGAGTACATGACCGGCGGTCGTGTCGTAGTCCTCGGAAAGACAGGCCGTAACTTCGCCGCAGGTATGTCTGGTGGTGTGGCTTACGTCTGGGACAAAGACCACAACTTCGACTACTACTGTAACATGGGTATGGTGGAGATCAACCTTGTGGAAGACACCACCTATCGTAAGGAACTGCATGAACTCATCCGCCAGCACTACCTCTACACAGGCTCTAAGCTCGCCCGCACAATGCTCGACGACTGGAACCGCTACGTAGAAGACTTCATCCAGGTAGTGCCTATCGAGTACAAGCGTGTGCTGCAGGAAGAGCAAGTGAAGAAACTCCAACAGAAGATCTCTGACATCCAGAGAGACTATTAATAATTAGTAATTAATAATTTCTAATTAGTAATTAAACATTAAGATATGGGTAATCCAAGAGGATTTTTGGAGGTAGAGCGGAAAGAAGCCGGCTACCGTCCAATACACGATAGAATACATGATTTCGGTGAGGTGGAGCAGACGCTCAACTCTCGTGACCGGCAGCTGCAGGCAAGCCGCTGCATGGACTGCGGCGTACCTTTCTGCCACTGGGCTTGTCCGCTGCACAATAAGATGCCGGAATGGAACGACGCGCTCTACAAAGGTGACTGGAAGCTCGCTTATGAGCTCCTGAGTGAGACCAACGACTTTCCTGAGTTCACAGGCCGTGTCTGCCCAGGACTCTGCGAGAAGGCCTGCGTGCTCAATCTGATGGAGCATGAGCCGACAACGAACCGTGAGAACGAGGCCGCTATTGCTGAATATGCTTACAATGAGGACTTCGTACATCCTCATATCCCCACACGTAACGGCAAGAAAGTGGCTGTCGTCGGAGCTGGTCCTTCGGGACTCAGTGTTGCTACACAGCTCAATCAGAAAGGCTATGAGGTGACGGTGTTTGATGCACGCGAAGATGCCGGTGGCTTGCTCCGCTTCGGTATTCCTAACTTTAAGCTCAACAAAGCTATCATCGACCGTAAGATGGATATCCTCAAGCAGGAAGGCATCAAGTTCGAGTTCGGTGTCATGCTCGTGCCTGTCAATCCTACAGAACCGGTATGCATTCAGAATGATAACACGCTGGAGAATACGAAGAAGACAACTATCGAACAGTTGTCCAAAGAGTACGACGCAGTTGTTGTCTGCACAGGTACTCCTCAGGCCCGTGACCTTAAGATTCCAGGACGTGACTTGAAAGGTGTCTACTTTGCCCTTGAGATGCTTTCTCAACAGAACAGAATCCTGATGGGCGAGGATATCCCCAAAGACAAGCTTGTCAATGCCAAAGGCAAGGATGTGTTGGTCATCGGTGGAGGTGACACAGGTTCCGACTGTATCGGCACTGCGCATCGTCAGGGTTCAAAGAGCGTGACACAGATTGAGATCATGCCGAAACCTGTCGATGGTCCGGACGATCCGAAGAATCCTTGGCCAAACTGGCCTCGCACGCTGAAGACAACCTTTGCCCATGAGGAAGGCTGCATCCGTCGGTGGAATATCAACTCGCTCGAGTTCCTCGGAAAGAATGGAAAGCTGACTGGCGTGAAGGTGCAAGAGATCACGTGGGAGCCGAACCCTAATGGTGGTCGTCCTATTATGAAGCCTGCTAAGGATCCGGAGGTCATCAAGGCAGACATGGTCCTGCTCGCTATGGGCTTCCTCAGACCTCAACAACCCGAATATCCGGCCAACGTCTTCGTAGCCGGTGATGCTGCCAATGGTGCAAGTCTTGTGGTACGCGCACTGGCAAGCGGCAGAAAAGTAGCTGCTGAAGTGGATGGTTACTTGAGAAAGTAACCTACCTATCAATTTATAATTTTAGCAGAGGCAGGATACCAGTGGGTATTCTGCCTTTTTCCTGAAATAATTATTATATTACAATGTCAAAGGATAAAAATAACACAAAACCACGAATATTTTTAGTATAAAAGACTGATAATTGGAAAAAATAGACTAACTTTGCGTCGGATTTCAACTAGTGATTAGTTTAACTTAATAATTTTCACAATTATGAAAAAGATCCTATTGGCAGCGGCTTTCGTCGCTATGGGCCTTGGAGGCGCCAAAGCCCAGACAGGGTTGCAGACTTCCAAGTTCTTCGACAACTGGTACTTGGGAGCAAAGGTAGGCGTTTCTACCCCGCTTACTTTTAATCACATGTTCCCACTCAATCCAAACTTTGGTTTGAAGCTGGGTAAGAACTTCTCTCCAGTCTTCGGTGCCAACATCGAAGCTCTTACAAGTTTCGGAGATAACCGTTTCGTTGCACAGATTCCTGAGAACATGGTTCTCGATTCGAAAACCTTCTTCAAGACATTCAACATCGGTTTGAACGGAACTATCAACTGGACGAACCTCTTCCTCGGTTACAACGAGAACAAGGTATTTACCGTTGGTTCTGAGTTCGGTATCGGTATGATAAAATACTATGGCGATAAAGGTCATATCAACGATCCTCACAACTGGGGTGACAACAATGACTTCACCGCTAAGACTTCAATGACCTTCAACTGGGATCTCGGTGGTGCCAGCAAGCCTTGGCAGATTTATGTTGAGCCGGGTATTTATTGGAACCTCACTCACGGACCAAACGATGCTGTTCAGATGGACAAGCGTGCTGCTCAGCTCGCTCTGCAGGTTGGTGTCAACTACAAGTTCAAAACATCTAACGGCACTCACAACTTCAAGACTCTGGATCTCACAGCAGCCAACAACGAGATCAACGATCTTCGCGCTCAACTCGCTCAGAAGCCTAAGGAGGTCATCAAGGAAGTCGTGAAGGAAGTTCCTATTGAGAAAGAGACAACTAAGACAAATACTGTCCGCATCGACAACCTCTTCTTCGTAACCTTCCAGCAGGGCAAGTCTGCTCTTGTACCTGACATGAAGAAGGCTCTTAACAAGATCAAGAGTGGTAGCCACGTGGAAGTTGTTGGTACAGCTTCTCCTGAGGGTCCGAAGGAGCTCAACGATCGTCTGTCACAGGCTCGTGCAGATGTTGTTGCTAACTACTTGAAGTCTCGCGGCGTCATCGTTGACAGCGCTTCTGGTAAGGGTGTACAGGGTGTTACATCTAACCGTCTGGCTGTCGTTTACGTGAAGTAAACAATATCATTCACTTCTATATAAGCGGAGCAGGAATTCCTGCCCCGCTTTTTTTATCTCAAAAAAAGCAATAACTAAGAGATTCTTTGTACCTTTGCATTCAAGAAAGTAAATACTTAAAAAACATACAGCGTTATGCTTACATTAAAACTCATTACAGAGGAAACGGAGCGCGTTGTCAAGGGACTTGAGAAGAAACATTTCCCCAACGCTCGCGAGGCCGTAGAGAAGGTACTCGAATACGACAAGATACGCCGCGAGGCGCAACAGAAGCTTGATGCAAACAAGCAGCAGCAGAACCAGCTCTCCAAGCAGATTGGCGGACTGATGAAGCAAGGCAAGAAGGACGAGGCTGAGAAGATCAAGGCGCAAGTTGCTGACCTCAAGGCTGACGACAAGGCTCTGCAGGAGCTCTACGACAAGGCTCAGGCTGACATGACCCATGAGCTGCTCGACATCCCTAACATTCCTAACGACAAAGTGCCGGAGGGTAAGGATGCTTCCAGCAACGTCGTCATCAAAGAGGGTGGTGTCATTCCTGAACTTCCAGAAGGCGCTCTGTGCCACTGGGATCTGCTGAAGAAGTTCCATCTCGTAGACTTCGATCTCGGTGTGAAGATTACAGGTGCAGGTTTCCCGGTCTATATCGGTAAGATGGCTCGTTTCCAGCGTGCACTCGAGGCTTTCTTCCTCGACGAGGCTCGCAAGGCTGGCTACACTGAGATTCAGCCGCCTTACGTTGTTAATGAGGCTTCCGGCTACGGCACAGGTCAGCTTCCTGACAAGGAGGGGCAGATGTATCATGCCAACCTCGATAACCTCTTCCTCATCCCAACAGCAGAAGTACCTGTAACGAACCTCTTCCGCGATGAGATTCTCGATGAGAAAGACCTGCCTATCAAGTGCTGCGCTTACTCTGCTTGCTTCCGTCGTGAGGCTGGCTCTTATGGTAAGGACGTACGCGGTCTGAACCGTCTGCATCAGTTCGACAAGGTGGAGATTGTGCGCATCGACACCCCAGAGCACTCCTACGTATCGTATCAGGAGATGCTTAACCACGTAGAGGGTCTGCTTCAGAAACTGGAGCTTCCTTACCACATACTGCTGCTCTGCGGGGGCGACATGAGCTTCACTTCTTCCATCTGCTATGACTTTGAGACGTGGAGCGCAGCCCAGAAGCGCTGGCTCGAAGTGTCGTCGGTATCGAACTTCGAAAGCTACCAGGCCAACCGTCTGCACTGCAGATTCCGCCATGCTGACAGCAAAAAGATAGAACTCTGCCACACTCTCAACGGCTCAGCCCTGGCGCTGCCCCGCATTGTGGCCTCCATCCTCGAAGACAACCAGACGCCCGACGGCGTGCGTGTGCCTAAGGTGCTGGTGCCCTACTGTGGCTTCGAGATGATTGACGACAAGAACTTCGAATAGCAGTCGCTGCCCACCGGGCAGTCGATTCATTACATTTCCGCCTGCACCGGCCGCAGGCCCCGAGCGAGCCGCAGTGCAGGCGGAATAATTTTCATACAGACAGCTTGTCCCATGGATGAGAACTGGCGTCAACACTAAAATCAGAATGCATGAAGCAGAAAGGTTACATGATTCCCCTGACCGTCATCGGGGTATTCTTCTTTTCACTGGGTTTCGCACTGGGCATCAACTCATTTCTCATGCCCGTTCTGCGAACATCCATGCACATGTCGGCA
>Ga0256404_1013179_pt1 | contig 10537 bp, 9 predicted proteins | sample RumenRJG_01DNA_FD_185990 | JGI IMG/M metagenome (GOLD analysis project Ga0256404, IMG submission 185990) | Bovine rumen microbial communities from Lethbridge, Alberta, Canada - RJG_01 | ecosystem: Host-associated > Mammals > Digestive system > Stomach > Rumen | place: Canada: Alberta | collected...
TGCTGGGCGTACCCAAGGAATTTTTTCCCGGTAACCGGGCTTATCTTGAATTACTGGCCCAGAACCGCGACATTTCGGAATATGAAATGGTACTCAGATGCAATGTAATATCCCAGGACAGCAGCGGACGTCTGGTTTCCTTTAACGGAATGGGGCTTACCTCAAGGGAAGCGGAGGAAATGGCTAAAGCAGTAAGCTCTCTGTCTCCGGATATAGAATTCATTCATCTGTCGGGGTACCGCAATCTTCTGGTAATGGACCGGAGTGAAGCTGTGCTGCAGGTACAGACTGCTCCGCCTCACGAAAGCATGGGACTTCCTGTGGAGGAACTGTTATCCGAGTTGAAAGAAGCTTCTCTTTCCATGCGGGTCTTTATGCAGGAAACCGATACAATGCTTCAGCGTTACAACCGCAATGACCTGATCTACCGGTTATATCCATGGGGCGCATCCTGCAGGACAGAAATCCCATCGTTCGAAACGCTGAATGGGTTACAGGGGGCACTGGTCTGCCAGACAGAAATAGTACGGGGCATCGGCAAAGCGTTAAAGATGGAAGTTCCTGAATTGTCATACTGTACTGCCGATATTGATACCAATGTCCGGGAAAAACTTGCAGTAACCCGTGATATGTTGAAAAAATATCCTTTTGTCATGACTCATTTTAACGGGACGGACGAAGCGGCCCACAGGCATGATTACGAAGGAAAGGCTGATTTTATCTCACGTATTGACAAAGAATTTCTGGAACCGTTGCTTGATAATTCGGAATCCCCGATGCGTATCGTAATCTGCGGCGACCATGTTACCAGCAGCGTGACCGGAAAACATACCCGGGGAAAAGGCCCTGTGATTACCGCAGAAACAAAATGTATGGCCAAGAAAAATTTTGCTATTAATACATACCGGGATATAGTTAAATTTTTGATGAAAGAGAGTGACGTAAATGGCTAAAGCGATTATGATACAGGGAACCATGTCAAATGCCGGGAAAAGCCTGGTAACTGCAGGCTTATGCCGGGTTTTCCATCAGGACGGGAAACGGGTCAGCCCTTTTAAATCCCAAAACATGGCCCTTAACTCCTTTATCACAGCAGAAGGCGCGGAAATGGGGAGGGCCCAGGTCGTGCAGGCCGAAGCCGCCGGGGTAAAGCCCAGTGTATTGATGAACCCGATTTTGCTGAAGCCTACCAGTGACATCGGTTCCCAGGTCATTGTAAACGGTGTTGCTGTTGGGACCATGCCGGCTGTAGAATATTATAAATTTAAGACAAAGCTGATTCCTGACATTATGAAAGCATATAATACCCTGGCCGAACAGAGCGATATTATGGTCATTGAAGGTGCAGGAAGCCCGGCTGAAATCAACCTGAAAGCCCAGGATATAGTCAATATGGGCATGGCACGGATGGCAAAATCTCCTGTTTTACTGGTTGCGGATATTGACCGGGGCGGCGTTTTCGCTTCCATTTACGGAACGCTGATGTTGCTGGAACCGGAAGAACGCGCTATGGTGAAAGGCGTGATCATCAATAAATTCCGCGGCGACGTATCTATTTTAAAACCGGGACTTGACATGCTGGAAGAAAAGACCGGGATTCCTGTAATTGGCGTTTTACCTATGCTGAACGTGGACATTGAAGACGAAGACAGTTTATCGGAACGCCTGACCCAGGTAAAGAGTAAAAAGGCCCTGATCGATATTGCTGTTATTAAATTGCCGCGCATGTCAAACTTCACTGACTTTAACGTGTTTGAACTGATTGACGGGGTATCACTGCGCTATGTTAAATCTACGGAGGAACTGGGGAATCCGGACATGATCATTTTGCCGGGTACGAAAAATACCATTGACGATCTGAAATGGATGCGGCAGAACGGTCTTGAAACTTCCGTGTTGCATAAGGCCAACAATGGGACAGTCGTGTTCGGTATTTGCGGCGGTTATCAGATGCTTGGCCAGAACCTGTCGGATCCTTTTGGGTACGACAGTGGACATGCGGGCAGTGTAACAACGGGCATGGCTTTGTTAAATACGGAAACTGAATTCGTAGAAAACAAGCGGACCATTCAGATGAAAGGCAAATTCAAACGTGTGGAAGGAATTTTTTCCGCATTAAGCGGCATGGATTTTTACGGTTACGAAATCCACAGCGGCATTACCAGACTGGATCAGGTTAAAGCCCTTACTACAGTGGAACCGATCAACGAAAAGGCGGAGCAGTTTGCGGAAGGAAGCCAAACCGTACGGGGTGGCATGAACGTGTACGGCACATACATCCATGGAATTTTTGACGGGGAAGGCATCGCCGCGAAAATCGTGGAGGCGCTGCTGGCGAAAAAAGGACTTACCATGGACGATGTGAAAGTGATCGATTACCAGCAATACAAACAGCAGCAGTATGATTTGCTGGCCCAAAGCGTGCGGGAACATCTGGACATGAAAAAGATTTATGAAATTGTTGAAAAGGGACTTGACGACAAGTAACAGCGGATTTTACGGCTGAGAAAAGATAGATCGCTCATAAACGCTGGTTAATCAGTGTTTCCGTAAGGTTCAGAAAGAGAAGTGTCTGACATGGATAAAGAAAAACTGGGACTGATCCATATTTATACCGGCAATGGAAAAGGAAAGACCACGGCGGCCATGGGGCTGGTCCTGAGGGCTAGCGGAAGAGGGCTTAAGGTAATAGTAGGACAGTTCTTAAAAGGCCGGGAGACCGGGGAACTGAAAACACTGGCGCTGCTGCCGGGAGTGGAAGTGTTTCGCGGCAAACCTCTGACCAAATTTTCTTTTCAGATGAGCGATGGGGAAAAGGAAGAAGTGTTGCAAAGCCACAACCACTTCATCGGTGAACTGGCGCAACGTTGCGCAGAGACGAAGGCGGATCTTCTGGTTCTGGATGAAGTGATAGGGGCTTGCGGCACTAAGCTGCTTGACGAAAAGCTGCTCCTTGATTTCCTGAAGAATAAACCGAAGCATCTGGAAGTGGTGATGACGGGACGGAATCCTTCTGAAGCATTGCTGGAAATGGCTGACTATGTTTCGGAAATCTGTAAACGGAAACACCCCTTTGACAGGGGCATACCGGCGCGGGAAGGAATTGAAAAATAAATGGCGCGAACGTCTGGGCAGACTGCAGACGGAAACGAACAGGAGATTTTGCCAAAGGAGGTTTTACTATGAATCTGGAAAATGTACTGCCGATGGATATTGAAAAACGCAGTTTTGAGATTATTACAGAAGAACTGGGACAGCTGAAACTGGATCCGGACAAGGAAAGTATTATCAAACGCTGCATCCACACCGCCGCCGATTTTGATTACGCGCGGACGCTGCGGTTCAGCGAAAACGTGGTGGAGGACACGCTGCGCATTATGAAGCAGGGCGGGTTCACCATTGTAACCGATACGAAGATGGCCTGCGTGGGGATCAACAAAGCGGCGCTGGCCAAACTGAACGGGGAAGCCGTATGCTTTATGAGTGATCCGGATGTGGCGGCCCGGGCCAAAGAAGCGGGAAGCACCCGGGCGGCGGCTTGCATGGAAAAGGCGGCCACCCTGCAAGGCCCCGTCATCATCGCCGTGGGCAACGCACCCACCGCGCTGGTACGGCTGGATGAACTGATCAAAGAAGGCAAAATTAAACCGGCGTTGGTCATCGGCGTGCCTGTGGGATTTGTGAACGTGGTTCAGTCCAAAGAAATCATCATGGCCAGCGGAGCGCCGTATATTGTGGCAGTCGGACGCAAGGGCGGAAGCAACGTGGCGGCTTCCATCTGCAACGCATTGATGTACAAACTGACCAGCGAGCAGGAAAATCGGAAATGATTTGATTACAGCCGTCTTTCCAACGGCTGTTTTACTTTTTTAAATATCTTTTTTGAGAATAGTGTGATATAATATAAAGCAATTTGTTTTTCTATTTAGAAAAGAATAAATTTTTACGTATACCATTTGGGGGTTCAGGGAAGTGCCAGTTTTGGATTTGATTAAAGTCGACCGGAGTAAATGTGTGAAATGCGGCCTGTGTGTGGCTGATTGTCCGGCATGTATTTTGGATATGGGGAACGACGGACCGGAGTGTAATGTAGACCGGGGCTGCATGAGCTGCGGCCATTGCGTGGCAATTTGTCCCACCGGGGCTATGGACAATAAATATACCCCAAGAGAAGAAATGATTCCTGTACCCAAAGAGTGTATCTCTGCCAGTCAGGCCTATGACTTTCTGCGTTCTCGCCGCAGCGTTCGCCTGTTCAGGCCCCAGGCCCCGAAGCAGGAAGATGTGCTGAAGCTGTTGGATATCTGCCGATATGCTCCCACTGCCGGAAACAGCCAGGGGATGTATTTCACCGTAGTTTCCAACCCAGATATGCTGGCGAAGATCCGTCAGTATACCGCCGACTGGATGGCGGAAGAGGTTGAGAAGGGAACGGAGAACAAGCGGTATTTTAAAGCGGTGCTGCATACCTTCCATGAAAAGAAAGTGGATATTATTGAGCGGCAGGCGCCGATGCTGGTATTTGTTTCTACCCGCCGCCTGAATGTGACGGGCATCAGCAACAGCGAGCAGTGCCTGGCTTATGCTGAACTGTTTGCCCCTTCCATCGGGCTGGGAACTACCATCGCGGGGTTCATCCAGGCCTGCGCCATTGCCGGCTATAAGCCCTTGGTTGATCTGCTGGGCATTCCTCCGAAGCAGAAACTGGTAGGCTGCATGATGGTAGGGTACCCCCGTGTAAAATATAAGCTGATGCCTGAACGCCAGCATCTGAAATGTGAGTTTAAAGAATAAAATATTACAGAGTAACAGCCTGTACGTTTTAGAGGTACGGGCTGTTTTTATTTGAACTTGAATTTGTATTTGAGATATTGAATACGAAGTGTTATAATTTTTACAGTTAAACATTCGTTATGATGTTAGCTAAATTGTTTGTTAAAAATGGGAGGAAGAGAGAATGAAAAAAACAGTAGCATTTTTAGCAACAGCGCTGTTGTCCCTGTCTATGTTGTTCAGCGGCTGCGGCGGAGGCGGCGATAAGAAGGCGGAGGCGCCGAAAGCGGATAATGCTGCCAAGGAACTGACGGTTTATACTGCTCGCAGCGAAAGCCTGAACAATGCGGTCATCAAGAATTTTGAAAAAGATACCGGAATCAAAGTGAATGTAGTTGTAGCCGGGACCGGCGAAGTGGTAAAGCGGGTCGCTTCCGAAAAGAATAACCCTCTGGGCGACGTTCTGTGGGCCGGCAGCGAAGCTATGCTTGCTTCCAAGAAAGAGTTGTTCCAGGAATATGTTTCCAAAGAAGACCCCAACATGATGGAAAAATTCAGGAATACCACAAAATATTTTACCCCTGCCTTTTCTGATCCTACGGTTATGATCGTAAACAAGAAAATGAAGGGCGATATGAAGATTGAAGGTTTTGGGGATCTGCTGAACCCGGCCCTGAAAGATAAAATCGCCTTTGGGGATCCTGTCAATTCCTCCTCTGCGTTCCAGTCGCTGGTTGTTATGTTATACGATATGGGTAACGGCGATCCCTTCAGCAAAGAAGCCTGGGATTACTGTGATAAGTTCCTGAAACAGCTGAACGGCAAAATGATGAACAGCTCCAGCCAGGTTTACAAAGGCGTGGCCGGCGGCGAATATATTGTTGGCCTGACCTGGGAAGATCCGGCGGCGACGCTGGTAAAGAGCGGGGCTCCTGTTGAAGTTGTGTTCATGAAAGAAGGGGCTTTGTATGCTCCCCAGTCTGTACAGATCATTAAAAACTGCAAACATCCGGAAAACGCGAAAAAGTTTGTGGATTACATGCTGAGCGAAAAGATCCAGAATCTGGTAGGCACAACGCTGACGGTACGTCCGCTGCGTAAAAACGCCAAGCTGGCAGACTATATGACTCCGGCCAGCAAGATCAAGATTGCTCCCAAGTTTAATGAAAAATGGGTTTCCGAAAACAAAGATAAATTCACCAAAGAATTTACCAAACATCTGGAAAAATCCATGTAATGTAAAACGAGTACCGGCATAAGAAAAGTACGGGGTCATTCCGTAACCGATTTGTGCTGCATGTATGAATGGCGCCAATGCTTATATTGGCGCCGTTTTTATCTTGATGTATTGCAGGTAAAGGAGAGTATTGATGAGCGTTTCCATTGATATAGACAATGTTGTAAAAAAATATGAAAATACGACGGTTATTAACGGACTGTCCCTGAAGATCCATCCGGGAGAATTTTTTACCCTGCTGGGTCCTTCCGGTTGCGGAAAGACCACGCTGCTACGCATGATTATCGGCTTCAATTCCATTGAAGGCGGGGAAATCAGGGTCGACGGCACCGTGATCAATACGATTCCCGTCAACAAACGGAACATGGGAATGGTATTCCAGAATTACGCAATCTTTCCCCATATGTCTGTGGCAGATAATGTGGCCTTTGGGCTGAAACAGCGTAACGTGCCGGCAGAGGAAATAAAAAAAGCGGTATCGGAAATTCTGGATGTTGTAAAAATCGGACATTTAAAAGACCGGATGCCCACCCAGCTTTCCGGGGGACAGCAGCAGCGCGTTGCCCTGGCCCGGGCTATCGTCATCCATCCCCAGGTACTTCTGATGGACGAACCCCTGTCCAATCTGGATGCCAAGCTGCGCGTGGAAATGCGCAACGCAATTAAAAATATTCAGCAGCAGGTGGGCATCACTACCGTGTATGTAACCCACGACCAGGAAGAAGCCCTGGCAGTGTCCGACCGGATCGCTGTAATGCACGACGGGGTGATCCAGCAGGTGGGATCTCCCCAGTATATTTACCAGCGGCCGGCCAATCAGTTTGTTTCAACCTTTATCGGCCTGTCCAATATTTTCAAAGGCACGCTGCAGAATGACGGAAACCAATACATTCTGGATTTTGGGACGTATCAGGTCGGCATGAAAACTCTGGACGCTGCCAAAGTCCGGGAATATGGGCAGGGCAAAGGAAAGATGCCGGTCACCATTGCGGTACGCCCGGAAGAGTTTACCATGCACATGGATGGGGAAGGGCTGGACGCGGTAGTAAACTACAGCGTGTTCCTTGGCATTTCCACCCATTATTTCGTTACGACTGCAGAGGGGCAGGAGCTTGAAGTGATCCGGCCTTCTGACGTGGGAAAAATTATTCCCAACGGTTCCGCTGTAAAACTGCGGGTGGAAACGGAACGCATCAACGTATTTACGGAAGACGGTATGCAGACGCTGATCAAGCAGACTGAAGACATTGACGGAAACAGGATAGGCGGTGAGGGGCTATGAAGAAACCCGGAATCTGGACGGCCTTTACCCTTGTGATTTTATGCTTTTTCTTGTTGTTTGTGGTGTATCCCCTGTTTTTGATTATGTACCAGAGCGTTGTGGATCCAGAAACCCATGCCCTGACTTTTGATTATTTTACAAAGTTCTTTGGCAGGAAGTTTTACTGGATCACCCTGGTGAACAGTTTCAAGGTTACAGTCTGCGCTACGCTGGTGGCAGCCATTATCGGCCTTCCCATGGCCTACGTGCTGCGCAGTTTTAAAGTTCCCTGCAGCAAGTATGTAAATATCCTTATCGTCATTTCCTATTTATCACCGCCTTTTATCGGCGCCTATGCCTGGATCCAGCTGTTAGGCCGTAACGGTTTTATCACCCAGATCATCAACAGCATTTTCAATGTGCAGTTTGGTGGAATCTATGGCTTCGCAGGCATTGTTTTAGTCTTTTCCCTTCAGTCATTCCCCCTGATATACATGTATGTATCCGGCGCCCTGAAAAATTTGGACAGCTCCCTGAACGAAGCGGCGGAAAGCCTGGGCTGCAATGCATTCCAGCGGGTTACGCGGATCATTCTCCCGCTGGTTATGCCCTCCCTGCTGGCAGGTTCCCTTCTGGTGTTCATGCGAGTGTTCTCTGATTTTGGTACGCCCATGCTGATCGGCGAGGGTTTTAAAACCTTCCCGGTTTTGATTTACACCCAGTTCATGGGGGAAGTCAGCACCGACGATCATTTTGCGGCATCCCTCTGCGTCATTGTTGTGGTGATCACCCTGTTCCTTTTCTTCCTGCAGCGGATGATGGCAAAACACTATTCCTACGCTATGACAGCCTTAAAGCCCATGCAGCCGGTGAAGGCGGAAGGAAGCCAAAAATTTTTTGTATACCTGTTTGTTTACGGAGTAGCTTTTATCGCCATGCTGCCCCAGCTTACGGTTATATTCACATCCTTCCTTGAAACGGTGGGCGGTTCTGTATATACTGGAAAGTTCTCGTTTATGAATTATGAGAATACGCTGTTCTCGAAGGATAATATTTCCATTTTCAACACCTATGCCTTTGGTCTTTGCGCCATCGGTATCGTTGTGGTGCTGGGTATCCTGATTTCTTACCTGACGGCACGGAAACCTTCGTTACTGACGAATATTTTGGACACGCTGACCATGTTCCCGTATATCATCCCGGGTTCCGTCCTTGGTATTGCCCTGTTATCGGGATTTAATTCCGGTATCCTTGTCCTTTCCGGTACGGCGCTGATCATTATTATTTCCTTAACGATCCGCCGCATGCCTTACACGATCCGGTCCAGTACGGCGATCATCTCCCAGATTTCCCCCAGTGTGGAAGAAGCGGCCATCAGTCTGGGGGCCAGTGAATTTAAATCCTTCCGCAAAGTTATGGTGCCCATGATGCTGCCCGGCGTTCTTGCAGGGGCGATCATGAGCTGGATCACCCTGATCAGCGAATTAAGCTCCAGCATCATTCTTTACACCAGCAGCACCAGTACGCTGACAGTGGCCATTTACGCTGAAGTTATCCGGAGTAATTTTGGCAACGCTGCCGCGTATTCCACCATCCTGACGCTGACGTCTATTATTTCCCTTCTGATATTCTTCCGTCTGACAAAGAATGAAGATATCAGTGTTTAAATTCATTTCACACAATATTCAAGATATGGTTTTGAATATAATGATATAATATTTAAGATGCAACTTTGTTTTAAACATTAAGTTTTTTATGGGGGTAGATTAACATGGCGAAATATTTAGGCGGAACCGATACTCAGCAGGAAGATGTTAAGGCAGAATTGATCACACCGGGCCTTCTCACCAATGATTTTGTGCTGAATGTTTCCACAGGCATTTTTTCCTCTGAAAAGATCGGGATCAAAGACAATATTACTTTCTATGAAGAAGTTACCCAGGAAAATGAAAAGAAATTCAGTATCGGCTGGGGGATTGTCGGGCTTGCAATTTTTGGACCGTTAGGCGCATTGGCAGGCGCAATTCTTGGCGGTGACAGCAAGACAAAGCATGTTGTGGCAGCCCAGCTCAATAACGGACTGAAATTTGTGGTCCAGCTCGATCAGGATGAATTCGTAAAATGGGTCAATCTGATGCCTCATAAAGCAGCTCCTGAAGGGGAAGAAGTATAAATCAGGATCATCGCTGACTGTTATTTGAATTTTTAGCCTTCCGCTTTATTGGTATAATGCAGATTAAAGAGGGGAAACGCGGTTAAAAGGTGATTTGGAATTGACTTATAAAAGCAGATTTTACCTGTCCGTACCTGCGCTGTTATGTTCTTTGATCGTATTGATAACAGCGATGACTGCAGGATGTGGGGAAGAAGAAAAATTTAATAAAGAAAAGGCTGCAATACTGGAGGAATTGAAGCAGGCACAGGTAATTCGGATTCCGGACGGGCTTAAAGGTGATGAACTGGACCGGGCAATTTCCACGTTTGGAAAACAACACAAGGATTCCCTTTCGGCCATTGATTTAAAACTGAAAGCGCTGGGAGAGAAATACGGGAAAACTGACGGGAAATTTGCAAAAGAGACAGAGGACATCCGAAAAACGCTGAAGCAGGACCATATTGAATGGATGAAAGCTGCAGTAGCTCCCAAGATCAAGGGCGATCCGGTCATGGGGGTAGGAATCGGGTGCAGATGGGAAGAAATTGAGGAGATCCTGGGTGAACCGATCGAGAAAAAGCAGACGGATGTCCTGAAGGAGTTTAAATACTCCGGTCTGGTTTTTAATGAAATCAGGGATCGGGGAGAAAATGACGGAAAGCCGTTACCGCCTTCTTACGGGCCTGACGCCTATTATATGACCGGTACCGGTTATAAGACAGGCAGCGGAGTCCAGATCGGTATGACCAAGGCAGAAGTATTGGCCCTGTACAAAGGGAAACTTTCCTCAATCGATGATCACACGGATCCGAAATTTATTTTAATGAAATACGACCCGACTCCGGATCATGCCCACGCATATAACCAGTTTCTGCAGCTTACCGATGGGAAACTGACCAGGCTAATCGTTGCAAAGCACTGAAGTGAGAAACTGCAAATTATAAACCGCATCTGTCGGAGAAAAATTCTCCGGCAGGTGCGGCTTTTTTGTTCCGGTTTCATTTTATGCCGTTTTTGACCAGTAATTCCCGAATATATTTTTCGTCCGGTGTTGTGTAATACGTTTCCTGTCCTGTAAAAATGACGAATCCGGGTTTTGCGCCGGAAGGCT
>Ga0256404_1013180_pt1 | contig 10537 bp, 1 predicted proteins | sample RumenRJG_01DNA_FD_185990 | JGI IMG/M metagenome (GOLD analysis project Ga0256404, IMG submission 185990) | Bovine rumen microbial communities from Lethbridge, Alberta, Canada - RJG_01 | ecosystem: Host-associated > Mammals > Digestive system > Stomach > Rumen | place: Canada: Alberta | collected...
CTTATCGCCTTTCTCGCCCTGGATACCCTGTTCGCCTTGGTCGCCCTTATCGCCTTTCTCGCCTTTCTCGCCCTGGATACCCTGTTCGCCTTGGTCGCCCTTATCGCCTTTTTCGCCCTGGATACCCTGTTCGCCTTGGTCGCCCTTATCGCCTTTCTCGCCCTGGATACCCTGTTCGCCTTTGTCGCCCTTATCGCCTTTCTCGCCCTGGATCCCCTGTTCGCCTTGGTCGCCCTTATCGCCTTTCTCGCCCTGGATACCCTGTTCGCCTTGATCGCCCTTATCGCCTTTCTCGCCTTTTTCGCCCTGGATACCCTGTTCGCCTTGGTCGCCCTTATCGCCTTTCTCGCCTTTTTCGCCCTGGATACCCTGTTCGCCTTGATCGCCCTTATCGCCTTTTTCGCCTTTCGGGCCTCTTAATTCTTCCTTCTGTTCATCTGTTAACTGAATTCCAACATGAACAATTTTAACATCATTACCATCCTGTTTACCATCTTGAACAGTGGCAACTAACCCGTCACCAAAATCAAAGCGTAAGTTATTAATATCCCATTTCTCAGCAGTAATGTTTCCCTGCGTGTAACCGTTTTTAGTCGAACCACCGCTCCAAACGCTAAACTTTGCCCCGCCACTGGTAGCAGTTGCAATTGCTGCTCGTAACTGTGCAACGTTAACTGCGTCAGTATCTGCATAGCCTGCTGCTAAACCGGTTATACGGTGTGATACTTTGTTAACTGGATCACCAACAGAGATATTGCCTGACACATTACTAGGCTTCCAGACATAGGTCTCGTTACTTATGCTATTGTCTCTGTACTTTCCATCTTGCCCTATGTTAACATCCGTTGCTACAGACGACTGGCCAATCGCAAATCCATCGTTTACAGTAGCCTTAGCTTTATAGCCTAAGGCTACAGCATGCTCACCACTAGCTTCAGCGTTATAACCGATGGCTATTGCACCATCGCCGGTTGATTTAGATTCCCGGCCGAATGCCATGGCATTCATGTTATTAACTTCTGCCTTATATCCAAATGCAAAAGAATCTGTAGCGCCTGCTTTAACTTCAGCTAATTCACCTGCCGCAAAAGAATGATCGCCATAGGCTTTTGAACCGAGGCCAATAGCCAAAGCTTCTTGGCCCTTTGCAATCGTATCTTGTCCAAATGCAGTGGCCCAAGGACCTTGCGCTTTGGTATTTTTACCCCAGGCAGTTGTGCCTTCTACTGCGATTTTTTTTGTTTTAGGATTGCCATTTTCGTCAATAACTGTTACTTCTATTTCGCCACCCTCAGCAACCGCATTAACGCCCCAAGCGGTCGACCAACTGCCATTAGCTATTGCTTTATCACCCCAAGCAGTTGCGCCTAAACCATGGGCCTCTGCATGGTTACCCCAGGCTGTCGATTCTCTACCATATGCTTTGGTCTGGTCACCCCAGGCAGTTGCATTAAAGCCTGTATTCCCAATATCATTCGTAGTACCTGCTTCCGCATTATTTCCCCATGCTACAGAGCCTTGACCATATGCTTTAGTCTGATATCCAAACGAAGTTGTGCCCATTCCATTTGCAATGGAGCCGTTACCCCACGCAGTACTAAAATCTCCAGTCGCAGTAGTACCAGAGCCAATTGATTTTGCATATTGACCACTGGCCGTGCTTCCGTCTACCGCGATTACAGTTTTCTGACCACTGGCTGATGATACTCTATAGTTCCCAATATGATCAATTTCGATACCACTTGTATCAATTACTAATTTACCATTCGCATCAACAATAGTATTTCCATTTACAGTTACAACGCCATTATTAGCAACTTTGAATTTATCATTAACATTTAACGACTGAATTTTTGCGTTCCAAGAGTCTCTTATAGTAAAGTAAATTTTACCATTACTTTCGCTTGGAAGAATTTGATCTCCATCACCAAAGTAAATATCGGTAGGTGCGCCTGCATTCGAATGATAATGCACTTCCGCCCACACCGGCGCGCACACGCCTGCGGTCAGGCCCAGCACTACAGCGCCGGCCAGTATGTTGCGAGTTACAGAAAAGCCGCTGTTGACGGTGCTCTTGGAATTCCGTTTCGCAATTTCCGAAACCACCACGTAGCAGTTTTTCACCTTACTCCAAATAACCTTGTAAATTCTGTTCATCCCTGAGTCCTCCTTTGTTTGGTTTGAATATATACTTTCTTTTTCATTTACACATACAATTTTACAGTATTAATTATAATAAAATTTTTTGCAAATTGCAACTCACTACATATGGTAGAAAATAGTTTTTTCAGATATACAAAAAAGCGGTTCAGGTTTTGGCCTGAACCGCCGATTTTTACACGGTGTTGCATTCGTTTTCACAGGGCAGTAAATTCATTTTCAAATGATGCTGTGTTCACATTACATTGTAATTGTATATAGTTTACATATCGTCTTTTACTCCTGCCCTTACTGTAGCATGAACTTAAAAAAAATAGTGCAAAAACTTTATTTTGGTAAATGTGTAAGATTGACGAATCAATACCGGTTACGCCAGACTGTTTTCCGCCGTTTCTGCCGCTTCGGCCATGTGCATGCCTTCCGGGCATTTTTCCTTGGCGACGGAAAGCATCAGCTTCAGCCGGTTCAGCTGGTTCACTTCGCTGGCGCCGGCGTCGCAGTCCATGGCTACCAGGTTGGCGTCTTCGTAGCTGCGGCGGATCTCCCGGAACACGCCTTTGCCCAGTATATGGTTGGGCAGGCAGGCCCAGGGCTGCAGGCACACTACGTTCCTCACGCCCTCTTCCATAAGCTTGGTCATTTCACCGGGCAGCAGCCAGCCTTCCCCGGCCATGTTGCCCAGGGATACGTGCTGTGCCGCCAGTTCCGCCACTTTATAAATGGAAATGGGCGACGTAAAGTGTTTGGATTTTGCCAGAGCTTTTCGCATGGGGTCCATGAAGAAGTCCGCCACCTTGATGAACATCTGGGCGCCTACTTTTCTCAGCCAGCTGCCGTCCAGAATGTCGTGGCGGGTAATGCCGTCGAAGGCCATGTACAGCATGAAGTTGGCCAGTTCCGGCATCACCACTTCCGCCCCTTCTCTCGCCAGCACCTGTTCCAGATGGTTGTTGGCCACCGGGTGGTATTCGACTAAAATTTCGCCTACTACCCCCACTTTGGGCTTCCACAGGTTGGGCACCAGGGGGATGGCGTCGAATTCTTTTACCAGTTCCTGAATGGTCTTGCGGTATTGCAGGAAGTTGCCGTGGTCCAGTTCATCCTTGCATTTCTGCAGCCATTTTTCGTACAGCCTGTCCGTGGAGCCGGGGATCAGTTCGTAAGGCCGCATCCGGTTGGTTACGTTCTGCAGCAGGTCCCCGTAGATAATGGCCTTGGCCACGTCCTTGAAACCGGAGGGGTTCAGTTTGAAAGCGTCCTGCTCCAGTCCCCAGCAGGCGAAGACCGGCACCTGGGGATAGCCTGCGTTCCGCAGGGCCCGGCGCAGCAGGTTCATGTAGTTGGTGGCCCGGCAGGCCCCGCAGGTCTGGAACAGCACGATGCTGGTGTGGTCCGGGTCGTACTTGCCGCTCTTAATGGCCTGCAGCATCTGGCCTATGACCACGATGGCCGGGTAGCACATGTCGTTCTGCACGTATTGCAGGCCCAGGTTGATGGCTTCTTCTTTCGGCGTATCCGGGATCACCACTTTGTAACCGTACCGGTTCAGCACGTGGGTCACCAGATTGAAATGGATAGGCGCCATCTGGGGAGCCAGAATGGTATGGGTCTCCTTGCAGTCGTGAGTGAAGTAGGCACGTTCCGGCATGATCAACGGTTTGTAGTCGGGTACGTGCCGTCTGCTGAGGACGGCCAGTAAAGAGCGCAGTCTGATTCTTGCCGCGCCCAGATTGCTGACTTCGTCCAGCTTGATCATGGTGTACAGGCGCTGGTGGCCTTCCATGATCTCACGCACCTGGTTGGTGGTGATGGCATCCAGGCCGCAACCGAAGGAACTGAGCTGGATCAGATTGATCTCGGGATGGGCCGCCGCGAAGCTGGCCGCATGGTACAGTCTGGCGTGGTAGCTCCACTGGTTCACAATGGACAGCTCGTCTTTCGGCGTATCCATATGGTATACGGAATCTTCCGACACGATGGCCAGGTTGTAGGACTGGATCATCTCCGGAATGCCGTGGTTGATCTCCGGATCCAGATGGTAGGGACGGCCTACTAACAGGATCACCGGCAGGTTTTTCTCTTTGGCGATTTTCAGGATCTCCGCGCCCTTTTGCCGCACGTCTTCCCGGTACTGCTCCAGCTCTTTGTAGCCGGCCTCCATGGCTTCTTTCAGTTCTTTGGCCGTGATGTTATCTGCTGCAAACGGTTCTGTTTGCGCCAGATTGCCGGCAGCCTCTGCCGCTTTTGCAGTTGCGGCGTTGCTGCGGGAATCGTTAGCCGTCTTCGATGCTGTGGCGCTGCCCTTTTTGTCTTTGGGAATAAAGGTTTCAGTCAGACGCTGCAACATTTTTTTCGGGTCGTTAATGGGCAGGAAGGGTTCGATGAACTGGATATTCTCGTTCCGGAGCACGTCCATGTTGTTGCGGATATTTTCCGCGTAGGAAGCTACCACCGGGCAGTTGTAATGGTTGCCGGTGCGGTTCACTTCGTCTTCCATATTGTAGGGCATGCAGGGGTAGAAAATTTTCTTCACGCCCTTTTCCACCAGGTCCATGATGTGGCCGTGTACCAGCTTGGCCGGGTAGCACAGGGAATCGGAAGGAATGGTAGACATGCCTTTGTAATAGATCTGGGCGGAGGACTTGCCGGACAGCACTACTTCGTAGCCTAATTTGCCGAAGAAGGTGGCCCAGAAGGGGAAGTCCTCGTACATGTTCAGCACCCGGGGGATGCCGATGCGGCCCCGTTTTGCCGTGAAAGACGGACGGGGTGCGTTCTTCGCCGCTTTTCCATCGTGGGCGCAGGCTGCAGCAGCCGGATCAACAACATTGGGATAGCTGAACAGCCGCTGGTATTTGTATTCGTAAATGTTAGGAGCTTTGTTGGTATTTTTCGGTTTGCCCTCACCCCGTTCGCAGCGGTTGCCGGTAAAGTAACGGCCCCCGTCGGGGAAGGTCTGCATGGTCACCAGGCAGTGGTTGCCGCAGCCGTTGCAGCGGTAAGACTTGGTGGTGACGGTGAAGTTCTGTAAATCTTCCAGAGGCAGCAGGGTGGAACGGCGAGGGGTTGCTACTTCCGCGTTGTTTGCTGCGGATGCAGCTACGCCGGTTGCGCCTGCAGTGGTTGCTGCGGCTACCGTTGCTTTGGCTGCGGCCGTTGCTTTGGCTGCGCCTTCTGACGTGGCTACGGCTGCCGCTTCTTCCATTTCCTTCTCCGTCTGTTCCAGAGACAAAATGGCGGCGCCGTAGGCACCCATAAGGCCGGCGATGTCGGGACGGATCACATCCATGCCCAGCAGCTTTTCCATGTTACGCAGCACGGCGTTGTTATAGAAGGTCCCCCCCTGGACCACGATGTGGTCTCCCAGTTCCCGGGTGTCCTTCAGCTGCATCACTTTAAACAACGCGTTTTTAATGACAGAAAGGCCGATGCCGGCGGAAATATCCGCCAGAGGCGCCCCTTCCTTCTGGGCCTGCTTCACCCGTGAGTTCATGAACACGGTGCAGCGGGTACCCAGGTCAACGGGCGTTTTGCTGTCCATGGCCTTGTCCGCAAATTCCGCAGCGGTCATGCCCAGGCCCTGGGCAAAGTTTTCAATAAAGGAACCGCAGCCTGCGGAACAGGCTTCGTTCAGGGTAATTTTGCCGATGTTGCCGTTGTTGATAAGGAAGCATTTCATGTCCTGGCCGCCGATGTCCAGCACGCAGGTGACCTCGGGACAGAACTCGTAGGCAGCCCGGTAATGGGCAAAAGTTTCTACCTCCCCCGCGTCTGCGTGAAGGGCAGCCTTTACGATCTTTTCCCCGTAACCGGTGGTAAGGCAGCCGGCAATGTATGCCGTTTCCGGCATGGCTTTGTAGAGGCCCGTCAGTTCTTTGATGACGATCTTCAAGGGCGAGCCCTGATTGCTGCCGTAATCCGTATATAAAATTTCCTTGTCCTTGCCGATGGCCACGATCTTGGTAGTGGTGGAACCGGCGTCGATGCCTACGTAAACAGGGCCTGCATAAGAGGACAGGTCCCCCCGTTTTACTTTGTCCTTATTGTGACGTTCTATGAATGCGTCGTATTCCCCTTCACTGCGGAACAGGGCCAGCCGTTCGTCCCGGGCAATGCCGTGACCGGCTTCCGCCTTGTCCAGATTCGCAGTAAGGTCTTTGAATTCCAGTTCTTTCGCCTCGTCGGAAAGGGCCGAGCCAACGGCTACGAAGTAGGCGCCGTCTTCCACGCTGACCACTTTTTCCGGGTCCATTTTCAGGGTCTCCACGAAACGTTTTTTCAGTTCCGGCAGGAAGTAGAGCGGGCCCCCTAAAAAGGCCACGTTGCCGGTGATCTCCCGGCCCTGGGCCAGGTTGCCGATGGTCTGGTTCACCACCGCCTGGAAAATGGATTTGGCGATGTCTTCTTTGGATGCCCCGTCGTTCATCAGGGCCTGGATGTCCGTTTTGGCAAATACGCCGCAGCGGGACGCAATGGTATAGATGCGTTTCGCTTTGGCCGCCAGGTCGTTAAGGCCTTTGGCGTCTGTGTTTAAAAGAGCCGCCATGTGATCGATAAAGGCACCGGTGCCTCCGGCGCAGACCCCGTTCATCCGCTCTTCCGGAGCGGAGCCGAAGTACATGATCTTGGCGTCTTCCCCGCCCAGCTCCACCATGGTGTCGGTCTGGGGGATCAGCTTCTTCACCGCCGTAGCCGCCGCAATGACTTCCTGCACGAAGGGCAGCTGCAGACGCTGGGCGATGCCCATGCCGGCTGAACCGGTAAGGGCAAAACGGAACCGGGACGGACCCACCACGTCCTTCAGGGCGGTCAGGTTCGTCACTAAAGCCGTAGGGATATCGGAAAAATGCCGGGCATAATGCTTGTACACAATATGCTCTTCCGCATCCAGCACTACTACTTTAATGGTAGTAGAACCGATGTCGATACCCACTTTGAAATTGTCAGTCATAGGAACACCTCGATATATAATAAAAGACAGCCCACGGCCAGATGATTGCCGCGTTGCCCAATCCCAAAACAGCCCCGGGTGTACGCCTGATGAAAGTTTCTTCCCTGCTGTTCCGGAATGCGATAAAAGCCGGAGCGCCGCCAGATGAAAGCCTTGCCCCTGATGTAACAGTGGGACCGGTAAATCAGTCCAATACGAATAATAGTTGGCAAATGGAACCAATACTATTCAACTTTATATTATATACCAAAACAAAATAAAATCCATAGTTCTTTCTTATTAATATTTATTTTTTTCGAATTACAAAGTAAGACCCGGGCAGCATACGAAGCCGTTGCGCAATCCGCCGGGAATACCGGGAACATTACAAAGTAAGACCCGGGCACAGGGCCCGGGCCTTTTGGTAACGCGCTTAATTATTTAATTTTGAATTCCTTTAACCGTTGCCATTTTTTGCGAAGCTTCATTAAATCTGCCGACCGACATTTTTGCGTCGGCACAGTAAAGCAACGCTTCCTTACTGTAACGGTACCGTACCTTCCGGCGGTCAGGAGATCTTGGTCCCGTACACGTCGCGAGTCCGGGTATCCGTATTGTTGACGCGCACCCGTTCGATCTTATGGCGGTCATTGTCCTGGCCGTGGATCCGTTCAACGTAGATACGTCCCAGTTCCGGTTCGAATTCCTTGGTGAGGCGGGCATCCAGCTGGACGCCTTTCTGCAGGGCACGGTCCAGCATGGCCGCAAATTCATACCGGGTCATGGCCCGATCACCAATAAACCGTCCTCCGGGATAGCCTTCCACGATGCCCCGCTGCTGCAGGTCTTCCAGATATGCGTAAGCCCAGTGGTTCTCCGGTACATCCGGGAACATGGATGTGTTCTGGATCTGCTGCTCAGGTCCTACCAGTTTATTCACCAGCTGGGTGAGCTGGGCGATCTGGGAATCCTGATGGGCAATATGTTTCTTCAGTTCCACGATTTCGTGAGCCATAGCCGTACGGGAAGTAGTTACCCGGTTCACCCGGTCCAGGGCGAAGCTTACGCCGGCGTTCACCATATTTTCCCCGTTGCCTACGGTACCGCCTACGGAGAACATGACCTTTTCGTCCGGACGGTAGAAGGCGCCGATGGCGGCTGCATTCTGGCCTCTGTAATTGCCAACGCCTGCCGCAAAGGTCAGCTTGTCATCCGGGTCAAAGTCCATAGGATGGAGCGCTGCCAGTGCCGCAGCCCCTGCCAGGCCTTTCTTCATACGACTGTCCAGACGGTTCACTTCGTTGCCCACGTTGTTGATGGCAGCGCCGGCATTATCTGCCAGTTCACGTAACTGTCCAATGTTGGCGGCGTCTGTATCCTCCTCGCCGGGGGCTACGCCGGTGACCTTCTGGCCGCCTGCGTTCACGCCGTTCTTTGTAACGGAAGGACCGTCTGCAATGGCAAGGCCGTCGCTATTGAGGGTGGTGTCCCCTGCGGTGAACTTATTGGCCGTTACGCCGTCGTTGGTGATGAGGGTATCGCCCATCGTCATCTTATTGTCTTCGATGGTGGTGTTGCCCACGGTGAGCTTTGTATTCTCGCCGTCAATGGTAATGTTGTCGCCAACTTTGGCGGTTTTATTAATCTGGATGCTGTCTACATCTTTGACGTCTTTGGCCAGTTTGATCTTCAGGGTATCGCCGCTGCCTTCCACGCCGATGTTTCCGTCGCTCAATGCGCCGGAAGCACCGCCTTTGATATTCAGGGTGTCACCCAGCTTGATCTTGTTGCTGGTCCCGGTGTCGCCCTTAAAGGTCAGGCCATCCTTTTCCACTTTATCCAGGGAGGCTTTGGCGGTATCGCTGAGATCAACCTTGTAGTCGGTTATATTGGTAGTAGTATCTTTGGCGCCTGTTACGGTTACTGCACCGCCATCGGCTGCACTTACGGAAGCCCCCTCGGCGTTCACCGTGTAGATGCTTTGCCCTTTCTCTCCCGTGGTGTGTTCAACAGAAGCAATGTTGGTGCCGCCTGCCACTTCCGTTTTAGAACCTGCAGTAGCTTCTCTCAGCTGTGCCACGTTTACGGCATCCGTATCCGCTGTACCGGCCGCCACGTTGGTAATCTTCTTGCCGCCTGCATCGATGCCGTCCCTGGTTACGGAAGGCCCGTCCACGATGGTGAGACCATCGCTGTTCACGGTAGTATCGCCTACGGTAACTTTGTTGGTGGTTACACCGTCGTTGTTGATGGTGGTATCGCCTGCGGTGACGCTGTTGGTAGTTACGCCGTCGTTGTTGATGGTGGTGTCGCCTGCGGTGACCTCATCTGCCGTTACGGACTTGGTGGTTACGGAATCGTTGGTGATGAGGGTATCCCCCATGGCGATCTTGTTCTCTTCGATAGTGGTATCGCCTACGGTTACCTTCCCGTCTTCGATCACCGTATCTCCTACGGTCACTTTGTCAGCCTTTACACCCTCTTTGTTGATGACGGTGTTGCCTGCAGTGACGCTGTCCACCTTCAAATCCTTGGAAAGCTCTACTTTGATCTTATTATCTTCCGACTCGGTGGTAATGTTGCTTCCGTCGCCTACGACCTGCAAGGTCTCGTTGTTGCCACGTACCACCTCGTCACCGTTATCGCCCCGGAATTTCAGTTTCACGCTGCCGATAGCCTCTTCTTTGGCTTCATTCAGCTGGCGTACGTTCACAGCGTCATCATCTGTCGTACCGGCCTTCACTTTATGGATCTGCTGGCCTCCTGCACTGATGTTTTCCGTCGTAAATTCGGTAATATCATCTCCCGTTGCAGGAATGATCCGTATCCCCTTCTGGCTGATGACCGTTGCGCCTTCTGCCGCCGTGCCGATGGTCACACTGCCATTTTTCGTCAGGTTGATATTGTCAGCCAGTTTCACTTTCAGGTCTTTGCCGTCCGCTTCTACGCCGATATTCCCTTCGGTCAGGGTTCCCGTAGCACCGCCGGTCACGTTCAGGGTATCCCCTAACTTGATGGCGTTGCTGGTTCCCGTATCCCCTGCGAAGGTGAGGCCCGTGGTCTCTACTTTATTCAGGGTCGCTTTGGTGGCGTCGCTGAGGTCTACAGAATAATCGTATATGTTTTTAGAATCTTTTTCGTCAGCTTTGGTCACGCTAACCGCTGCAGAACCTGCGCTTACCTTCGCGCCGTCCGCGTTTACGGTATAGATGGTCTGGCCGTCAGCTCCGGTCCTGTTGGTTACCGAAGCAATGTTGGTACCGCCTGCTACTTCCGTCTTCGCCGCCGCGGCCGCCTTGGTCAACTGGCGTACGTTTACAGCGTCTGTATCCGCTTCGCCGTCTGCTACGTTTTCAATCTTCTGACCGCCTGCACTGATTCCTTCCGTTGTAAACTGAACAATGTCCGAACCGGTTGCGGGCACGATCCGAATACCCTTCTGACTGA
>Ga0256404_1013183_pt1 | contig 10535 bp, 8 predicted proteins | sample RumenRJG_01DNA_FD_185990 | JGI IMG/M metagenome (GOLD analysis project Ga0256404, IMG submission 185990) | Bovine rumen microbial communities from Lethbridge, Alberta, Canada - RJG_01 | ecosystem: Host-associated > Mammals > Digestive system > Stomach > Rumen | place: Canada: Alberta | collected...
TTATATGAATATTGATTTTATAATAAAAAAATTATTGTAGTATAAATTAATGAATTTTTAAAAATTAAAATTATAACTTTATAAGTTAACAATTTAAAATAATTTTTGCTGTAAATCAATATAACTGGGTTCATTGACCTCTTTTACAACATCACTTTCCTTAACATCACCAATCAGCAATGGTGAATCAGGATTATGCAACTTTTGGTTCCTTCTGACCAGCTTCATGTTGCTGTTGGCATAACGCACTTTAAATTATCTACTACTTTTAGTGAAAATTGTTCCATATTATACGAACAAAAAATAATTAAAAGTAGAAGAATTATCTACTACTTATTGTTCGAGTTTGTTTCATAATTAATAAGCAACACAGTTTCATCAATTGACAACTAAATTATCACTTCATTCATTTGAAGTTGAAATGTATCCTTCATTTTTTTATAGTACTTCATTTATTTGAAGTAATATTTTTAACTACATCTAAATGAAGTACTTCAAATTGTTAAAGTATATATTTTATAAGATATATAACTAATATCAGGTGTTTAAAATGAGTATTGTACCTTTACATATTCCAATAAACGAAATTGATAAATATTTTTACAACAGAAAAGAAGACATTAAAAAAATTGAATACTACTTAAACTCTTTAGAATTAGGAATTTCTCAATCATTACTTATCAGAGGTGTAAGAGGAGTAGGAAAAACTTTTTTACTTCAAAAAATAAAACAAGACTCTAAAGAAAATTTCATAGTTTCTTATGTTGATGTTTCAAGAATTGTTGGAAAGGACGATACTCAGCTAAAAGCACAAACCGTTTTATTGGAACTCTTGGACGAAATGAACAATTCAATTTATGAAAGGCTAAATGACAATAACAAAATAACCTTTCTTTTGAAAAATTTAATTGACAAATTAAAACTAAAAGATTACAGTTTTTCAAAAGGAACACATATCACAGAAATACCTATACCTGCAACAGATGACAACTATAAAAAAATAAGCAAATTTGTAATGGAATATCCTCAAAAAGTTGTAGAAAGCATTGATGGTATCGATGGATTTATAATAATCCTTGATGAATTTCAAATGCTTAAAAAATTAAGAAATCCTGAAGATTTCTTCTGGATGCTAAGAAGTTACAGTCAATTTCAATCAAATGTAAGTTATGTAATGACCGGATCAATTTCCCAAACATCAGACATGATAGAAATGTTAAACGGTGCAACTGGTGCATTTGGGGGAAGAATGATACAAATAAATATTGACCCATTTACAAAAGAAGAGACAGAATCCTATTTTGAAGAAAGATTTCCTGAAATAGAATTCACACAAGAAGGATTCAATCGCTTTTACGAATACACAAAAGGAATTCCAATGTACATTAACAGTTTTTACAATGCATTATCATCCCATGAAACATATGATGAAGACTCAATAGATTACATCTTCCTCAACAATATGGATCAGATTCTTGTAATGTGGATTAGAATATGGGGTACATTAAATAATTACGAAAAAAATATAATCTGTACAATGTTAAATCAGGTACACATTACCTGGTCTGAGTTGGAAAAGAATTTGGACATGGCTCCCGCCACTTTAAATAAGTATATTAAAACATTGCAAGATAAAGGAATAATAAACTATTATGATGGAAAATATTCTCTTGAAGATTTAATGCTTGAAACCTGGTTGAATCATGAAAAAGAGCGTACAGGAGTTTATCCTTATTAAACAAATAATTAAATGATTTTTCATCATCAAAACATTGAATTTATGAAAATTTAAATTAATGTTTGTTGACCATCAACATAGCTGGGTTCCCTAACCTCTTTTACAACATCATCATCTTTCACATCACCAATCAGCAATGGCGAATTTGGATTATGCAACTTTTGATTCCTTTTAATTAACTACATGTTTGCTGTTGGCATAATAACATTAAATTTATAATCTCTTCTAATTAAATTTCATCACTAAACAAGAAGTCTAAGATATTCATATTTCGTATTCCTCTCTTGACATATTAAACTCATCAATGGATATTATATATTTTTGGATAATTGTCCTTAACCAGAATCATGGGAGGAATTCCCTTTCAATTGTTTCTTCATGAAAAACCTATATGGATAAGTATAAGTTAACAAATTTTAAAAAATTAAAATTGTTGCATTATAAGTTTACAATTTGATTAACTTCTAAAAGCAGTCAATGGTTCAGACTTGTTAAAACTTCTTCAATGAAATATTCATGAATTAAAGTGTCCTCTGTTAATTCTGGATGAAATGAAATTGCAATGTTGTGTCCTTGCTGAATGGCTATTATTTCACCATCAAATTCTGACAATATCTTAATATCATTTTTGGACCCATCATAAGATTCAAGTGCCGGTGCTCTAATAAACACACCAGAATACTTTTGATTTAATATTTCAATTTCCGCTTCAAATGAATCCTTCTGCCTTCCATAGGTATTTCTTTTAACAGTTATGTCCATAAGTTCAAGTAGCGGCTGGTTGAAATCTGTTTTTTTGCCAAGAAGCACCATTCCAGCACAAGTTCCAAAGACAGGAATATTATTTTCTTTAATAACTTTATCAATACCCCTTTCCTTAATGAGCTTGCCAATTACAGTACTTTCCCCTCCGGATATGATTAATCCATCACATTTTTCAACATCATCACTGTATCTTACTTCTTCCACTTCTATATCGAGTTTTAAGTTTTCAACGGTTTTTCTTGTCATGTCAAAGTGTTCTGAAACTGCACCCTGAAGATTTAGGATTCCGATTTTTACCATCTAAGCACCTTAAAAAATAATTAAAAATATGAGGAATTTTAAATTCCCCTGTCCTGCATTCTGTCGGATTCGCTCAAAGTTGACATTTCCAGACCTTTCATGGCTTCGCCCAATCCTTTGGATACTTCCGCCAATACTTCAGGCTTGTCGTAATTTGCAGTTGCTTCAACTATTGCTTTTGCAAATGCTTCAGGATTGTTTGACTTGAATATTCCTGATCCCACAAAAATGCCGTCGGAACCTAACTGCATCATGAGTGATGCGTCAGCAGGTGTTGCAATTCCTCCTGCAGCAAAGTTGACAACAGGTAATTTGCCCAATTCTGCAGTTTGCTTTACAAGTTCAATTGGAGCTTCGATGTTTCGCGCATATTTCCAGAGTTCCTCTTCCTCCATTCCATGTATTGTTCTGATTTCTCCCATCACCATTCTCATGTGGCGAACTGCTTCTACAATGTTTCCTGTTCCAGGTTCTCCTTTGGTACGAATCATAGCTGCACCTTCGTCAATTCTCCTTAGTGCTTCACCAAGGTTACGTGCACCACATACGAATGGTATTGTAAATTCCTTTTTGTTAATGTGATATTCTTCATCTGCAGGTGTCAACACTTCACTTTCATCAATCATGTCAACTCCTAGGGTTTCCAATATTTGCGCTTCTGCAATATGGCCTATTCTTGCCTTTGCCATTACAGGGATGGATACTGCATCAACCACCTCTTCAACAATTGTTGGATCAGCCATTCTGGCCACTCCCCCAGCTGCACGAATGTCTGCAGGTACCTTCTCAAGTGCCATTACTGCCACCGCCCCTGCATCTTCTGCAATTGAAGCCTGTTCTGCATTCACTACGTCCATAATGACTCCGCCTTTTGTCATTTTTGCGAAACCTTCTTTTAGTACTTTTGTTCCTTTTTCTACCATTTTTTTGTTCTCCTATTTCTGAATTGCATGAAGGGTATATATTAAAAGGGCTCCCTAAAACGTTAATATAACAATAGTTATAATAACAATTATTAGTATATATTTTATCTATTTATATTTTTATCTATTTGAACCACCCCACCCTTAAAGAGGGTGGGGATTCCTGAATTTTTTCATTTGATTGGTTAATTTAAATGTTTTTTCAGGCCATCCCCGTTGAACCAGCGATTTAGTATATTAATTGCGGCGTTTATGTCTCTATCATGTGTTTTTCCGCAGTTTGTGCATTTCCATTTGCGTGTTTTGACTTTTAACTCTTGTTTTATGTGTCCACAGTGGTGACATACCCATTTTAATATCAACACTCAAAAAAAAAAATAAATATTCCCCAACTGCACAAATGATAAAAAACACAAAAGTGACAGTCCAAATGTATCAGTTTAAAATAATTTTTGCTGTAAATCAATATAACTGGGTTCATTGACCTCTTTTACAACATCACTTTCCTTAACATCACCAATCAGCAATGGCGAATCCGGATTATGCAACTTTTGGTTCCTTTTGACCAGCTTCATGTTGCTGTTGGCATAACACACTTTAAATTATCTACTACTTTTAGTGAAATTTGTTCGATACAATACGAACAGATAAGGGCGAAAAGTAGCGGAATTATCTACTACTTTAGCAATAGATATTAAACAAATATTACTTATCAAATGCTCTAACAAAAATTGGATATAATAATCATTAACATATATAAAACCAATTATAAAAATTTTTAAATTAAACCAAGGAGGAAGTGTATGCCCGAATTCAAACTTATTGAAAAGTTACTATACAAAAGCGAACAGAACGATATAGAAGCTGAGTTTATAATTGGAAACGAAACATTATGGTCAAGTCAAAAAGTCATAGCAGAAATATTTGGAACAACATCAGCCAATATTTCAATGCATTTCTCAAATATAATCCAAGAAGGAGAGCTAGATGAAAAAGAAGTAAGCATATCTTCTAAAGACCTTTTTAAAGACAATCCCAATTTTATTAAGAAATCCTTAAAAAAATCAAATAATCGAGGTAGGCCCCAAAAATGGTATAATCTTGACGCAATCATATCAATAGGATACAGAATAAACAGTAAAGAAGCAACACAGTTCCGCCGTTGGGCCAATAAAATATTAAAGGAATATATGATAAAAGGATTTGTCATCGATAAAGAACTTCTGAAAAAAGGTGGAAGATTTACAGAAGACTATTTCGATGAATTATTAGAAACCATACGAGAAATAAGGGCTTCAGAGAGAAGATTCAATCAAAAAATCACAGACATTTATGCAACAAGCTTTGATTATAACAAAGATGCAGACATAACAAAAGAATTCTTTGCCACAGTACAAAACAAACTGATATTTGCAATAAGCAACCATACTGCAGCAGAACTCATAGAAACACGAAGCGATATTGAAAATCCTCATATGGGCTTGACAACCTGGAAAAAAGCACCAAATGGAAAAATACTACAAAGTGACGTGGTCATATCCAAAAATTATTTGAATCAAAATGAATTATCAAGATTAAATAGTTTAGTAGAAGGTTTTTTGAATTTAGCCGAATCACGCGCAGAGGATAGAATCCCAATGGGTATGAAAGATTGGAAAGAACTGCTGGATGACTACCTTAAACTTCGAAGGCTGCCAATTCTTGTTGGCAAAGGTAAGATATCTGCTGAAGAAGCACGAGAACATGTGCTTGAAAAATATGAAAAATTCAGAGTAGTGCAAGATGAAAACTTCATTTCTGACTTTGATCAAATGATTTTAGATATTAAACGTCTAGAAGGAAAATAATATAATTTAGTTTAAAATAATTTTTGTTGTAAATCAATATAACTGAGTTCATTGACTTCTTTTACAACAACACCAATCATCAATGGCAAATCGGATTATGAAACCTCAAAGAATTATTCAAAAAAAGCATCAATTCAAATTGCAAGAATAATTGAGCTTACATCAGACATCAAGATGATTGAAATTCAATTATTTATCGTTTTTATAGTCAATGATTGCAAATATCCTTTTGATGCTTGAAAATGAAGTTTCAATAGTGGCCATCGAGGAACTTAGCTTTTTAATAGGATCTGTTAATAATTGCCCATACATAATAACTGCCAATAGAGTCCCTATCTGAATCTCATTACCTGCTAAAAAGTAAATCCCCGCAATATAAACAGTTATCTTACTTATATTTGTTAAAAGGGTTGTAACAGGCACCATAAAATTAGTAACGTTTTTGGATTTGACATAATAGTCAATTACAGTTTGATTCATTTTTTTAAACCCTTTTTCATGGAATGAATCACGATTTGACAGGCCTCTTTCAAAATAGCTCATCAATCTCCCCAACTGCATTTGATGACCATCGTAATAGTTTTTAGATTTGACATCACATACATAAAAGCAAACGGCATAAACCGGCAATATCACAAGGTATATTAAGCTCAACCTGAAGTCTGTCATCACAATCAACACTATTACAAAGACTATAAATAGAATCTGCGCATAAATTTCAGTAAATTTAGATGAAACAAACTCCCTGATGTTCATCACATCGTTGTTTAGTCTGGATAGAACAAGACCCTTTGAATTTTCCTGAATGAAATCGGAACCAACAGCATCAAGCTTATCAAATAATTTCACTCTTAAATCATATGCTACTTTTTCACCTGTGGCCCCCATGATTCTCTTTGGAGGTAATTTAAACAGATATCCTACTGAATACAATACCAGCAACAGGGCAAGACTAATGTAGATAGCAGGGTCATTAGTTGAATTCCAATTGGAAGCCAATAAATCAACTGTTTTTCCGGCAACTTTTGGGGCATAAACCATGCACAATGTGGATATCGTAAGTAAAATCATTGATATTCTTACTTTGGCCTTATCCTCTTTTAACAATGCAGTGAATTTTTCAGAGATACCCTTTCTTTCATCCCATATGCCCTTAGCCTCTTGAGCAATATCCTCCTCAACAATCTCTATTTCCTTCAGATTATCATTTGTATTGGATTTTATGATTTTATCTTCAATATTCAAGACTTCCTCCAAACGCACAGAAGTGGCATATGCACGTGGCCATCTGTCAATTAATGCAGGAATATTAGCTAGAGTAGTGATGAAGTAGGCAACATATACCAGAATAATGAATGAATCAATTACACTATCAGTTTCAAATCCAATGGTGTATCCTGAATTAACCATTGCCAATGTAACCAGGACAATAACATATAAACCCCACATTAATATTGGTCCGAGGTAACATTGACTTTTAATATAGATGACATTTTTATCATAGGAGTTCTCACATGCCTTTTCAAATTCGACTTCATACTCCTGTTTGTTAAATGGAATCCTGCCAGCTATATCATTGATTTTGGATAAGAATAATAAATTTAGTTTACCATATGTCTTTTTAGCTCTGAAAAATATTTCCACAATCTGTTTCATTCTAAAAATTATGATTGCAGAAAGAACACCAATAAATCCTAAGAAAAATAATGCATAAGTTCCATCAATCAATGCTATTTCATATACAATTGCTACGAATGTAACTGGAATAAGCATTAACTGTTCGAGTATCATCACTATAAATCCCTGTTCGGAGGACATACCTCTGGTTGACCTTGTAACTAGCCCTGAAATTTTAAATTTATCAATTTCCTCACGAGGCAAGTTCATCAGAATATGGAATATTTTCTCACGGACAGTATATGCTGATTTTGAAGCCACTCTTGTTGTGAGAAAAGAGATGACATAAACGGCAATCATTGAAATGACGGTATACATTAACATATATAATCCTGATTTGAAAAGCAAATCAACGTTCTGTTCTTTGACTCCAGTCAAAGCCGCACCGAACAAATCAATTATTTCCATTTGAACGAATGTCTGAATGATTATTAATGCGAAAATAAACACTATTGTTTTCCATTGGAATTTTAATGCAACACTCAAAAACTTTTTCATGATAATAATTTAGTTTTAAAATTATAAATATTACATTATATGCAAAACATATCTTTTAATATATTCCACATACCACCAATTAAGTAATTATACTATTCATATTTAAGTAATTATACTAATTTTATTTAAGCAATTACTAATTTATTTTAAGAAATATATCAAAAAAAATAAATAAAAAATTTAATCATATTTTTATAGATATTATTAATTATAAACTATTTAAAATTATTTATTTTAATAATAAACGATTAAAATAAAATAAAACAATATTTAAGAATGATAACAATATTATAATTTCAAAACAATAATTTTATTGGCGAAATCAAATCAATGTTTGTTGGCTGTCAATATAGCTGGGTCATTTACCTCTTTTACAACTCCCTCTCTTTAATCTCAGCAAGTATCAACGGAGAATTAGGATTGTGTCACTTCTGGTTCCTTTTGACCAGTTCCATATTGGCGTGGGCATAATAATAACCAAATTCTCCGATACGTATAGTGAAATTTGTTCGTGAACAGTGAAAACAATATTGCTTGGCAAATTCTTTCTCAATGACACATTATAACCCGTATAAATGTGGCCAATTATTGTAATTACATTAATTTTTGAAATTGATTTATTAAGGACAAAGTTGTATAACCTTTTTTTGTGAGCAGGTATTCGCCACGGTCTTGTTTTTGTGAGATTAAACCTGCATCCTGTAGTTTTTCAAGGTGGAACAGTAGGTTTCCTCCCCTTAATTTAGTTAAATGTGAAAGTTGAGTATATGATTTGTTTTCTACATATAACGATTCTATTATGATAACCCTTTGCTTGCTCGATAACGGTTCAAATACATCGGAAATTAACATATCCACATCCAACTTTTCAATCGGTTCATTTTCATTAAGTTCATATGACACATTAATGGAATTGATCATCTTCAACTCTTCAAAGAAGTATTCCTTAAAGTTATTGTAGCATGGACTACATTCTACGCCACATACAGAATAAAATTTTTCATCCAGCTGTTCATTAAGTTTGTTGAGGTCTGTTTCTTGAGTATTTAAAAAAAGTTCTTTGAACTCTTGGACTATAAATTGTTTGCACTCTTCATTTTTGCAATTTGGGAGATAAAATTCACTACACTTCTCCCCCAGATTGTCTGCAAAATTTTTCTTGATTGAATTAGAGTAGGTGTCCCTAATGCTTTCAATGGCAGTTTGAAGGTTTTGATTGTAATTATTTTCTTTTATTGTAATCAATTCATTTTCTATTCTGTCCAGTCTTTTGATTATTTCATCACTTTCACTCATGTAATAGTCTTTGTAGGAGTGAATTTAAAAATGTTTCTATAGTGTTGTTAAAGGTTACCATTATGCACCTGCTACATTTATATAACGATTAACTATATTAATACGACCTCATATATCATAATATATAATAACTTTAAAGTTATTTCAACAAAGGAGAGTATTAATTATGGCAAAATATATCGTTATAAATGGAAGTACAAGAAAAGGAAACTCATATGCAATTGCAAATTTCATCAAAGAAAAAATTGATGGAGACGTTGAAATATTCAATATAAAAGATAAAGAAATCGGATTTTGTCAAGCTGATAATGCTTGTAAGGCAAAAGACGAATGCATAGTTCAAGATGATGCATATGATTTAATCAATGATCTGGAAGAATGTGACGGTGCATTTATTATCACCCCTATTTTCTTTGGAAGGCTTCCTGGAATGGTCGATGCTTTAATTGACAGATTCTATTCCAAATTCAATCCTGCAAAAGAGATGAAAGCACCAGACGAATCAAAAAAAATAGGTATAGTATTCAGCTATGGTGGAGGAGAAGCAGATTACACACCTGTAGCTGAACATGTCGCATTTGAATTTGGAGTATTAAGATTTGGTGCTCACAAAAATGTTATGTGTAGTGAAAACAATGATCCTAAAGGATTTGAAAGTAAAGACGACCAACAAAGCCAAATTAATGAGTTAATTAGTTGGGTTTGTGAGTAGTAATACAATTCAAGGAAGGTTTTAAAATGAAAATTGCAATAAGATATTATTCAAAAACTGGAAATACTGAAAAACTTGCAGAAGCAATAGGTGAAGCTATCGGTGTTGCTCCAAAAACAATAGATGAACCTTTAAACGAAGATGTTGACATATTGTTCTTGGGAAATAGTGTATATAATGCTGGAGCAGATTCAAAAGTCAAGGAATTCCTCAAAAATATTGATGTGAATGTTGGAAGTATTGTTAATGTCTCATCCGCAGCTCTTATCGAATCAACCTATAAGCAAATAAAAAAAGAAGCTGAAAAATGTGGATTAAACATGGATGATAGAGAATTCCATTGCAGAGGACAATTTAAATTCGTTCATAGAGGTCATCCAAACGAAGAAGATATAAACGAAGCCGTAAACTTTGCTAAAAGTATTGTCAGATAGTTTTCTCTTCTTCTTTTTTCTTTAAACACAATCTTGTACATTAAACTTCCTCGCCTTCCATAATGTGGGCCAGTTCAATAGTATTGAATGCAGGTAAAGCAGAGATTGTCTCTATTGAAAATGTAATTTTCTCTTAATATAAACATACCCCAATATTGCAAAACTAAAAATCAAAGCAACCTAGTTTGTGAATCAATATAGCTGGGTTCATTAACCTCTTTTACAACATCACCATCTTTAACTTCCCCAATCAGCAAGGGCGAATCTGGATTATGCAACTTTTGGTTCCTTTTGACCAGCTTCATGTTGGAGTTGGCATAACGCACTTTAAATTATCTACTACTT
>Ga0256404_1013185_pt1 | contig 10534 bp, 7 predicted proteins | sample RumenRJG_01DNA_FD_185990 | JGI IMG/M metagenome (GOLD analysis project Ga0256404, IMG submission 185990) | Bovine rumen microbial communities from Lethbridge, Alberta, Canada - RJG_01 | ecosystem: Host-associated > Mammals > Digestive system > Stomach > Rumen | place: Canada: Alberta | collected...
AGTACTCTTATGACTTATTTCTGTGCTGCTTTTCGCTCTTCCTGATACTTTTTGATGAGCTCGTCTGCAACATTGTTTGGAACTCGTCCGTATTTAAGGAATTCCATTGTGAATTCTGCTTTACCCTGTGTTGAAGAACGCAAGATTGTAGAGAAGCCGAACATTTCTGAAAGTGGAACTTCAGCGTTAACTACAGACATGTTGTTCTCATCAGTAGACTCAAGAATTACACCACGGCGCTGGTTGATAAGACCGAACATGTTACCCTGGAATTCTGTAGGTCCTTCGATAGAAACCTTCATGATTGGCTCGAGGATAACTGGCTTTGCCTTCTCGTAAGCTTCGCGGAATGCACCAATAGCTGCAGTCTGGAATGCGATATCAGAAGAGTCAACTGGGTGGTACTGACCATCGTTGATTGTACATTTGATACCAACAACAGGAGCTCCGATGAGGGAACCTTTTTCCATTGCGCGTCTGAAACCTTTATCACAAGATGGAATGTATTCGTTAGGAATAGCACCACCCTTGATTGCGTCTACGAACTCGTAGTCTTTGTCTGCCAATGGCTCCATGAATCCGGCAACACGACCGTACTGACCAGAACCACCAGTCTGTTTTTTGTGTGTGTAGTTGAACGAAGCCTGTGTTGTGATAGACTCGCGGTAAGCTACTTTTGGTGGAGTTACTTCAACCTCACATTTGTACTCACGCTTCATTCGCTCAACGTAAACGGCAAGGTGAAGCTCACCCATACCCTTGATGATTGTCTCATTAGACTCAGGATCAAGCTCTGTCTGGAATGTCGGGTCCTCTTTTGTAAAGCGGTTGAGAGCTTTAGCAAAGTTAGCTGCCATTGATTTGTCTTTTGGTTTAACAGCCTGTGAAATAACTGGTGTTGGAACGAACATTGAAGTCATAGCAACGTTGATTCCTTCGCCACAGAATGTATCGCCAGAAGCACAGTCAACACCGAACAAAGCACAAATGTCGCCTGGTTCGCCGACTGAAATATCTTCCATTGCAGCTGAGTTCATGCGGACAAGACGACCGACCTTGAATCTCTTCTTTGTGCGGACGTTTGTAAGCTCTGCGCCTTTTGGCAAGCGTCCCTGGTAGATACGGATGTATGTGAGCTGACCGAACTGGCCGTCATCAAGTTTGAATGCAAGTGCAACACATGGCTTGTCTGGAACGTTGAACAACTCAACCTGCTCCTCGTTTTTGTCGAGGTCAAGACCATAGTTGTGAACTTCTGTTGGGTTAGGAAGGTATCGCTCAACACCGTCGAGAAGTGGCTGAATACCTTTGTTAACGTGAGCTGAACCACAGAATACACCAACGAACTGCTCTGAAAGAGTACCAGCGCGGATAGCTTTGATAATCTGTGCTTCAGTTGGCTCTTTTTCCTCAAGAAGAGTCTCCATGAGCTCGTCATCGAAGTTAGAAACTGCGTCCAAAAGTTCTGCACGATATTTTGCAGCATCTTCTTTCATGTTTGCAGGAATCTCTGCGATGCGTACGTTTTCACCATTGTCGCCGTCGAAATAGATAGCTTTCATACCAACCAAGTCAACAACGCCTTCGAGTTTGTCTTCAAGACCGATTGGAAGCTCAACCATGTGAGAGTTGAGACCGAGCTTGTCGCGAAGCTGGTGGCAAACTCGGATTGGATTTGCACCCTGGCGGTCACATTTGTTTACGAATGCGATTCGAGGTACATGATAGCGTTTGAGCTGGCGGTCAACTGTGATTGACTGAGACTGAACGCCTGCAACAGCACAAAGAATCATGATAGCACCGTCAAGAACGCGGAGTGAGCGCTCTACTTCGACTGTGAAGTCAACGTGTCCCGGTGTGTCGATAAGGTTGATAGTGATGTCCTTCCACTGAACCTGAGTAGCTGCTGACTGAATTGTGATACCGCGCTCGCGCTCCAATTCCATGTTGTCCATTACAGCACCAACACCGTCCTTACCACGAACTTCGTGAATCGCATGAATCTTGTTACAATAGAACAAGATGCGTTCTGATGTGGTAGTCTTACCAGAGTCAATGTGGGCACTGATACCGATATTACGTACTTTAGTAATATCAAAAGCCATATTGTTTACCTCTCAAAAAAAAATTTCCAAGTATTGTAGAATTATAGAATTATATAAGAATTCAGAGCCTTGTTCAATACTTTTTGAGGGGGAAGTCTCCCCCCCGCTCCAATCGCGGCGCGTTTTCCGCTACCCCTTCTGCGGGCTCAATCGCCGCCCGCAACGCCTGCTAAAACGGTACGATAACAGCCAGTTTAATCGAGGATCGGAAAAATTTCATTCTCACGGAATAAGTCATTCCTGCATTAAATTCACCCGCGCACCTTGAGCCGTCCTTCATCGTCACATCGATTCCTGTTTGAGCCGTAAGATTTGCTTTTGGAACAGCAATTTTGACGTTTGCGGCATAACCGGCCTTTTCTGTCGTGTTTTTCGACTCAGACGGATAATTTGTCCAGCTTCCTGAAAACGAGATTTTTGATACCTTCCCTGCAAAAGAACCTGAAATTGCGTAAGATAAGTATTCTTCCGGTCTTGCTGATTTTGTCGGAGACTCTCCTGTCAAAAGGATGTTCGCGTGTGTCCAGTCGAATCTTAAATTAAAAAATTTGCTCTCGTAGCTCATTGCCGCTCTCAGTTTTGCCGTGTTCAGCTGTACCGGCGTATTTGTGGCCGTAACCTTCCAATTTTCAAGGCCCGCGAATCCTAATCGAACGGAAGAGGACTTTTCATCATCAAACAAGAATAAAATCTGCGGGTTCACGCTCGCCTGTTCGACAATCCTGCAAACCTGGCCAGAGCCACCGATCAACGGGGCGACTTTCGGCGAATCTTTAGTGGTCGGAATCGCAAAATATGAAAAATTTAAAAGCAAATTACTGAAACTTGTGCGCCCGTCAATCCTGAACCAAAACGGATTCACATCATAAGGACTTTCCTGGATCCCCGAAAAGAAATTAATTTTAAAAAGAGGGGAGTGAAAGCAGAGTTCTCCAAGTCCGGAATAAAAATACCCTTCCTCAAAACCTGCGTTATTCTTTTCCAGAATTTTCGAGTGTCCTTCAATACTGTATCGCCCGCCAGAAATTGCTGACTGCAAAAAAACACAACGGCTTAGAGGCAATTTTGCAGAAATCAGAGCCGCTCCTTCTTTTTCTTCGGTCACAAAACTTTCTGCGCTAAACTGGACCGGGAACATCTTTTCCAGGCTTTTCACGCAGATTGAATATGAAACAGGTTGCGTGCTTGAGGTCAAACTTGTGAGGCTTGCTCCGATCCCTGTTGAGAAAGCAAATGATTTTGCCAGCGGATTAGCCGTCATAGGCGGAGACGGGTTTTTGAGTTTTGAGACTGATTTCGAGTAAGAATTATGCCCGATTTTTATCGTTGTCGGAAAATTCTTCTTAAACAGAAAAAATCCAGCTCCAAGCCGCGGATTATCAAACAAATCCAGTTTTTCCCGAATATTTTCTGAAGAGCGAATTTCATCAAATTCCGTTTTTGGAAGCGTGACAAAGCCTCGGAAATCCGCATCACGGAACGAAAGTCTAAGTCCTGTATTTCCTGAAACTGTCTTTTCTCTGTCATTTTCATTTGGAATCGTAAAATTTGCCGCCGTCTTTAATTCCGCGAAATTAAAAAATTCATCGGCATGAGAAAAATTTACCGAAGCCATCAAAATACAGAAAAAAAATCTGCGTCCCAGCGAAAATTCTTCGCATAAATCCAATAACTTTTTCATGCAAATTTATAGGATTTAAAAATCGATTTTCGGCAACGCAGAATGAAAAAAGTCAGAAAATTACAAAAAAAAGTGCAGGGGAGCCTTAAAAACTTTCTCTGCACTTTAGTGATTGTCAAAAAAATCTGCCAGCAGTTAGTTGATTGATGTATTTACAATTACGCTTTTTGAGCTGGCGAATTTATCAATCATGCCGATTCGTGTCTGCCAGTATTCAGCCTCACTTTTTGTAACATAAGGACCGACTCGAACACGGTAGAAAGTTTTTCCGTTTGAATCAGTGAATGTGAACACTTCGCTTGGAATCTTGTTTGATTCAAGTGTTGTTCGTGCTTCATCAGCATTTCGTTTGCTTGTGTAAGCCGCAGCCTGAACCCAGAATGAATCCGGAGTTTTTTTAGCAGCAGCCGCAACTTTTTTTGCTGCAGAGGCTTTTGTCTCTGTAGTCTTTGCAACTGCAGCTTTGCTTGAAGAAGTTTTTGCTTTCGGTGTTTCTTTCTTTGCGACGGCTTTTTTTGTGCTTGGAGCCGGAGCGTAGTAGTTTTCAGCAACCGGGGCCGGCTCTTCGTAAGTTTTTTTCTCAACCTGACGATTTGTATTAATCTGATTTGCTGTCATCTCGTTTTTTGCAACGAGACTGTTTCCTGTTGAAGCTTTGAGTGAATTCAAGTCGATTGTTGTTGTTTCGTTTGAATAAACTGTTGCGTTATCTGAAATTACAGTGAGCTTGTCAGCGTGGAGAGTATTGTCAGCCTGCGCAATTTTCTGAGTATCGTTTACGTTATCAAATGCAGTGAATGGAGACGGAGTGAGAGCGGAAGTCTGGTCAGTCTGGGCCGTTGTTTCTGTTGTGAAAGCCAGAGTATTCTCTGGAACTGATACTTCGCCCTGTTTTGTAGAACTAATCCATCCTGAAGCCGGATCAAAGCCCGCCTGAACGCCTGCTGGCTGATGCAATGAAGGCGAATAAAGAATCAAGGCTGCGCCAACTACTGCGAGCAAAAAGATACCAGCCGCAGCGACAATCCATAAAGTTCTTTTCTGTTCCATAATTAAATCCTCTTTTAAGTAAGTTTTTTATTCTTACGAATTCAATATCGGATTTTCAGAAAAAATGTTTAGTTTTTAATTAGTTCAATTGGAATGTCGAGTTCTTTTGCGGCGTTTTTATACTCTTTGAAAAGATTTTTCTGGCTTTTAAAGCGTGCAAGAATCTGTCGAAGCGGCATTTTGTCCCGCTTTTTTGCGCGCATGAGCCTTTTGAAAAAATTAGCTTTTACGAAAAGAATCTTCTCGCATTTTGAAAAAAGTTCTGGAGTTTTGAAAAGAACCGTCGCATTCAAAATGACTGATTTTTCGCGATTTTCTTCTATATATTGTGTTGTAATCTGAATGATTTTTGGGTAAACGATTGCCTCCTGCCGTGAAAGTAATTCCTTGTCAGAAAAGACAATCTGCCCCAGGGCCCGCCTGTTGAGCGAGCCGTCCGCATTCAAAAGAGAAATTCCGCGATTTTTTGCTTCCTCTCCAAAAGCTGCAAGAATTTGAGGCGTGCAAAGAGAAATCGCTTCGTGAGCAGTTTTGTCCAAGTCCAGTGAGACAAAGCCCCGCTTTTCCAGCTGCGAGCAAATAAAATTCTTACCCGCAGCCATCTGCCCTGTAACGCAAATTATCAATGGAATTTCCCCCAGTTTTTATCACATTCAATTGAAACTCGGAGAGGTACGTTCAGTTTGACCGCATGTTCCATCTTGTCTCGAATCAGCGCGATTGCATCCGAAATTGATTTTTCGTCGTCATCACATTCAAAAATCAGCTCGTCATGAACCTGGAGCAGAAGTTTTGCCTTGCTTCCCGTTGCTTTAAGGGCTTCGCACACATCAATCATTGCCTTTTTAACGATGTCTGCTGCGCTTCCCTGAATCGGAGAATTTTTTGCGACTCGGACAGCACCTTCTTTTTCCATTTTGTTTCTGCTGTTGATTGCGAGAATTTTTCGTTTTCGGCCACAAATTGTTTTGATGAAGCCGTTTTCTTCCGCATGGCGTACGTTTTCGTCGAAGAAGGCTTTTACGCCCGAATAAACCGCAAAATAATTGTCGATAAAATCTTTTGCCTGACCGCGGCTTATTTCCAAATCTTTTGCCAGCGAGAACGCGCCCATTCCGTACATGAGGCCAAAATTGAGCGTTTTCGCGCTTCTTCGCATTTCCGGCGTAACATCATTCATTGAAACTCCATAAATCAGGCTTGCAGTGGATTTGTGAACATCAACTTCATTTTCAAAGGCCGTGCAAAGATTTTTGTCGCCGCTCAAATGTGCCAGAACCACAAGCTCGATCTGCGCGTAGTCCGCTGAAATCAGAACTTTGCCCTGTTCTGCCGTGAAAGCCGTTCGGATTCTGCGGCCTTCTTCGCTTCGTACTGGAATATTCTGCAAATTCGGGTCTTTTGAAGAAAGCCTGCCTGTCGCCGTTCCAGTCTGCATGAAACTTGTGTGAACGCGACCGTCAGAATCAGCCTGAGTCGGAAGTGTTTCGATATAAGTCGAAAGAAGTTTTGCTTTTGCGCGATATTCAAGCACTTTCGCTGGCAGCGGATCAAGTTCCGAAAGTTCTTCAAGCACGCTTGTGTCCGTTGAGTAGCCTGTCCGTGTTTTTTTGCCGGTCGGAAGCTTTTTTTCTTCAAAGAGGACTGTACCGAGCTGTTTCGGCGATGCGATGTTGAATTCGTGACCTGCCAGCCCGTGAATTTCTTTCTCAAGGTTCTCAATCTGCTTTTTAAGCTCCACCGCGTAATCAGCGAGATAGTTTGAGTCGATATGAATTCCGTTCATTTCCATGAGCGCGAGAATTGGCAGAACTTTCATTTCCATTCCGAAGAAAAGCTCGTGCATGTTTTCATCTTTCAGCCGTGCTTCAAAAATATTCCACAGCTGGAGCGTAAAATCTGAGTCTTCACTGGAATATTTTGCCGCAGTCTCAAGCGGAACGTCCGCAAAAGTCTTGCCTTTCGGAACAATTTCTTCAAATTCTGTTCCTTTGAGGTGCAAATGCGTTTCAGAAAGGTATTCGAGCGAATAAGCTGACTTGCCGCTCCTGTCACTTTCCAAAAGCCATGCCGCAATCATCGTGTCAGCAATTTTTGCAACAGCACGACCGTTTTCTTTGCAATCCGGGCATCCAACCCAGTCTTCAATTTTCAAAAATCCCTGCGCTTCAAGCACTTTCAAGTCAAACTTTGCATTGTGAAGCACAATCGTGCATTTCGGCTCATAAAAAAGCCTTTTGATTTGCTCCAGCGCATCTTTTTTTGCAATTCCGACCGGCTCCGAGAACAAATCCCCGGCTCCATTTGCGACAGGAACATAAACACCGCTCCCTTTTTCATAAGAAATTGAGAATCCGAGAAGATTTGCGCTGCTCGTATCAAGCGAGTCTGTCTCCGTGTCAAAGGCGAATACCGGATTTTCTGATTCGAGAATTTTGTCGATATATGAAGAAAGCTCAGCTGAGTCCGTAATCGCACGATAATTTCCATTGTTCAGCGAAATTGGTGTCATTGCAGGACTTTCGGAGTCCAGAGTCGAAGCCGTCTCAGCTTGAACTGAATCTTTTTGAGGTTTTCCGGATTTTTCTGCATTTTTCTCGGAAGATGCGAACAATTCGCCAAACTCTGACGCGCCTTGACCTGCGTTTGCCGAAATTCCCGCCTCAGTTCTGTAATCCCGCGCAATCGCACGAATTTCGAGAGCCGCCATTTTTTCTGCCGCCGCCGCAAAATTAAGTTTGGTCGTACAGCATGCATCAACATCACACAAATCTGGAACATCAGTGCAAAGCGTAATCAGTTTTTTTGAAAAGAAAGCATTTTCCCGGTCCGAGCGGATTTTTTCACCGAGCGCACCTTTGATTTCACTAGCATGTTCATAAATTCCTTCCAGAGTCCCATATTCAGAAAGCAGTTTGACGGCAGTTTTCTGGCCGACGCCCTTAACCCCAGGAACATTGTCCGCCGTGTCTCCCATCAGCGAAAGCAAATCGAGCAGTTTTGACGCAGGCACTCCCCAGTCGTTTTCAACACCGGCTTCATCAAGCTCAGCCCAAATCTGACTCTTGTCCGGTTTCATGCAGTGAATATGCGAATTCGTGAGCTGCTGTAAATCTTTGTCCGCGCTCAGAATCACACAATGTCGTCCGGCAGCCTCACATTTTTTTGCAAGTGTCGCGATAACATCGTCTGCCTCGTAGCCGTCACGTCGAATCACCCGAATTCCAAGGGTTTCCAAAATATCTTCTATCCATGGAATCTGTGCATGCAGGTCTTCGGGAGTTTTCGGACGGGTCGCCTTGTACTCGGTATACATTTCATGCCTGAAAGTCGGTGTTTTTGAATCCATCGCCGCGACCATGTATTTTGGCGAATAATTTTTCAATATAGTAAGCAGGTTCCTGAAAAATCCGAACACAGCTGAAATATTTTCTCCGCGCGAGTTTGTGAGCGGCCTCGAAATAAAAGCAAAATACTCGCGGTAAATCAGTCCGTAAGAATCCAGAACAAAAAGTGTATCGTTATCAATAAAATTTCCCATAAATAAAGTATAAAGTTTTTTACGGCGCAAATCCACCGGCTGCCGCTGTTGCGCCGCTCGGTAGCCCTCGGTGCCCGCACGCGGGCACTGGCCATGGGCCACGGCTCCATAGCGGTGCGGCACCCGCTCCCGACGCGGGAGGAGCCGGCCTTGGCCGTTGTCGCGTCACGGGCGCCCCCGGCTGCCCTGGCCTGAGCCTCCCCCTGCGCAGGCCAGGGCAGGGGCGTCCTTCGGCCGAAGGGGGAAGCGAAAAAAATAGCGGAAAAAAATCGAAAAAAATAAAAAAAAATTTTAAAAAGTGTTGACAGAAAATATAAGCCGTGATATATTCATTCTCACCCGCTGACAACAAGCGGCGGGCACAAAGTTCTTTGAACAAGGCATCAAGTGAAGGAAAGATAAGACATACGTGAGGCAAGTTAATTGCTATCATCATGAGTCAAACGCATACGAACAAAAAAACAAGCCAGCGGGGCCGAGAGGTCCTGATGGAGTTCCTAATCAATTCAATCTAAGATGAAATGATAAGGTCAGGCAATGATTTATGGTAATCTTCGGTCCTTCGGGACCTTGGAATAATCATGGAGAGTTTGATCCTGGCTCAGAACGAACGCTGGCGGCGCGTCTTAAGCATGCAAGTCGGGCGGCAAGGCAGTGCTTGCACTGCCCCAGAGCGGCGGACTGGTGAGTAACGCGTGGGTGACGCACCCCCCGGGCGGGGATAGCCTGTGGAAACACAGGGTAATACCGGATACGGTCCCGTAGGCTGGAGCTACGGGAGGAAAGGAGCCTCGGCTCCGCCGGGGGAGCGGCCTGCGGCCCATCAGCTTGTTGGCGGGGTAAGGGCCCACCAAGGCTACGACGGGTACCCGGCCTGAGAGGGCGACCGGGCACATTGGGACTGAGATACGGCCCAGACTCCTACGGGAGGCAGCAGCTAAGAATATTCCGCAATGCGCGAAAGCGTGACGGAGCGACGCCGCGTGGACGATGAAGGCCGGAAGGTTGCAGAGTCCTTTGGCACGCGAGGAAGGAGGCGGGGAGGAAATGCCCCGCCGGTGACTGTAGCGTGAGAACAAGCACCGGCTAATTACGTGCCAGCAGCCGCGGTAACACGTAAGGTGCGAGCGTTGTTCGGAATTATTGGGCGTAAAGGGCATGTAGGCGGCCCGGTAAGTCGTGCGTGAAATCACGGGGCTCAACCCCGTGGCCGCGCGCGATACTGCTGGGCTTGAGTCAGCGAGGCGGAGGCGGAATTCCTGGTGTAGGGGTGAAATCTGTAGATATCAGGAAGAACACCGGTGGCGAAGGCAGCCTCCGAGCGCATGACTGACGCTGAGGTGCGAAGGTGCGGGGAGCGAACAGGATTAGATACCCTGGTAGTCCGCACAGTAAACGATGCGCACTTGGTGTGCGGCCAAGAGGCTGTGCGCCGAAGCAAACGCGATAAGTGCGCCGCCTGGGGAGTATGCCCGCAAGGGTGAAACTCAAAGGAATTGACGGGGGCCCGCACAAGCGGTGGAGCATGTGGTTTAATTCGATGGTACGCGAGGAACCTTACCTGGGTTTGACATACACACCGATCATCTGGAGACAGGTGAGCGCAGCAATGCGGGTGTGAACAGGTGCTGCATGGCTGTCGTCAGCTCGTGCCGTGAGGTGTTGGGTTAAGTCCCGCAACGAGCGCAACCCCTACTGTCAGTTGCCACCGGGTAGAGCCGGGCACTCTGGCGGAACTGCCCCCGACAAGGGGGAGGAAGGCGGGGATGACGTCAAGTCATCATGGCCCTTATGTCCAGGGCTACACACGTGCTACAATGGCGGGGACAGAGCGGAGCGAGGCAGCGATGCGGAGCAGAGCGCAAAAATCCCGCCGTAGTTCGGATCGGAGTCTGAAACCCGACTCCGTGAAGCTGGAATCGCTAGTAATCGCGCATCAGCACGGCGCGGTGAATACGTTCCCGGGCCTTGTACACACCGCCCGTCACACCATCCGAGCCGGGGATACCCGAAGTGGGCAGGCTAACCGCAAGGGGGCCGCTCCCTAAGGTATGACCGGTAAGGGGGGTGAAGTCGTAACAAGGTAGTCGTACCGGAAGGTGCGGCTGGATCACCTCCTTTTCAGGGAAAAGGAAAAAGAAGCAGAGTGTACTGCAG
>Ga0256404_1013188_pt1 | contig 10532 bp, 14 predicted proteins | sample RumenRJG_01DNA_FD_185990 | JGI IMG/M metagenome (GOLD analysis project Ga0256404, IMG submission 185990) | Bovine rumen microbial communities from Lethbridge, Alberta, Canada - RJG_01 | ecosystem: Host-associated > Mammals > Digestive system > Stomach > Rumen | place: Canada: Alberta | collected...
AATTCTATATTAACATCTTTTAGGGTGTTTTTTTCAATTTTCCCCTTTTGTTGACAAATAAACAGGTTTTTGTGCGGTATATGGAATTAAAATACTTGCGTAAAAAACAGCCAGACGATATGATAGTTTTAAGAAAACGTTGTCCTTTGCCGATGTTTGCTGAGATCTTGGCATTTCGGCGTAGGTGTTCGACTTCCCGGTTAAAATAAGTGATTGTAAACGGTGATAGTATGGCCTGGTATGTTATACTGACAAATCTGTGCGCCCGGATCTTCGTGGTCCTGATTCTGTTTTCGATTTTGTGCCGCACGGCGATTCTCAGGGAAACCATTAACACACTGCGCGAGAAGGTCCGGAGCAAGGTAAAGCTTGTGTTGTTCTTTTCCTTCTTCGGCGCATTGGATTTCTTTTGTGGCACGCTGCTGCCGACTGTTGTGGTAAACAACCACAGCACCTACGTGATCTCCGCCGGACTGATCGGCGGGCCGGCAGCCGGTGTGGCAACGGCCTGTATCCTTTCTCTGTTTTCCGTCGCGCTGATTAAACCTCCCGTTGTGCTTTCCATCGTTCTGACGGTTGCGGAGGGCCTGATTGCAGGCCTGTTATCCAAATGGCTGCATAAGCAAAAATATATTTTTGTTCATGCGGGAGTGATTGGTTATTCCTTAACTTCTATTTATATTGCGCTTTTGGCTGTGTTCCCTTCGGGCGTTCTTCCGGACCCTTTTACGCTGGAAGATCTGGTTTTTCCTCTCCTTTTCAGCGTAACCGTGGGCACGGGTTCCTTTATTGGCCTTTTGGAAGATTTCTATAACCAGCAGGAAAGATTTGAAGGTATCACTGCAAAGATTGCGTTAAAGATTACAAACAGTACGCTTTCCATTTTACAGAATGGTCTGAATAAAAAAAGCGCTTCCGAAACCGTTGAAATTATCATTAGGGATTCCGAAACCTTTGACTTTGTGGCGATTACTTCCGTGGATGAAATTCTGGGCTTTACGTCGTACCGTACCGAAGCGCCGTTTGTAGATTTTTTAAAAAACGATTTCGCAAAGCTGTTTAAAAGTGATTTCACCATTCCTACTGAAAAACTGGATGTAATCCGGGCCTGTCTGACGGTACCGCTTTATGACGATAAACGGAAATATGGTTACCTTTGCGCCGGCCATATTTTGGAAAACCGGGTATCACCGATGGAAGAAACGTTAATAAATGGTATCGGCACTATGATATCAACGCAGCTTGCATATCATATTATCAAAGAAAAGGCAGATTTACTGCAGAAGGCTGAAATTAAGGCGTTGCAATCTCAGATTAATCCACATTTTCTGTTTAATGCGCTGAGTACCATTAGTTATTACTGTACCCAGCAACCGCAAACTGCAAAAACGCTAATCAACGATCTGGCCAATTATTACCGCAAAAACCTGACTGATGCGGATACTATGATTACAATAAGGGAAGAACTCCAGCACATCGGTGCGTATATCCATCTGGAACAGGCGCGCTTCAGGGAACGCCTCAAAGTCGATTACGAACTGAATACGGAAAATTCGTTTAATCTGCCGGCACTAATCCTGCAGCCTCTTGTTGAGAATGCAATCAAACACGGTCTTTATCCTAAAATTGCTGGAGGAAAGATTACCATACGGATTGACGAGAAGCCTTCGTATTTCCGTATCACTGTCATTGACGACGGTATGGGGATTGCCCGGGAAAAACTTGCAACTATTTTGGATGATTCTGTTCCCAAAAAATCCATTGGCCTGTCGAATGTAAACAAAAGACTGAAGACACTGTACGGCATTAAATACCGGCTGCGTATATGCAGCCGGGTAGATAAAGGCACCATTGTTTCCATGAGAATACCCGTTCAGGAGGTGACCAGCACGCAATGATCAGGATAATTGTTGTTGATGATGAATTTCCAACCAGGCAGGAACTGACATCCCTGCTTCTGAATATCAAGGATGTGGAGGTCGTAGCGGAATGCTCCCTGGGCCAGGAAGCATTGGATTTCCTCCACTCGGATACGGCAGACCTGATTTATCTGGACATTGAAATGCCGCAGATAAACGGGATCGAGACAGCAAAAATTATAAAATCCACTGTCAAGAACCCGCCTGAGATCGTTTTTGCTACAGGGTTCGACCAGTTTGCGGTCACAGCCTTTGAACTGAACGCGCTAGACTATATCCTTAAGCCATACACCCAGGAACGGATTCTTGCGTCAATCATGCGCTTCAAAAATTTACAGAGACAGCTTTCCAAAAAAAAATCTGCATCGGAATACTTAAAATTTCCAATTTGGCATAACGAAAAGATGATTCTGTTGAATGCGGAGACGGAAATCAGCCTGATTAAATCCGAACAGCAGCGCATCTTGGTTTTCTCGGAGCAAGGCGTTTTTGAAATTAGCACGCCGTTGAAAGAGCTGGAGCAGAAACTGAGCGGCCACGGATTTCTGCGAACACACAAATGCTATATTGTAAATATCAATAAAGTAAGGGAGGTAATCCCCTGGTTTAATGACACGTTTGTACTGACTCTTGAAAATTGTTCCCAAAAGGACATCCCGGTTTCCCGGCATTATATACAGGAGTTTAAGAAATATGTAAATCTTTAAGAAGTAACAGTTTTGCCCATAATAATAAAGTGGCAGGACTTGGTGCGGGAGAATATGCCAAAGGATGAAGTGAGAGGTTTTATACGGAGGGAGAACCGCATCGCATGTTTATCGGAGAAGTGATAGAGATACTTAAACCATGATTATTAGTGTGATAAATCGCTGTTTATGAGAGATTGCTATGGATATTGTAAAAACAGAGAATTATTATAAAAAACTAAATAAAAACAATCTTTGTTCCTGTGATTATTGCAGAAACTATTGCTCAGAAATTAAGGGAACATATCCTTTACTGTCAGATTATTTAACAGGAATGGGAGTCGATATTGAAAAACCATTTGAAACAATGCCTCTCGAACCATATGAAGGAACTATTGAATATATTGCTGTCCAATATATAGTCATGGGAAATCACTCTGATTTTCAAGCCGCAGTAGTTTCTGGTGTTGATATCGACATTGCTGATTCGCATCCTATGACTGATATAGAAGAGGAACATTTCATCATTGAAATATCGCCCATAAAGTTGAAATGGACTATATAGGCAAATTCCGATTTACTTAACAGCCGTGGATTTTTCTGCGGCCAATATGTTATAATTAATAAATAGCGTTTAACCGTCGAAATGATTTTTTTTAGAGGAGGTACTGAAATGCCGATTAACAAAAATGAACTGACGAAAGAAATGGTTGCGAAAGCTATGGCCTGCAAGACTGCCGAAGAACTGATGGCGCTGGCAAAAACCGAAGGTATGGAGCTGACCAAAGAAGAAGCCGAGGCGTATATGGCAGAATTTGACGATATGGAACTGGACAGCGAGAGCCTGAAGAATGTAGCTGGCGGTTATTGCCATCGTACCACCCCATGTTCCCAAGTATTTCGATAAAACAAATGAAAATTTTTCTGTTTTTTAGGGAGATACTGAAATGCCGATTAACAAAAATGAGTTGACGAAAGAACAGATTACCAAAGCAATGTCCTGTGAAACCGCCGATGAACTCATGGAGCTGGCAAAAGCGGAAGGTATAGAGCTAACGAAAGAAGAAGCTGAGGCGTATATGGCAGAGATGGCCGATATGGAACTTGACAGCGATGCGTTGAAAAATGTGGCGGGTGGCGCCAAGGCCTGCTATGGGGTGGATGGCTGTCCGTTTAAAATGTAAATAGAAAGTCGCTATCATAAAAATGTATTCACATCCTGATGCGTGTTGTACGCGTCAGGATGTTTTTTCTTTTTCCTCAATGCCCAACAGTTTGCGGAACCGGGCGTCCCGTTCTTTTTCCAGCTGTTTTTTCCGTTTTACGTTGGCTAAAGTCAGGCAATAGCACCGGTCTTTTAACCGGGTAAGGGCGCTTTTCCGGGTTACGTTTTTTTCCTGTTCCAGGGTTTCCGGCGGCAGGGTCGTGGTGACGATCATGGGCACGTGCCGTTCGTAGCAGATGTTCACGATCTCCAGCACGTTCATGTCGGAAAAATAGGTGCTGGGTTCCGCGCCGTAGTTATCGAACACCACCAGGTCGTGACGGCAGATGGCGTTAATATATTCCTGCCGTTTTTCACGGTTCAGGGACAGCAGGTCGTTGATGATATCCAGAAAGCTGGTGACCAGGCAGCGGTAGCCTTCGTCGCACAATGCGTTTACGATTTGGGCGGCGGCGTAAGTTTTACCTGTGCCGCTGACTCCAAACAAAAACAGGCCTTCGCCCCGCTGTTTCATTTCCGCAAAGTGCAGGGCGTATTGTTTCACGTGAAACGAAATTTTCGGGCTGCCACCGTCGTCGTGGGCAAAGTCCCAGCTGTGCATGTGCTCATAAGGAAGGGCGTGGCGGCGGCACTCTTCCGCTTTTTGCAGCTTTTCTTCCTTGCGGCGTTTTTCTGCTTCTTGTTTCCGTTCCGCTGCCATGCAATCGCATTCGATGGGGAAGGCCCGTTCTTTTCCAAGCAGGGTGTGCAGCACGTACTTTGGTTTGTGGCACACGCCGCAGTGGAGCACGCCGTCCTTTATGTAGTCGGCAGCATTGTTACTGTGTCCGGAAGTTTTTTGTGAAATGTTTGCAGAAAATGTTTTTTCTGGAGGTTCGGTGCGGTTTGCTGCCCCAAAGCTTTCCCATAACAGTGAATTATCTTCCGGTGATTCTCCAAAAAAATTGCAGCCTGCAAGAATTTCCCCAACCGGCGTTAAATCGCCGGTTTTTTCATTTTCATCTTCCAAAAAGTAGCTGCAGTTTTCATTTTCCAACATGTATCCGCAACTTTCAACTTCCGTCGCATAGCCGTAACTTTCATCATCCAGCACATAGCTGCAGTTTTCTTCCGCGCCGTACGTTTCTTCGATCAGCATTTCCTGTTCAAACAAATTTTGCATGCTTAATACACCACCGTTCCGATGAAGCCTTCAGGCAGGGGCAGCAGTTCATCTCCCTGCTGGAACAGGCGGGCGCCCCAGTTGTTGGCGGCTTTGTCCAGATACTGGCCCTCTAAAATTTTTTCCAGGTTTTCCGGATCCGTCAACCAGCTGAAGCTCACCACCCAGCCCCGGTTGTTTTTGGATTTGCCAAGCAAAAAAGGACTGTTGGCAATGCTTTCGATGGCCTTGTGGACCTGTTCTTCCCCGTAGTTTTCAAACAGGTTGCGCAGCCGTTTCACGAGCCGGGGGTACAGACCGCTGAGTTTTATTTCCAGAGGCAGCTGGTTCCACGCCATTACTACTTTGCGGAAGGCTTCCGGCAATTTTTCTGTGGGAATCAGTTCCGCATTTTTCTGTTGGGGCCGGGAAGGTTCGGCGGTGTTGTTTTCGTTGCCGGTCTCGCTTTTCTGCGTTGCGGCTGCCATAACGTTACCGTCGTTGCATTTTTCCATTTCCGTTACCGATGCGGCGATCCCTTCGCGCGCGCTAGTTGGCATCGCGTCAGCGATATTGGTTTTAGTTTTTTTATTTTTCTTTAACTCTTTTCTTTGCTTCTTTCTTTTCTCGTTTTCTTTTTCTTTTTTTGCGGAAGCGTTACAGGGCGTTACGGAATCGTTACCGTTCGTTACGGCGGCGTTACATTCCGTGGCAGCGGCATTGACTACCGCAACAGCGGCGCAGCCGGGCGTTGCGGGCTCTGTATGATCTGTAACGGAATCGTTACCGCCCGTTACGGCGGCGTTACATTCCGTTACAGCAGCGTTACATGTAACGTTTTTTGCGTTACCGGTAACGCTGTTTCCGTTACCATAAGCCGTTACACCGTTACCTTCCGTAACAGTTGCGTTGTTCTCCGTTACGCAAGCCCCTGCAGTAACGCCGTTTTTTTCGCAGGCGGTTACAGTTGTGTGAACGGTAAACGCGTCGGCTTCTTTCTGCCTCTTCCGCCACCGGCGCACCCGGTTCCTGGTCAGCATCCGCTGGTATTCCAGGCGGATCCGTTTATCGTCCCACTCTTCCGGCGGTTCCCGGTGGGCCGTAGTCCAGTCTATGGCTTCTTTTTCCGGCATATAGGAAAAGGGCGGAAAGCCGGTGAACCCGGCCTCCTTCCACATTTCCTGAAGCCATTCCAACGCCTTCTGGATCAGTTTCATGAAATAATTTATAAATTGCATATCCATAGTTGTTTCCCCTTTATTGAAAATCAGCAGCTGAACGCACCGCTGTGAAAAATGTGATAGCCTTCCAGCAGTTCGCGCAAATGGACCAGGGCCTTGTTCCGCATTTTTTCCACATACTGGCGGCTGCATTGCAGCTCCTTCGCAATAGCCGCCGCAGTTTTATTCTGGAAGAAAAAGGACCGGAGCATGTTCTTTTCCCCGGGGCGCAGTTGACGGAATGCGTCTGCAAATGCACGGTCAAATTCGGCAGCCAGCAGTTTCGCATCCGGTTCATCGTTCCGGCTGGCGGCAACGTTAGAAATACGGTTTTCTTCCTCGTTGGCATCGGTGCTTTGGTTCCGGCGGTCGTGGACACTCTGCCGTGTTATCTGGGTCAGGACCCGGTTACGGATAATTCGTTTCAGAAGGTAGGGAAGATTCTGGTCACAGGGCGGCTCCGGGTGGGTCATCAGAAATTCCATTACCGCAAGCATGGCGACGCTGCGGATTTCTTCCGTCCCTAACCGGTCCCGGAAAAAGCAGGTGGAGCATAGCCGTTCAATAAAGGGTTCCGCCTGGGCGCAGAAGAGACGTGCCGCGTTATTGTCGCCCTGCCTGGCCAGGCGCAGCCATTCGTTCCATGGCGCCGGATTTTGTGGCGGCGCATTTTTGGGCGCGCCACAGTTTACAATGTTTTGTTTTTCCTGTTTCAATTTTTGTATTACCTTCCTTTCTTTTTCGGGACGTTAATAGAAACTGCCGATTATGCGAAGAGGTTACAGCATGCAGCCGGATAGGGCAGCAGTTATTCTGAAAAACAGCAGCATCCCGTTAATTTTCTGTCGCTGCGCGACGGGTTCATAGTAGCGGAAAAGCCAGTAAAAATCAAGGGTTAGAAGAGTTGGAGAAAAGTTTGTGCAAAGTTGTAGGAAAGGTGGAAAAAGTGGAATAAAGTTGTAGAAGAGTTGGAGAAAAGTTGGAAAGATTCCAACAGTTTTCCAACTTTTTCCCAACTGCAAAAAATGGTGAAAAATTTGTGAAATCATACTGAGACGATTAAAAGTGTAACAAATGAAATACTTTTGGAAGATTAAAAAAATTTATTTTACATTTTTATGAAATTCATTGTAATAAATGTTCTATATGATATAATACTTGCTATCGTGGCGCCTAAAATAATTCGGGTGTATGTATTTGGCATGAACAGGAAAGGCAGGGATCTAAAATTAACAGGTATGAGTACACCATTGGTGAAGTGATCAAAAGGAAACGCAAACAGGCGAATCTGTCCCAACACGAACTGGCCCAGGCGATAGGCGTATCGGCTAATACCGTCTCCAAATGGGAGAACAATTTGGCAAAGCCTGCGCCTGCAAATGCCCGAATGTTGAAAAAGTTTTTTCGCGTTACGATTGGCCAGAGCAGTCTGACAATAATGGAAGACAGGCCGCAGGAAATGGCGGTACCTGGTGGGCGTATGCTGCAGAATACACGCAGCGTACGGGAAGAGATGGAAGCTTTGAACAGACGTGTGCAACAACTGTCAGACATGGTAGGTAAGGCAGAGGCTGTTCTGTAAAACTCAATCGGTAGTCATGGAATTATTTTAGCGACACGTACAAAAACAACGCCGCAGTGGTTTCTTAAAGAGATCGCTGCGGCGTATTTTTTTGTAATACTTGCGGCTGCAGAAACTTTTTTTGAAAAAAATTAAAAAAAATTTGAAACGTTGGTTGCATTTTAGGGGGGTATCGAGACTGTATAAGTGAGGGGCAAAATACGAAAGCAAAAAGAGCCGCTGACAAATTGGCGGCTCCGTAAAGAAAAGGAGAGTGATGAAACATGATCGTAGAAAACCCTGTTGTGATTTTGGAAAATAAAATTCGCACCATGGCCATTGAGGCCCGGGGCGAAATCAAGACCATTTACCTGCACTGGACCGCCGGTTGTTACGGACACGTTTACGACGACTACCACCTGTGCATTGACCGGGACGGAACCGTGTACGTAAACTGCAAGTCGTTTACGGAACTTAAGGCCCACACATGGCGGCGGAACACGGAGGCCATCGGCATTGCCCTGTGCTGCGGTGTGGACGCCCGCTGTTGGCTGCCGGACGGAGCGGAAGGCTATGAACTGGATCACGCCTGTGAAGTTGAGTATTGTTACCGGAACAACGGCGCCCTTATCGACTTCGGTGAAAATCCGCCTACAGGAACCCAGATTGAGGTAATGGCCGACCTGGTTGCGATTTTGTGTGAAGAGCTTGAGCTTTCCATTACGCCGGAAACGGTGATGACCCACTGCGAGGCCGCCTTTGAAGACTGCTACGGCCCCGGGGACGGCGATTCCGACATGCGGTGGGATCTGTGGTTTTTGCCGGACGTGGAAAATTTTGGCATGCTGGTTCCCGGCGGCAACCTGATCCGGGGCAAGGCCCAGTTCTACCGCGACCTGTACGAGGAAGGCGTGATAACCCGCTTGTACGAGAAAGATAAGGTGCTGGTGGTGCAACGGTAGTTTATATCTGCCGGAATTTTCCGGCAAGAATATAAAAATTATTTTGCGAGAAAGGAGGTGAAAGCATGGCAGCTGTAATGAACGTGGAAAAGCGCACCCTGTCCATTTCCATTGCCCGGGGGCAGGACGCGGAAGGGAACGCCGTATCCAAAAATTACACGTACAGCAACGTAAAGCCCGACGCGGAACCGGCCAAACTGGCAGCGGTAGGCACAGCCCTGGGGGGTCTCTTTGATAACGAGATCACCGGCCTTACCGTAATTGAACGGGCATCCCTGGTGAATGAGTGACCCGGGTAAAAAATATTTTAGAAAAAGGAGGAAACAACCATGAGCTCTGATACCGATCTGGATTTAGTTTTTCGCAACGCCGCCGGCAAAAAGGTGATACTTAACATTGAGGAACCCAAAGCCGGCATTACCAAGGCGGAAATTGACGCGGCCATGGCGGTGGTGGTGAACAACAACATCTTCAACACTTCCGGCGGCGACATTGTGGAAGCCGTGGAAGGACGCCTGCGTACCATTACCCTTGACCCCATCGTGGAATGAGGGTGAAGGAGGCAGCGCAATGGACGTGACGGAACTGTTCAGCTTTATTAAAGATTTCGGATTCCCCGTGGTGTTAAGCTGGTTTTTGTTAGTCCGTATGGAAAACAAACTGGCGGGCCTGACGGATGTGATCAGTGAATTAAGCTGCAACATTGCCTCCCTCAGGGGCGAACCCATAAAAAAGATATAGTGCATAAAATGAAAACGGGAAACTGTATGAAAGCAGTTTCCCGTTTTCGTTATGAAACGATGGAATTTATAAAATGCAGATTTTTGCCTAAATTATAAACGCAAAACTATAGTAAGCGTCTTAAAATTATGCTACAATAAAAATACGCAAAGTGCTTACCACAGCTGTTTTGCTGTATTGAACACAAAAGACCAGCATCACACGCTGACGAAGGATTTGGAGATCCATTTTGTAGAACTGCCCAAGTGGCACTACAAAAAGGGCGCAAAGATGAAGCGTCTGGAACGCTGGCTTGCGTATTTGTCTTCGAAGACGACTATGGAAGAAAGGGAGGCGCTGGCAATGGTAGAAGAAGATATCCGCACGGCAATGGAAGCAGAAAAAGAATTTGTGCAGGACTACGAGTACATAAGCGCCTATGACCGGCAGGAAAAGTATTTGCGCGACCAGGAGGCCAGGGAAGCTTTTGTCCGTGAAGAGGGCGAGGCTGCTGGTTTTGCAAAAGGAAAGGTCGAAGGAAAAGCAGAAGCCAAAAAAGAACTCATCATCGCTTGGCGGAACAAGGGCAAACCTGATTCGGAAATTGCCGAACTGTTAGACATGGATGTGGATGAAGTAAAGCAGATAAAATAAATTTGTCTGCAAAAATAGTTTAACTGCCAATAACGCAGTGATTTTGTAAAAAATAATTTCAAATTAAACGGAACGATTGACTTCGGACTTTATGATTGCACACGCCCGGCTTGCAGAAACAAACTGCAGGCCGTTTTTTTGCGTAGAAATGAAACCCCAACCTCAAATTTTTCAGTTACTTTCTGTATGTCGCACATGTGGCGGCTTGCGGCTATTCTAAGCGTCCGTACTTTTGGACTCTGTTTTTGATATAATTTACATGTGACGATGGAACTGCAACTGTTGTCGCCGGGAAGGCGACCATTTTTGCGAAGATTTTTGATAAAATGATAAAAGGAAAACTATAAATAATTACACCGAAAAAGCACGGAGTAAAAGGAGCGTTAACAATACCATGGAACTAAACATTGAAAAAAAGAAAAACCCGGCAGAACCGGATTGGAA
>Ga0256404_1013190_pt1 | contig 10532 bp, 15 predicted proteins | sample RumenRJG_01DNA_FD_185990 | JGI IMG/M metagenome (GOLD analysis project Ga0256404, IMG submission 185990) | Bovine rumen microbial communities from Lethbridge, Alberta, Canada - RJG_01 | ecosystem: Host-associated > Mammals > Digestive system > Stomach > Rumen | place: Canada: Alberta | collected...
TATTTAAATTAAAGTCTTTGTATAATAGATAAAATAATTGAGAAAATAATTGAGAAAAAGTTTTTTAATATGTAGGTGTACCCAAGTGGTTGAAGGGGCGAGTTTGCTAAATTTTCCCTTATCAAAAACAAGGGTATTTACAATCCTTTAATTAGGTGCTAAAATTTAATAAAAAAATATGTAGGTGTACCCAAGTGGTTGAAGGGGTCAGTTTGCTAAACTGATAGGGTTCGTAAGGGCCGCGGAGGTTCAAATCCTCTCACCTACGCCATATAAAAAATTGATATAGAATTAGATTTCTATATCTTTTTTATTTTCTAAACTTTTTAAATTGTGGCATTTAGTGTAAATAAATATAATTAAATATGATTTAATAAGCGGGTTTTTAACAGGTTTTTTATTCTGATTTTTGAGAATTTATAAAAAACATTAAAAAAAATGAAAAAATTTTTAAATTTCATAAAATATTATTAGAGACTATAGCTTAGGGTATTTACTAAGCTAGCAGAATTGGGTTCAGTTATATAATTTAAAAACTATTTACAAAAGCTGTATTGACTGAAAAAAATGTTGGAGGTATCATGTATTCACCAGAAACCTTGCTATTAGATGGTTTCAGAATATATATATTAAAGGATGGGATGAATTATGGAGCAAAATTCAAAGCAATTAAAAGAATACTTTAAGCATTTTGATTCGATATTTAGTACTGATACTTTCAAGAATGTAAAATTACAGGAACTAAAATTATTAAAGATATTATATGAATATTTTGAAGAAGATGTCTATACACCAAGTCTAAGGTATTCAGAACTTAGGCATAAACATATAGAGATTTCAAATGAATTAGAAAAAACATTTACACCAGAGCAAATGAAACTATTTGAGAAATATTGGGAAGTAGGAAGTGACATGACAGCAGAAGAAAATGAACAGCTATTTTTGTTTGGATATATAATAGCAAAGGAATTAGATAGGGAAACAATTTTAAAATAAAAATTGTTGAATATTCTGGTAAATTATTATTAGGTATGCTATAATACAGGTGAAGTATTTTAAAGGAGCTGTAACAAATGATGTTAGATACTATGATGGCTTATTCAGAAGTATATGAGATACTAAATTTATTAGATGAAAAATATAAAGAAAAAGTACCAGATAAAGTTAGAAAATTTTTTGCAGAAGAAAGATTAAAGGATTATAAACCAGAAATAGATGTAGATACTCCATTAATAGAGCAAAATCTAAACAGAGAAACAATAGTATTATTAGCAATTCTTAATCTAAATTATTGGTGTGATACACCAGAAGAAAAGCAGGAAATTTTAGATGAACTGTCTAATAATGAGAAAGAGAAACAGGAACTTTTAGAAAAATATAACCCAGATAATTTATTTAAAAATAAAACAGAAGAAAAACAAGAATCTGCACACACAGAAGAATTGTCTGTTATTAAATATAAGAAACCAGGAATATTCAGAAGAATTTTAGATAAAATTACTAAATTTTTTAAAAAGAATTAGGAGTAGTTTATGGAAGTTTATAGGAAACAAATGGATAAAAAAATCCTTGAACAATTAAAAGACAAGATTATAATTTACTTAAAAAATAGAGGATTTCAAAGATGTGATTTTACAAGAGAAAATTTAGATAAGGTTGCAGGATTATATGTTGAAAATATGATAGAAAGAGACGGACCAAGAATGCAAAGCAGAAGTGAAAAATCACAATCTGTTAAAGAAAATGGAACATATAAAATAGTTAAAAAACCAAGTGAAATAGCAATAGATAAAGGATTTGTAATATTTGATGAAAATGATAATCCAATAGGTATAGACGCCAGTGTTAAGAAACTTATAATGACTCAATTAACACATGAATTAATACATTCAGGGTCAAGATTTGATGGACATAGTGGGATTAAAACTACAAAACAAAACACAGGACTTGATGAAGGTATGACACAAATGTTTACAGAAAAAATATGGGGATATACTCTTAGTCCTAATTCAGATAGTAAATATAAAGATTTTAAGAAAATAGCTAAAATATTAGATGCTACATTTGGAGAACAAATAAGTATAGATGCATATTTTAACCATTCAGATGCTTTAGAAAATGCTTGTAATAGTTTATCTCAAAATGATAAATTTTATAGTGATATGAACAAGTATTTAACTTCAACTTATGATATGAGAAAAGCAATTCCAAAAGATAGTAGAGATAGATATTATCAAACTATAATGCAACCAATATCAAACAGAATGACAGATTTAGTATATGACAAAGTATGTGCAGAAATAGTAATTCCTAAATTAAAAACATTATCAAGGGACGAACAACGGAACTTATTTACAGGATATATTAAATTCTGTTAAAGATGAACCAGATGTATTAAGAAAGTTATCAGAAACAATAGTTAGATATTCTAATATGACAGAGCAAGAACTTCAAGACCAAATAAAAGGTATTAATAAGGGATTACAACAAGCTGAAAAAGAAAAGCAATTTGTAATAGATATATATAAATCACAGGATTGCAGTAAATTAGTAGATATATCTGAAGATGGTAAAGTGATAAGAACAACAGGAGAAAATGCTTTTACTATTGAAGATGAAAGTTTAAAAGAAAAAATATTTGCACAATTATATTTTCAAGAAAAAGAAGGTACAAAGGATAAATTTGGAGAAAAGGTTAGTAATTTCTATAGAGATGGAAAGACAGAGTTTAAATTTGGCAAAGCAACAGATACACCGTTAGCAAGAAAAAAAGTGTTTTCTGCTATGAAGGTAACTGCAAGAGAACAAGGATATGCTGTACTTAATTCATTGGAAGAATGTGAAAGTGGAGACAATATACAAATACAAGCAGTAGAAGCTCAGAAAGGAAAACCAGTTAGTTTTCAAGATTTAAGGAGTATATACCAGAAGTTAGATATTTTTTATAAAGATGATGATTATACAAAATTATATGTTAAAGATAGAATTACTGGTAAGGAAGTAATAGACCCTCAATTACAAATAATGGGAAGATTTGCAGCAATATGGGCAGGTGCAGCTGGAACAAAATGGATGTCTGATGAAGAAATTAGAGGAATTACTTATGCCTTTAATGAGCCTAGTGAAAGAGTTTTTGCTCAACTTGGAGAATTAGTTGGAAAATCTATGACAGAAAAAGGTACTATTGATACAGAAGCTATTTATAAAGCAATATCAGATGACAGTTATAAGCATTCTGAGGAGATAGCAAGAACATTATTATCTAATCCAGCAAGCATGAAAATTGTATATGATTTTTATAGGATGCAAAATGATGATGCAAAATTAGAAACAAGACTGGCTAAAAATACAACTGAAATCCTATATGGATATTCAGCAGAAAATAGTTTAGTAGAAGATAAATTGGAAGAGATGATGAAATCAATTCCTAATGCTGAGTCAAGGAATATACCGGAGCAACCAGGTGTTGAAATAAATGAATTTGGAGAAATCATCAGACCTGCAAGAGCTGAAACACAAGAACAACCAGATATGGTAACATTGCCTAATGGAATTCAGATACCTAGAAAGCAATATGAAGAAGAACAGGGAACGAAGAAACAATCAAAAGGTATTTCAATTGGTGATGTTAAATCAAGTGTTTCAAAAGGCAAGGTAACTACACAGGAAACTCAAAGTGCAACACAAGATATGAAAAAGTTAATGGAGATAAAAAGACTACAGATTATGCAAAGAACCGGTCAAACATTAACTCCAGAACAAAAAATATTATTGGATGAACATATAAGACAAACACAACAAGCACAAATACAATACCAGCAGAGACAAGATAATAAAAAACACAAAGGAAATGGATTAGAAATGTAAATAAATAATATCCCTCTATGCTTCTATTTAATATAAGTAAAATATTAGTAGAAGATGAGTTTAAGGGGGATATTTTTATGTGTGACAGAGAAGAATTAACTGATGCGACTATGAAAGCATTACAAGGGCAGATAAAAAAAGCTGTTGATACAAGAGAAGAAGATAAAAAACAAATGAAGAAAATCATTGAAAATTATGCAAATACAGATGATTTGGATGAGTTTGGAAAAATGTTTGTTGCAGTAACAACAGATGAAGAACTAATGGGAATACTACATGCTATTATCAGCCAATATTATAACAATATAAAAAGCATATAATTAACCAATTTCTGTTCAAAAAGGTATGCTTTTCTAAACATTAAAAATCAGTACAAATTTTTATTCAAAAAAGTTACGAAATCACTTTATGAATATTCACAAAGCAGGCTTGGCTTTAGTGAACACTGGAGTTATAATTAATGTAAGGCAAATAATAGGAGGTGCTGATAATGTCAAAAACAGTAGCTTATGTTAGAGTTAGTAGCAAAGACCAAAATTTAGAAAGGCAATTAGCAGTATTAAAAGCATTAGGAATTGAAGATAAATATATTTATCAGGATAAACAAAGTGGAAAAGATTTTGAAAGAATTGGATATCAGTATATGAAAAAGTCCCTAGAAAGAGGAGATACACTTGTAATAAAAGAATTAGATAGAATTGGTAGAAACCAAGAAGAACTAAAAAGAGAATGGCAATATTTTAGAGACAATGAAATCAATGTTAGGGTATTAGACCTGCCTGCCCTAAACATTAATTATAATGATGAAAATATTAAACCACTTGTAAAAATGATAAATAATATAATTTTTGAAATTATGAGTTGGAAAGCAGAGAGTGAGAGAGAAACAATTAGAAGAAGACAAGCAGAAGGTATTGCAATAGCTAAATCTAAAAATATTAAATTTGGAAGACCACCGATCCAAATTCCAGATAACTTTGCTGATGTATGTAGAAGATGGAATAATGGAGAAATAACAGCAACTGATGCAATAATATTAACAGGAATGAAAAGGACAAATTTCTATAAACAGGTAAAATTATTAAAAATTAGATAATTTATTTAAGGGATAGTTATGAATAATAAATTATTAGATGAAATCATAAATTTTAGAAATGATGTTAAAATTAAGGGAATGTATTTAAATGATTACCTAAATAAAAGGAAAGTTTTTTTAAGTAGAATAGAATGTGCTAGTAATAAGGGATTAAAGTTTTTTAGAATATTATATTTTTATAATTATATTTCGAGGGAGCAGTATATGGAATTTAAAATAAAAATTGATGATGCAAGAAAATATTATAAAAAAATATTATCATTTTATTAAGAAAAAAACATAGTAGTTTCAATGGTTTTGAGGCTACTTTATTTTTTAAATAAAAAAATTAAAAAAATTTTATATGCTTCCATACCGCAATAAATAAGCATTTATAGAATTTTTTGATAAAATTTTCAAAAAAATACATATTGACATCTGGAAAATTGATATGCTATAATGGCACATGAATATTGAAAATAGTTAAAATAAATAATAAATTTGTGTTGTGGATTTGACTAAAATATAATTGTCAGCCTACATCTCAATAACTGTAAAGTCAGTGAAGTCTATTAGAGAAACAACAGAAGTCTTAAAGTCTATTGTAATACCAAATAGTTTATAGGTATTATAGGCAAAGATTTTTGATGTTTCTCTTTTTGTTTTAGCTAGAAACTGGAAAGGTAGGTGAAAATTATGCTGTTTACAAGAGAACAAGTACATCAGGAGGAGCAAGAAAAGCAATACAAGTTAAATATGAGCTGGCTTAAAAAACATGGTGAAACATATTTATATAATTGCTTAAGAAAACAAAATCTTGATGGTAAGGTCTGTGGAATGAAAATTCCAGAATATGTAGAAATGCTAAAAAAAGACCTAGCACAAAAAAATAAGAAATAATAAAAGCAAGGGATTAGATTTGAGCGTCCAGTTCCCTCGCTAAAGGCTATAGATAATAGTAATGTCCTGTTTGTCAGTACATACCTATTTTCTATATCCTAATTATAAACTAGAGTAGTATTGATTTCAATAGCTTTAGCCAAATTTATAAAAATTAGGAGGAATTAAAAATGAAGATAATTACTAGAAATGGAAAAGAATTAAAATTTTATGGAGAAAAAGTAAAAGGAATAAAAGGAAATTTCAATAATTCAAAATTGAAAAAGGAACATAAAGAAAGATTCAATCAATTTATTAATAGAGCAGAGGATTATTGTGAGAAGCATAAAATAGTAAATTATGAACCAGCAGATAGAAGTTATAAGAATGTGCCATATACAAAATCACAGAGAATTGTATATGAAAGAATATTAGATGAAATTGTAAATTTACAGAGAGAAATAATGCAGGATGATGTATTAAATTTGAAACACAAACAGCAATTGTGTAAATGCTTGAGTTATGTAGTAGGGCACTTAAGAGGAAGATTAAAAAAGAAAAACTTCTAACTAGGTCACACTTTCCTCAAAATATATATCAAAAGCGAAAATTTTGTAAAAAAATTTTTAAATATATATGTAGAGGAAAGTGTGAAAATATTAAAATTTTTATGCAGATAAAACAGAAAGAGGAGGAAATGTAGTAATGTATAATGTGGATACAATAACACTCCAGATGCTTACTAAAAGATTTAATATAATTACAGATATAGATGGTAGAAAACATAGAAAAATAGACAGAGAATATACCGATTATATGACATTGAAACTAATAGACAAATTAAAACTAACAGAAGAAAACAGGCAGAACCGAGTAAGAGAAATCAGATATAACAGATTAAGCAATTACAACAAAGAAAACTTAAGCAGAATGACTAAAAAGAGCAGGAAGAAATTAAAAGTTAATTGGTATGGGAAATCCAAAGGGTACAGTTTTAATTTTAATGAAACCTGGAGTTCCCTAACAATAACTATATCTCATAGCCATATTGAAACATATACTGCTGATGAAATAATAGAAAATACAAGAAATATTATAATGGAATATTTTGAGTTAGAACCTGAAAACTTAAATGAACTTACACTAAATAGACTTGATGTGCATTGTGATTATAGGTATGAGGATGATGAAGAATTAGCAATAATAAAAAATATTCTGGAGCATAAAGCACCAGATGAAATATATTCTTATAAAAAAAGACAAAAAAAGAATAATAGTAATGCTTACATCTACACATATTCAGCTATCAGAAAAAATGACAAAGAAGATACATCAGTTGTAATTAAAGATAAAGAAAATTTAAGTAATTATATAGAGGTAGAAATATATGATAAAGAATTACATATAAAGTATTTGGTGCGTATTAGAAAAGCAGATAAAAAATTATTAAAAAAATATAAAAATATTTTTAGGACAGAAGTAAGATTAAGAAATGGAAAAATTAATTCCAATAAACAGAAAGGAATAAAGAAGTCTAAAAAATTACAAGAGTATTACAACGAAGCAACTACAACAGAAATATATAATTCTATAATTCAAAAAATATTTGGAATATTGGATTTTTACAGAATTGATAAAGCATTAATACATATAAGAGAAAATGTAAATGCAAGACCTAAAACAATAAACAAATTGTGTGAATTAATAGATATGATAAATAAATTTGGATATAGTGCTTCAAAAGAAATCTGGATAAAAAAATATAGTGAAAATACATTTAGAAATCATATAAAAGAAGTTGAGAAAGCGGGAATTAATGCTCTTACATTTGATAGAGCAATAGATGGTGTGGAAATAAAAAGGGATAAAATAAAAAATTTTACATCATTGGTAAATACAGTTCCAGAAGGTATAAAATTAGAATTAAGAGAAATAAGAGGTGTTAAAAATGGGAAAGGAAGAAGATATATTAAAATATCAAAATAATAAACAAATATTAAAAATGGAAGATAAAGGGTTAGTATATATACCACCAGTTTATAAGAATTTAACTGAATCAGAGAAAAGAAAATATGTGTATATGCAGAAATTAAAAGATACCATATATGTAGTATGTAGCAATAGAATAGTGGATAACAAATGTAGGAAAATCTTTTATACTTCTAAAAGTATATTAGGACAGGAAATAGATATAAAAAGAAATGCAATAATAGGTATTAATTTAATAAGAAAAAGTTTTAATATATTTAAGGCACAAGAGGAGCAAGACTTAAAAGAAAGTGGAGACGATAGTTTAGCAGGAGTATTGGATATTATTTTTAATAGTATATACAGAAAGTTAAAATTTGTTAAAATTAAGTTTGAAAAGGATATAGAACAGAAAATAAAAATAGCAGATACCCAAGATGAAAATACATTAAATAATGAAGAATTATTTAAAATTTCACAAGAAATAAGTGAGAATGTTAGAAAAGAATTGATATATATGATGTTTGGTGTATATGGCTTGCAGAGATGTCATAATCAGAATTATTTACCTATTGCAAGACAAAAAATAATGAAACATATTGAAACATTTAATATGAAAAAAATAGATGAAATAATAAAAATAGTAAATAGAGAAATATAAAACGAGGAAGGATATGGAAAATAAAATCATAGATTTAAAAATATGTAAATAGTCTTTACAAAAATAGGCTTAAGAGGTAGAATCATGAAGCAAATTCACAAATAGCAAATATTTTTGTAAAGACTATTGGAAGGGAATACTTATAATGAAAGAATTTGTGAATTGCAAAGAAGCATCTGAAATATTAGGTGTTAGTCAGAATACTATGAGGAAAATAAGAAATGCAGAAGGGTTTGAATTTAGTAGATTAGGTAGAGAAATTTTAATAAATAAAGAGTTCCTGCTGGAATATATTAGAACACATAGGAAAATCAAATATTAAAGAATTATTACTATTGGAGGTGTTTTATTACAATGGCAAAGCAACAAAGACAAAGGGCAGATAAAGGTGATGGATATATTAGACAAACAGATGCAGGAACTTTCGAAGCAACATTTTATATTCATAAAAAAGATGAGACAATTATAAGAAAATCATTTACCAGAACTTCTAAAGCACAAGTAAAGGATATAATAGCCAATTTAAAAGTATTACAACCCATAGATAATGATATTATAAAAGTAGAAATAAATAAACAAACAGATGAAATAAAATTAATAAAAAAATCAGATTTATTTGGTGGTACAAAAACACATCTAAATACTGAAATGATAGTAGATGACTATGTAGATTATTGGTTATGGAATCACAGAAGAAATGGAGAAAAGGTAAATAGGATAAAGGACACAACCTTTGAAAACTATGTAGAAAAGGGAAATATTATAAAAAGAAAAATAGGACAGGTTGAATTAGAAGATGGTAAAATCTATAAAGTAAAAGTAGCAGAATTAACTTATGAATTTATAGAGGAGAAGTTACTAGAATTGTTTTATGAGACTTGCAAAACAACGGCAATACAGACTAGAAATCATATTTTTAATATGATGAGATATGCTAAAAAAGACAAAATAATAAAAGAAAATCCTTTAGCAGAAGAAAATATAAATTTCCCAGATACCGGAGAGAAGTTTCATAGGAGGATTATTGAAGAAACAGATATAGAAAAGGTAATAGAATACTGCTTAACACATTGGTATATAGATGTATTTACCCAAGTAGTTACAGGTGCTAGGGTTTCTGAAATAAGAGGACTATGCTGGAAAGATATATGGGAGGACAAAGGGAAAATTCATATAAAAAGTAACTATGTAACCACTAAAAAATATAAATATGAGGAAGGACATATTCATACACAAGGCTCAAAGAGTGATTATACAACAGTAAAAACAAGTTCTAGTGATAGAGAAATTGAAGTTGGGCAAGATATAATGAAAGTTTTAATGGTACATAAGGAATTTCAAAAGCAATTTGCTGAAAGAAAACAAGTTGAATTTAAAGAAACAGACCCAGTATTTACAGGAAGATGGTATAGACAATTAGGAAAGAATACAACTAATGAGAGGATACAAAGGATAGTTAAAGAACTTCAAATAAAAGACTGGGAAGAAATATCATCCCATTGTTTAAGAAAGAGTTTCTGCTGTGCAGGAATATATAATGGTGTTCCATTAGAATATATGTCTAAAATATTAGGTCATAATTCTACAAAAGTTACAGAACAGTATTACCTAGAATATAAACAAAATAAAATAGATGAATATGCAGTACAAACAAATGCTAATAGAGTTACAGCATTAAATAATATAAACAATAAGTATGGACTTTTAACAAAAGTGGTATAAGGGATTGAAAAGGATAATAAAAAGTAATATACTATAAATACAGTATATTATTTTTTATTTTAAATATAAAAATATATTGGATGCTTGATAAAGTAAACTGGAACAATGTAAATATCAAGCATATAGCACATTGAAGGTTGAATATTAAATATTTAAAATAAGCTGTTTTTAAGCGGGTTTTGAATATATAGAAATAAAGTTCCTTAATTTATGGGGGTTAGAGGGGTATATGTGCGAGTTTGCTAAACTTGTAGGGTTCGTTTTAGGGCCGCGGAGGTTCAAATCCTCTCACCTACGCCAATATAGACCACAAAACGTTGATTTTCTGTTCTACGTCATTGTAGTCTTGTTTTTTTTTGC
>Ga0256404_1013193_pt1 | contig 10532 bp, 6 predicted proteins | sample RumenRJG_01DNA_FD_185990 | JGI IMG/M metagenome (GOLD analysis project Ga0256404, IMG submission 185990) | Bovine rumen microbial communities from Lethbridge, Alberta, Canada - RJG_01 | ecosystem: Host-associated > Mammals > Digestive system > Stomach > Rumen | place: Canada: Alberta | collected...
GAAGTAAAATAGAAGACGTGCCGGTTCTGGGGCCAATAGATACAATGTCTAGCGTTCTTCGCGTTACGGCTATAGACCAGGCCATCATTGCAATACCAAGCGCAGACGGTTCCCGCATAAAGCAAATTTACGACGTGCTAAAAAAATGCGGCTTTTTCCACATAAAAATCCTGCCTTCCATAAGCCAAGTTGTAGACGGAAAGGCCCACTTTGTTCAGGCCAGGGAAATAAACCCGCTGGACATATTAGGCAGAACGCCAATAATCATCCCATTGCACGAAAGCCTTGCCTACCTAAAGGGAAAGCGCGTCCTTATAACAGGTGCAGGCGGCTCAATTGGAAGCGAACTTGCAAGGCAGCTCCTTTCTGGCGGGGCAGAGCGTCTCTACCTCTTTGGCCACGGGGAAAATTCAATCGTAAACATCTACCGCGAGCTGCACATACTGCAGAACGAGGGCGTTGGCGAAAAGGCATCCGTAGTCCCAATCATTGGCGACATGAGGGATAAGGAATACGTGCGCTACATAATAAGCCACACAAGGGCAGACGTAATCTTCCACTGTGCGGCTTACAAGCATGTTCCCATGATGGAAGAAAACCCGGTTGCCTCAATAGAAAACAACGTCTTTGGAACCAAGAACCTTTTAGATGCAGCCCTAGAGTGCGGCACAGAGCGTTTTGTGCTCATTTCCACGGACAAGGCTGTAAACCCGGTAAGCGTCTACGGTGTAAGCAAAATGCTAAGCGAAAAGCTTGTGAACGAGGCTGCGCTAAAGACAAAGTGCGGACAGTCATTCATGTTCGTACGCTTTGGAAACGTGCTTGGTTCAAGGGGTTCAATCCTCCCGATTTTTATGGAACAGATTCAAAACGGAGGCCCTGTCACAGTAACAGACCCAGCAATGGAACGCTACTTTATGACAATCCCGGAGGCATGTTCACTTGTGCTGCAGACAGGCGGTGTGGGAGAAAACGGCTGCTCCTACCTTCTGGACATGGGGGAACCGATAAAGATTCTTACCCTTGCGGAACAGATTATAAAATTCAGCGGCTTTGAGCCATACAAGGAAATGGACATAAAATTCATTGGTGCAAGGCGCGGCGAAAGGCTAACGGAACCGCTCTGGCTTACGGAGGAAAACCCGACGCCCACCCAGTATAAAAAAATCCTAAAGCTAAAAAATATTCCTCCGGCTACATTCAGCACGGATGAACTTTTGCAAAAGCTTTACCCGGTCTGCTACTTTAGCAAGGAAAATAGCGGCATCTACAGGGACAGGGAGCTTCTTGTAAAGATTTTGCGGGAAGCAGTTCCCTCCCTCGATGAATTCTACCGCGAAGAGGAAGAAAATGGGGACAAGCGCATAGACATGGCAACTTCTGTAAAGGTGGTTTTGTAATGGCAGCAAATATGGAAAACGAAATAAAAGTGCCTTTCTTTAAGGCTTCAACAGGCAAAGAAGAAGAAGAAGCTGTTCTTAGGGTAATAAGGAGCGGCTGGCTAACCACAGGCAAAGAAACGCTCGCTTTTGAAAAGGAATTCGCATCCTGTATAGAAGTGCCTTATGCCCTTGCCGTTAACAGCAACACAAGCGGCATGATTCTTGCAATGGAAGCCCTGGGGGTAAAAGCAGGCAAGGCCGTAATCACAACACCCTACACTTTTGTCTCTACCGCGGCAACGGCACGCCATCTTGGAGCAGACGTATATTTTGCGGACATAGAAAAGGATTCGTATTCAATTGACCCCCAATCAATAGAAAAAATTCTACAAAGCCCCAAGGGTAAAAATGTTGCCGCCATAGTTCCGGTCCACATAGCGGGCAATGTCTGCAACATGAAGGCCATCATGGAGCTTGCAAAAAAGTACAATGTAAAGGTGATTGAAGACTGCGCACATTCATTCCCCAGCAGGACGCAAATGGGCTACGCTGGTGCAATTGGCGACGCAGGAATTTTTTCATTCTACGTAACAAAGACAATCACGACAGGTGAAGGCGGCATGGTTACCACAAAAGACCCGGAACTTGCCAGGCACATGACCATGATGAGGATGCACGGCATGGACCGCACAACATGGGACCGCTACACTTCCCCAAAAGCCTCTTGGATTTACGACATTGTAGCCCCTGGCTATAAGTTCAACCTGCCCGACATTCTTTCGGCACTGGGAAGGGAACAGCTAAAAAAAGCCTTTGTCTTTGACCAAAAGCGCAAGGACCACGTAAGGCGATACAACGAAGAACTTGGAAAGCTTGACTTTGTAAAGCTTCCGCCGGACGGAGAAGGAAATGCATGGCACCTCTACCTTATGAGGCTTGACCTTTCCAAGCTTACAATTGACCGCGATGAATTTGCCCTGCAGATGCAAAAGCGTGGCATAGGAATAAGCATGCACTTTATACCGATTTTCAACTTTACCTACTGGAAGAATCTCTATCCTGAATTCACAGCGGAAAATTTCCCCAACGCGCAGAGGCAGTACAGCGAAACAATTTCCATTCCCCTCTGGCCGGACATGACGGACCAAATGATTGACTATGTTGTTGAAACAATAAAAGACATTGGCGGTAAAAATCATGCCTAAAAAGGAACTGGATTTAAAAGCCAAGAAAAAGGCTTTGGAAAAAAAGCAAAAAGATCCTCAGCTTAGCGCTTCCGCAAAAAAGGCAGGGCTTGCAAAGTCATCATCAAAGCCAAAATCTAGCACACGTGCAAAAGCCATTGCAAATGCAAGTGCAAAAGCCAACGCAAGTGCAAAAGCAAGCGCAAAAGAAAAAGCAAATGCAAACGCAAGTGTAAATACAAAAGCAAAGCCACTGGCAAAAGCAAGCACAAGTGCCACAGTAAAAGCCAGCACACGTGCAAAAGCCAGTGCAAAAGAAAAGGCAAATGCAAAAGCAAGTGCAAAAACCAGCGCAAAAAAAGCCGCAAAGCCAGAAGCAAAAGAAAGAAAGCAAAGCGCCAAGAAAACTGCAAGCACCGCAACAAAAGCCACCGCAACAAAAGCCAGCACAAAAAAATCGCCCGGCACAGAAGCAAAAAGAAGCGCCAAGCCTTCATCCGTTTCCTTCGAGGCAAAGTTCTATTCCGACCTAGAGCTAAAGGACATGATTCATGCAAAGATAATCCGCTGCATGGAAACTGGCCGCATAACAAAAATCTCCTACCCCGACCTTACCGAGGGCTACTTTTGGATTACAGCCCACGACATTCCAGGCCAGCACTTTATAGGCAACACCCTTGGCCGCGTCCCAATCCTCTGCGAAGGAGAAATCCTCTACCCAGGAGAACCGGTCGGAATTCTTGCGGGGCCAGACGAAGCCGTCCTTGAAGAGCTTGCAGGCCAATTCAAAATTGAATGCTCAAAAGAAACACTTGAAGCATCGCTAAAATTAAACAGCGACGAAGAAGAAAAAGAAGAGGACACCCCCCTTGCCATCCTTCAGGAACTTGGAATCACAGGCATTTCAAAAGAAAAAAAGCCCTCAGAACAAAAAGAAGAAGACAGCCTTAGGGAAATATTTTCAGACGTACTTGCAGAGCGCAAGGTTCAAAGCGGTCCCTGCTTTAAAAAAGAAGGCGGCATAGAAGAAGTATTTGCAAACTGCGCACACGTAATTGAACACGAATGGTCATACAAAATAAACATACCAGACTTTAACGAGCCAAACGGTGCAATCTGCGACTACAACGGAAAGACCCTTACGGTCTACACCCCAACCCAGTGGATAAGCAACCTTAGGCAAACCCTAAGCGCAGCCCTTTCGCTAAACACGGAAGACATAATCATAAAAAAAACAAAGTCCTTCAACCAAGGCTCAAGCAGCATCTGGTACAACTCAATCGTAGCAAGCCAGGTTGCAGTTGCCTCCTACATGTGCGGAAAACCGGTAAAGCTCGTCTACACAAGGGAAGAGCAGGAACTCTACATGGACACAATGCGTCCTGTAACCATAAGGCACAAAACTGGTGTAAGCGAAAGCGGAAGAATTGCCGCAATGAAAATAAACATAGACTTTGACGCAGGAGCCCACAACCCATTTGCCCAAGAAATAATGGACCGCCTTGTAATTGCAAGCTGCGGATGCTACAACCCCCAGAACGTCAGCATAACGGCAAGGGCAAACAGCAGCGCTTCCCAACCTTCTTCCATAGACCTAAGGCTGGTAGACTCAGCGGCATTTTTTGCGGTAGAAAACCAGATGAATCTTCTTTGCGAAGAATGTAGGATTTCACCAGTAGAAATAAGGATGCTGAACTTTTTGGACAAGGACACAAAAAAAACAGCCATGCCTTTTTCCTTCAAGCTAAAAAAATACTTTGAAAAAAAAGACCTGCAAGTTTCCGGCACCGACGTTGTAATGAAAAAAGAAAAGGAAGACTTTGTCCGTGCCGTATCGCAAAAAGTTGAATATTCAATTCCGTCCTACTACATGATTTTTGATGAAAGCGGAAAAAATTTCCTTGAGTTTGAAAGAAAGTACGAAGCCTACCGCCAGCAGGTTTTGTACAGAAGGCAAAAGAACAGGACATCACTCATTCATTCAAAAGACTCTCCTGTAAGGGGAATTGGCTTTGCTTGCTCATTCGCAGGAACATGCTATCTTGGCTCACAAATCTACGGTGGCGGAGACCAGTCACTTGAGGCAACCTACACCGAAGACAAGACCGTCATCATCCACTGCCCGCCAGTTTCCGCAACCATTCAGGAAATATGGAAAAGAACGGTAACAGAAATACTGCAGCACGACGTTTCTTCCGTAAAAATAAATTCAAGCTTTTCGGAAGACGAAGAGCCTCTTTTACCGGAAACGGTCTATTCAAACATCAGCGTAATGACCCAGCTCTTGCGCAAATGCTGCGAGACAATAAAGACAAAGCTTAGCAGAAAAAAGAACGAGTTCCCCTTTACGGTTCAAAAATCCGTAACAAGCTCGCTAAAAAAACTTTGGAACACAAACTCCTTCAGCGGCCAGCCCTTCCACAGCACTTCATTTGCAGCGGCAATACTGGAACTGGAACTTGACCCCTGCACCTTCCGCGAAAAGATAAAAAAAATACAGGTCTTTGTTGACGGAGGAAAAATACTTAACCCGGTCGCAGCACAAAGCTCAGTGCGCCTTGGAATACAAAGGATTCTAACATCACTTGTTGCAAGGGAAAAACTTGACTATGAAATTCAGGACATAGAAATTTCGTTCTTAGAGTCAGAGGAAGCCCCAATGCAGATTGGAGAAAACGTCTTCCATATAATTCCTGCCGCATACACACAGGCTCTTTCGCAGGCACTTGACCACACCGTAAGCAGCCTACCCCTTTCCATAGAAAGCATCTTTGAAGCGGCAAACGAAAACTATCTTGATGAATTCAAAAGGGCGCTTGTTCAGGAAGTAGACGCAGTTTCTTCTCTTGAACAGGAGCAGGAAAATTCCAAAAAGGAAAAGGAAGAATGAAGATACCTGTAAACTTAAACGAAGAACAAACAGTCTTGGATGCAATTCCTTCAGAGCCTCTTTTGAACGTCCTAAGAAGAATGGGAATTTTCAGCGTAAAATGCGGATGCCAGGACGGTTTTTGCGGCAACTGCATGGTGCTTCTTAACGGAAAACCTGTCCCCAGCTGCCAGATTCCATGCGGAATAGTAAGAGACAACAAAGTCATCACACTTGAATTCTTTACAAACCCAAAAAAGAAAGAAGCGGTTTTAAATGAAGACCCAAAGGCAAAAAAAACTTCAAGCCCAAAAAGCACCGCATTTACTGAAGACGACTTTTTGCTCTACAAAGACATCCTTTCCGGTTTTTCCGAAGCAGAAATTCACCTTTGCGGATATTGCAACGCGGGTAAAATTTTCACAGCCTATTACATTTTAAAAAACACGCCCCACCCTTCAGCATCAAAGGTAATGGAGCACATAAAGGACTTGAACTGCTGCTGCACAGACAGTATTTCGCTTTTAAACGGAATCCTAAAAGCATCCGCTATAAAAGAAGCACGCGAGGAGAAAAATTCAAATGTCCAAAAGTAACCAGACCTTTTTAATTGCCCGCACGCTCAGCGATGTTTTCTACCACCTCAAGAACGTAAACGGACTGCAAATCCGCGGCGGGGGAACAGGAAAATTTCCCTTTGCAGAAAAAGTCCTTGCCATAAGTTCAATCCCGGAACTAAGCACCATAGAAAAAAAAGAACGCTTCATTGAATTTGGTTCAGCAGTAACCCTTTCCCGCATTCTTGACGTTGGACGCACAAACATGAGCCCTGTTCTTTACGATGCAATAAAAACAATCGCAAGTGAATCCGTACGGAACATTGCAACAATCGGAGGCAACATCTGCTCCGGCTGCGAAGAGAACGGAACTCAAAAGAGCACGCTATGGGGACCGCTTCTTGCACTTGGCGCAGTATTGGAATTCAGAAAAAAGCCCAACGACTCAAAGATGATTCCCTTTTCCCAATTCAAGGAAGTGCCGGAAGGCTACCTGCTGACAAAGGTGCGTGTTCCACAGAACGAGAGCGAGGTTGCAATATTCAAACGGGTGGGACCTTCCAGAAGGATTACGGAGGACAGCGCAAGCTTTGTCTTCTTGGCAGACATGGAAAACGACAGCATAGCCAGCATAAAAATCATACTCGCCGGCCCCATTGTTTTCCACCCCGTAGAAATTGAAAACCAGATTCTCTACACAAAGCTTCCTCTCACAAGGGATTTTATAGAAAAAAAAGTGGCAGAGGCAGAAAGCGCCTACGACATGAAATTTTCAGGGCAAAAGTCAAAAAGGCTTTTAAAGGCACAGTTCCTTAACATGCTGCGCTATTCCTTTGAACAGCTAATGTAATTATTTTTTATATTATTTTTCTGGGCGCATGGCAGCAAGCTGCCACCGGGCTTTCCGCACTTCCGCTAGCATAAAAAAAGGAGTGCCAAGGACGGCACGTCAGTTGTTGGCAGAAAAAACTTAGCAAGTTTTCGTAAGGAAACTTGCGTCTAAAAAATTACAGGGAAGTAATTTTTTAGACCGTGCTCCAATCCCTTGCGCGTATTCTGCGAATCATTTTTATTGCAGAAGCGCACAAGGGAACTTTTGCGGAAAAAATTACATAGAAGTGTAACCGCCGTCAACAGGAAGAGCAACACCTGTTACATAAGCGGAAGACGGAGCTGCAAGGAAGATTGCGGCAGAATCAAGTTCGCCTTCATTTCCATAGCGGCTGAGCGGAATCATAGTCTGTGCATTCTGCTGGAAGAAGTCAGAATCAAGTGTTTCCTTTGTAAGCGGTGAATAGAAATAACCCGGGCAAATTGCGTTTACGGTAATATTGTATTTACCCCATTCAGCTGCAAGACCGCGGGTCAAATTTACAACGCCACCCTTTGCGGCATGGTATGGAGAACAAGGAGCAACCTTATTGCCAACAAGACCGTACATGGAAGCAATGTTTATTATGCGTCCGTACTTTGCAGGAATCATTGCGGCCTTTGCAACGGCGCGGGCAACGCGGAATGTTCCAAACAGGTCAATGTTTATCTCGTTGTTGAACTGCTCGTCGGTAATGTCTTCTGCAGGAGCAACAGCACCAGTACCGGCATTGTTAACAAGAATGTCTATTCTGCCAAAGGTTTCCATAACCTTTTTTACCATATCATCAACAGCCTGTGTGTCTGTTATGTCACAGCGGACTGCAAGAGTCTGCACGCCAAATTCATTTTTTATCTCGGCAGCCACAGCCTCGATTTTTTCTACGCGGCGGGCAACTGCAACAATGTTTGCGCCCTGGTTTGCAAGTGCCTTTGCCATCTGAACGCCAAGGCCTGTGGAGCAACCTGTAACAATAGTGGTCTGCCCCTTTAAGTCAAAGTAAGCTTTCATTTTTACCTCTTAAAAATGTGATTAATCAGGAAATCAAACTGAATCCTTTCATCGCCATTATAGCAAAAACCTTTTTTCATGTAAACAATAGGGATAAATACAACATGTAAATCTCTTTTTACAATATTTTATTCTGTAAACCAAGCGGAAATCAGGTTTGGACGCAACGGGAAGAAAAATCTGGATGAAAATCCATTTGCGCGGAGCGACCGAAGGGAGCGAAAGTCCTATTACCGCCGCACCATGGAGTTTCAGCCAGATTTTTCTGGTAGTGGAGTCCAAACCTGATTTCCAATTTCCGCTTACACAAAACAAAATGTTGCCTTATAAGATTTTTGGTGTTATATTTATAAACAGGAGAACATTATGGCAGAAGAAGAAGAAAAAGAAACAACCTTTGACTATACCACAGGCACTACAGAAAGCAGCGAAAGCGGATCCAAAAGCAGCGCAAAGACTACTGCGGAAGAAATAGGAAAGACGATTCTTGAATACATAGACAAGGGTGTCGAAGCCGGAAAGAAGGGTCTTAAGACTGCCGGGGTAGCAATCTCTGACTTTGGAGACAAGAGCGTAAAAAGCATAGAACTCCAGCAGCTCAAGATGAAAAAGAACAAGGCACTTGCCCAGCTTGGAAAATATGTTTGGGAAACGCTAAAGGCAGGCGGAGAAAATGCAGCCCTAAATTCAAGTGACGAAAAAATCAAATACTATATGGAAGGCCTTGCAAAACTTCAAGAAAACATAGAAAAGCACGAAAAGTTCTTTGAAGAAGCAAAGGCTAAAAACAAGGCCTCAAAAGAAGAAGCTAAGGATTAAGCTTAAGCTCTCCGTATTCGTCCACAATCTCGGTCTTCATAGCGTTCATTGGACGCCAGACTATAGAAATAGAAATATACGGGTCAAAGTTGTAGGATTTTGACCCGTCATTTTTTGTAATAAGGCGGGGCTTTACCTCAAAGCTGGAAATAAGATCCCAGTCATGCAGGTCGTGCGAGAGGGTTGCCTTTAGGTTCTTTAGCTTAAAGCCCGAAGAGCGTCGCTTTGTCTGTTCTTCATCCAACATAGAGTCGTCGCCCCAGAATGCAAAAGAATTAAGCAAATCCTTGAACACATTCGTTTCTCCGGGAAGGTTTATGCCTGAATGGGTATAGTCCTGAATATAGCGGTAGATTACGCTGTTCCTAGATTCCGAACTGAATGTAAGGTTTACAAAATTATTTATCTTAAAGGTAACAGCCGGAATAAATTTAAAATAGCTGTTGGTTGGCCTTATGCAGTCATAGACAATGCTTGTGTTCAGCGAAGGTGCCCAATTAACGCGCCTCTTCCAGTAGCGGAAGTTTTTTTGCCCCGAAGTATATGCAATAGAAAAAGTTTCCGGAAGGAACTCACGATCACTCCTAATAGTCCACCCGCTTTCCTCGTCAAAGTCATATCCATAAGTGTAGGCGGCGGTATAGGCAACCTGCAGACCGCCATAAGAAAGTGCCGCCTTGAATGAATCCGAATAGTGCTCTTCCAGATTGTAATTGTAAGACTGGGTTAGTGCAAATTTTCCGTCCAAAAATTTTAGGGATGCAGACTGCTTGAATGGAAGCTTGCGCCAGTTTTCCACCACGTCATTGCTTACAGTTTCCTCTATTTTTTCAAAGCCAGATGTAAAGGTAAGTTCAGTATATGGGAAAGTGAACCTTAAGTTGCCCTCATACTTGTCCTTTTGCGGCGGAAGGGTCGTGGAAAGGATAAGCCTCTGCGAAAAATCCTTACCCTCTTCTGCAGAAAGAGTTGCGCTGAGTGTGTGCTCTGTAACACTCTCCTCGTCAGTTAAATCTGCGGTAAGGTAGTCCCACTCAGGATGTTCTTCATCTCCTATAAACTGGGTCCTTACAAGCCTTATGGATGTGTTCCAGTCTATGCTGGAATCCTTGAACACTTCATTATAAATCAGAGGCTTTACGGAAAGGCCATTGTCCACGCTCAAGTCGTTCTTGCGGGCCTGGTAGTCTGTCTTTCGGACAGTAGCGGCATCTGCATCAGAATATCCGTCCAGGCTGGGGTGGGTCTGGTAAAGGGGCGTATATGTAAGAACGTTCTTCATTCCAAACATTGAGTCCCTAAAAGAAAGGCCGCTTGTAAGCACAACCGGGGATGTAACCTGATAATAACTTGACTGCCTCTCGCTCCACTTAAAATCATCCGGCTTGGAAAGCTTTGTTGAATCGTATGCAAACTGCGAAGTGAACTGCGGCGTAACAGAATATTTTAGCTCGTAGTCAATGTCAGAAATATTTGTAACACGTATGTCCGAGCGCACGTTCAGTGAAGGAAGGTCCTTTTCACCCAAAACGCTGCCATCATTAACTTTGTCCTGCTCCTTATCTTCCTGCACTTCAGATTCAGCATTGCCATCCTTTTTCTTTGCGTCAGAAAATTCCTCTGGAACGGAAAGCTCGTATGGAAAAGATACAGGCTTTGATCTTTTTTCTTCAAGCGGATACTTTATAATTGAGCCCGCAACGTTCGCACTGAATTTTAAGGGAGTCACCTGGGAAGGATAAAAGAACATTCGCTCCGGTGTGTACAAATACCAGTCGTCCGTAGCTTCGGAAGCAATAGCAGTATTCGTCTTGGAATTAAAGATGACAGATGAACTTA
>Ga0256404_1013194_pt1 | contig 10531 bp, 7 predicted proteins | sample RumenRJG_01DNA_FD_185990 | JGI IMG/M metagenome (GOLD analysis project Ga0256404, IMG submission 185990) | Bovine rumen microbial communities from Lethbridge, Alberta, Canada - RJG_01 | ecosystem: Host-associated > Mammals > Digestive system > Stomach > Rumen | place: Canada: Alberta | collected...
GTAGCTCAGGTAGTCCACGGGGACCGGCTCCTCCACGATCCGGGGATCCGCCGCCATGAGGCCCGACACGTCCGTCCAGTTCTCGTAGAGATCTGCCCGGATGGCGCAGGCGGCGAGGCTCCCGGTGATATCGGAGCCGCCCCGAGCGAAGGTGCGGATGGTACCCTCCGCGTCTGCCCCGTAGAAGCCCGCGATCACGGCCCGCTCCAGGGGGCGCAGCGCCGCCCCCATGGTCCGCCTGGTCATGGGGAGGTCCAGCGCACCCTGCCCGTCGAAGCAGACGCACCAGGCGGGATCCACAAAGCTGAAGCCCAGGTAGGCAGAGAGAATGCGGGCAGACAGGTACTCCCCTCTGCTGGCGGTGTAGTCCCGCTCCGGCTCCTCCTTCAGGCTCCCCCTCAGCACAGACAGTTCCTCCGCCAGGGGAAAGGACTCCTCCATCCCGAGGGTCTTCAGGATCTCCCGGAACCGCTCCTCCACCTTTGCGAGCAGTGGCTCGAAGTTCTCTCCCGCCTCCGCCGCCTCGTAACACTTCAGCAGAAGATCCGTCACCTTCTCGTCCTCCGGGAAGCGCTTTCCCGGGGCGGAAACCACAATAAAGCGCCGCTCCGGGCAGCTCTCCACGATCTCCCGGATCTTCTGGAACTGCGCCCCGTCCGCCAGGGAGGTGCCGCCGAACTTCGCGACGATGGTCCTGCCGTTCCCGGCAGGCTGAACCCGGTTGAATCGGGATCTGATCTCCGACCCCGCACGCTCAGAATTGACTTGACTGGCCATACTGGTATTCATAGTGGTCCCCCAACAATGGATTTTGAACCGCTAAGATCAGTCCCCCGCCTCTAAGCTGTAGAAGCGTAGGCGGGGTTCGGGGGGCTGATCGTCTCAGCAGGGGTTCAAAGCCCCTGCTGAGATGCCGCTGAAAGCGGCAGCGGTTCATGAGCAAGTAGCGAAGCGGATTGCGAATGTCCGCTTTACTTCCAAGTCCGATTATAGCAAAAGGCACAGGCATGGAAAAGGCACAGACAGGCCGTACCCTCTATAGAATTGTGAAGAGTTTCCAAAACTGTAAAGAGTTGTGAAGAGTTTTCAAAACTGTAAAGAGTTGTGAAAAGTTTCCAAAACTGTAAAGAGTTGTAAAAAGTTGTGAAGAATTATCAAAGTTGTAAAAAGTTGTGAAAACAGAGGGGCGATGATATAATAATCGGGAAAAGGATTCTTAAAACAGGTGTCTGAGAGGTCCTGATTATGATGAACAGATCTGAAACTCTTACCAAAAATCCCTTTACGCTTGCTTTTGGGAAAGAACCTGTCAGTTATATTGAAAGAAGCATCCAAAGCAATGAAATTCTTGACAGTTTCACTGCAGAAAATCCACCTTATCAAGTCTGCATGATAACCGGTGTCCGCGGATCCGGCAAGACAGTTGTGCTTTCCACGATTGCAAACCGGCTGCGCCGGGATCCTGACTGGATTGTTGCGAACCTGAATCCTGACCGGGACCTTCTTCAGATGCTTGCCGCTGAGTTGAGCAACCACAGGGAGCTTCTGGAACTGTTCCGGGATGCCAGAATCAATCTTTCCTTCCTTGGTCTTGGATTGGAAATTGACGGTGTTCCTCCAGTTACAGACATCGTTGTCGCTCTCAGGAACATGCTTGAAAAAATCACAAAAAGCGGAAGGCGTGTTCTGATTACCATTGATGAGGTGACACCCAGCGGTCATATTCGGGAATTTGCGAGCCAATTTCAGATTTTCATGCGGGAAGATCTTAATGTATTTCTGCTTATGACCGGCCTCTATGAAAACATTTATGAACTTCAAAATACCAAGACCCTAACTTTTCTGTATCGGGCTCCCAAGGTACCCCTGAAGCCGCTCAGTCTTCCTCTGATTGCCCAAAAATACCAGAACATCTTTCACCTGGATGATGCAGACGCAATGGAAATGGCAAAAGCCACAATGGGATACTCTTTCGCATTTCAGGTTCTTGGCTATCTGTGCTGGGTCCATCAGAAGCCCTGGAAAGAGCTCCTCCCGGAATATGATACCTATCTTGAGGAATACGTCTATGAAAAGATCTGGAGTGAACTGTCCCGGAAGGATAAATCCGTTTTACAGGCTATGAGCGATACCTTCATCTCAAAAGTCGAAGATATTCGAAATAAGCTTCAATTGTCTTCCAACACGTTTACCGTTTACAGAACGCGGCTTCTGAAAAAAGGCCTTATTCTGACCCCCGATTATGGCGAGCTTCAGTTTGCGCTTCCCAGATTCCGTGAATTTGTTCAGCGGTCTCTGTAACTCTATACCGCGGAATATCTGCCGCAAACCTTAGTTCAAGTCCCGCTCAAACAGAAACGTGCGCCGCCGGGCGCACCATCAATAAATCCCCCTGAAGCATCGCTGGTTCAGGGGGATTCTGTTATGTTACCGAATCGGTATTACGGAATTATTTGTCGGCAATCGCAGCCTGGGCCGCCGCAAGGCGGGCAACCGGGACACGGAACGGGCTGCAGGACACATAGTCCAGGCCGATCTTGTGGCAGAACTCGACGGAAGACGGATCGCCGCCGTGCTCGCCGCAGATGCCGATGTGGAGCGCCGGGTTCACGGGCTTGCCGAGGTCGATGGCCATCTTCATCAGCTTGCCAACGCCGACCTGGTCCAGCTTCGCGAAGGGATCGTTCTCGAAGATCTTCGCATCGTAGTAAGCGTTCAGGAACTTGCCAGCGTCGTCACGGGAGAATCCGAAGGTCATCTGGGTCAGATCGTTGGTTCCGAAGCAGAAGAAATCGGCTTCCTTCGCGATGTCGTCCGCCGTCAGGCAGGCTCTCGGGATCTCGATCATGGTGCCGACCTGGTACTTCAGGTCGCTGCCGGCGGCCTTGATCTCGGCGTCCGCGGTGGCAACCACGGTCTTCTTCACGTACTTCAGCTCCTTGACGTCGCCGACCAGCGGGATCATGATCTCCGGCTCGATCTTCCAGTCGGGATGCTTCTTCTGGACGTTGATGGCGGCGCGGATGACAGCCTTGGTCTGCATCACGGCGATCTCCGGATAGGTAACCGTCAGACGGCAGCCTCTGTGGCCCATCATCGGGTTGAACTCGTGCAGGGAGGAGATGATGTCCTTGATCTCCGCGACGGTCTTGCCCTGAGCCTCAGCCAGCTTCTCGATCTCCGGCTCCTCGGTGGGCACGAACTCGTGCAGCGGCGGATCCAGGAAACGGATGGTAACCGGGCAGCCCTCCAGGGCCTCGTAGAGCTCCTCGAAGTCCTTCTGCTGATAGGGCAGGATTTTCTCCAGGGCAGCCTCTCTCTGCTCGACGGTATCGGAGCAGATCATCTCACGGAAGGCAGCGATTCTGTCAGCCTCGAAGAACATGTGCTCGGTGCGGCAGAGGCCGATGCCCTCGGCGCCCAGCTCTCTCGCCTTCCTGGCGTCGGTGGGGGTATCCGCGTTGGTGCGGACTTTCAGCTTTCTGTACTTGTCCGCCCAGGCCATGATGCGGCCGAACTCGCCGGCGATGGTGGCATCCACGGTCGGGATCACGCCCTCGTAGATGTTGCCGGTGGTGCCGTCGATGGAGATGTAGTCGCCCTCGTGGAAGGTCTTGCCGCCAAGCTGGAACTGCTTGTTGGCCTCATCCATCACGATGTCGCCGCAGCCGGACACGCAGCACTCGCCCATGCCGCGGGCCACGACGGCCGCGTGGCTGGTCATGCCGCCGCGGACGGTCAGGATACCCTGGGCGGACTTCATGCCGCTGATATCCTCCGGGGAGGTCTCAAGACGGACCAGGACGACCTTCTCGCCCTTCTCCGCCCACGTCACAGCGTCGTCAGCGGTGAACACAACCTTTCCGCAGGCAGCACCCGGGGAAGCGCCCAGGCCCTTGCCCAGCGGAGTCGCAGCCTTCAGCGCCTTGGCGTCGAACTGCGGGTGAAGCAGGGTGTCGAGGTTTCTGGGATCGATCATGGCGACCGCCTCTTCCTCGCTTCTCATGCCCTCATCCACCAGGTCGCAGGCAATCTTCAGAGCCGCCTGAGCGGTTCTCTTGCCGTTTCTGGTCTGCAGCATGTAGAGCTTGCCGTTCTCAACGGTAAACTCCATATCCTGCATGTCTCTGTAGTGCTTCTCCAGGGTGTCGCAGACCTCGGTGAACTGCTTGAAGGCCTCCGGGAATTTCTGCTCCATTTCAGTGATGTGCATGGGAGTCCGGACGCCGGCCACCACGTCTTCGCCCTGGGCGTTGGTCAGGAACTCTCCGAAGAGGCCCTTGTTTCCGGTAGCGGGATCTCTGGTGAATGCTACGCCGGTTCCGCAGTCATCGCCCATGTTTCCGAAGGCCATGGACTGAACGTTGACGGCAGTTCCCCAGGAGTAAGGAATGTCGTTGTCGCGGCGGTACACGTTGGCGCGGGGGTTGTCCCAGGAGCGGAACACAGCCTTGATGGCGCCCATCAGCTGCTCCTTCGGATCGTCCGGGAAATCGGAGCCGATCTTTGCCTTGTACTCGGCCTTGAACTGGTTGGCGAGCTCGTGCAGGTCTTCCGCGGTCAGCTCCACGTCCTGCTTCACGCCTCTGTCGGCCTTCATCTTGTCGATGAGCTCCTCAAAGTACTTCTTGCCCACCTCCATGACGACGTCGGAATACATCTGGATGAATCTTCTGTAGCAGTCCCAGGCCCAGCGGGGATTCTGGGACTTCTCGGCGATGACGTTCACGACCTCTTCGTTGAGGCCCAGGTTCAGGATGGTGTCCATCATGCCGGGCATGGATGCGCGGGCACCGGAGCGGACGGAAACCAGGAGCGGGTTCTCCTTGTCACCGAACTTCTTGCCGGTGATCTCTTCCATCTTCAGGATGTACTCGTTGATCTGGCCCTGGATCTCGTCGTTGATCTCCCTGCCGTCCTCGTAATACTGGGTGCAGGCCTCGGTGGTGATGGTAAAGCCCTGGGGCACCGGAAGGCCGATGTTGGTCATTTCAGCGAGGTTTGCACCCTTGCCGCCGAGGAGCTCGCGCATGTTGGCATTTCCCTCGCTGAACAGATATACCCATTTTCTTGCCATTTTTTTCCTCCTGTGATGAAAAGCAAACATAGATCATGTGCTGCATAAACCAGTTGCCTATAGAAAACCAAAATCAGCGCAGGACTGAACTGGGGCGGAAGCGCTTCCGTCCCGATACAGTCACACAAAACTATTTTAGCACAGGTCCTTCCGTCAAAAAAGACAAAAACCTGTAAAATCCCGTCTCAGCCGTCTCCCGTTTTCAGAAGGAGAAGCGGTCCAGGAAGTAGCTTCTCAGGTCGGCTATGGCGACCCTCTCCTGCTTCATGCTGTCGCGCTCGCGGATGGTGACGCAGCCGTCGGTCTCGGACTCGAAGTCGTAGGTCACGCAGTAGGGGGTTCCGATCTCATCCTGTCTGCGGTAGCGCTTTCCGATGGCGCCGCGGTCGTCGTACTCGCAGTTCCAGTACTTCGACAGCTCCTGGTGGATCTTCTCGCCGCCGGCGGCCAGCTTCTTGGACAGGGGCAGCACACCGATCTTCACCGGGGCCAGGGCCGGGTGGAAGTGCAGCACCGTGCGCACGTCGCCGCCCTCCAGGGTCTCCTCGTCGTAGGCGTTGCAGAGGAAGGCCAGGGTCACGCGGTCAGCGCCGAGGCTGGGCTCGATGACGTAGGGGATGTACTTCTCCTTCTGCTCCTCGTCGAAGTAGCTCATGTCCTCTCCGGACACCTCCTGGTGCCGGGACAGGTCGTAGTTGGTGCGGTCCGCGATGCCCCAGAGCTCGCCCCAGCCGAAGGGGAACAGGAACTCCAGGTCCGTGGTGGCCTTGGAGTAGAAGGACAGCTCCTCCTTGTCGTGGTCGCGGGCTCTCAGGAAGTCCTCCTTCATGCCCAGGTCCTTCAGCCACTTCACGCAGTAGTCCTTCCAGTAGGAGAACCACTCCAGGTCGGTGTCGGGCTTGCAGAAGAACTCCAGCTCCATCTGTTCGAACTCTCTCGTGCGGAAGGTGAAGTTTCCGGGGGTGATCTCGTTCCGGAAGGACTTTCCGATCTGCGCGATTCCGAAGGGCAGCTTCTTTCTGGAGGTGCGCTGCACGTTCTTGAAGTTCACGAAGATGCCCTGGGCCGTCTCAGGGCGCAGGTACACGGTGTTCTTCGCGTCCTCGGTGACGCCCTGGAAGGTCTTGAACATCAGGTTGAACTCGCGGATGTCGGTCCAGTCGGACTTTCCGCAGGAGGGACAGGGGACGTTGTGCTCGCGGATGAAGTCCTGCATCTCCTGGTGGCTCCAGCCGTCCACGCTGGACTTTAAGATGATGTTGTGCTCCGCGGCGAAGTCCTCGATCAGCTTGTCGGCCCGGAAGCGCTCGTGGCAGCTCTTGCAGTCCATCAGCGGATCGGAGAAGCTTCTGATATGGCCGGAGGCGACCCAGGTCTGGGTGTTCATGAGAATGGCGCAGTCCACGCCCACGTTGAAGGGAGACTCCTGCACAAACTTCTGCCACCAGGCCTTCTTGACGTTGTTCTTCAGCTCAACGCCGATATTGCCGTAATCCCAGGTGTTGGCGAGACCGCCGTAGATCTCGGAGCCCGGGTAGACAAATCCCCGGTTCTTCGCCAGGGCGACAATCTTTTCCATCGTGTAATCCATGCGTTTTCCTCCGTACCAAATCCGCTTAAAGTCCGGCCGTTTTCTCTCTCCGGACGCCTGTCAGTTCGTATGTCTTCTTCGCCCACGCAAAACACAGAAAATATGCCCAGTGCACAAGCTCACTGGCCTTATTTTCTGTGCCTTGCCTGAGTGCTGAACAAAATACCAAATTATTATAAGGGCAACAGCATGATATTTCAAGAAAAAAACAGGGCCTCCGCGCCCGCCGCCAAATTCCGGCAGTGAACGCGGAAGCCCCGCAGACTGGCAATCAATTGTAAACCCGCTTACGCCACAGCCGATAGCGGCTGATGCCCGGCTGCACCGGACTGAATGGCAATGGCGCTGATCAGCCGGCGCCGCCGCCGCTCTGGCGCTTGAACACCAGCTTTCCGCCGCCCCAGGTGGTCTGGCGCCAGTTCAGGACGATGGTGTCGGTGCCGTTGTACTCCATGGTAAAGCTCTCGTCCCGGATTGTGCTGGTGCAGTTCCAGTGGTAGCCGTCGCTGGTCCAGCAGTCCAGGCTGTCTCCGTTGGGATCGTACTTGTCGTACAGATCATAGCCGGTTCCGGTGGCGTCATAGAGGCCGAAGTCCATGTGGCACTGAGTCCCGCTGTTATTCATGTAGACCCAGCAGTCCACCCGGTGGGTGTCCCGGTAGCCGCCCTGCTCCCGGTTGTCGTAGTAGCCGTCGATAAACCAGTAGTCCCCGCCTCCCTGGTACTCCTCTTCAGCGCCGGGCACATATTTGCCCTCACCGTCCACGTAGTAGCCGTCGGGGGTCATGGTGTCCTTCAGCATGGCTCCGTTGGAGCCCACGTAGTAGGTGCCGCTGATCCACATGTTCCTTGCCACTTCGCCGCCGTCCAGGCAGTAGTACCAGTTGTCATCGGCCAGCTCGACCCACTGGTTTTCCACCACGTACCCGTAGGAATCGAAGATATACCTGTCGTCGCCGATGGTATACATGCCGCTCTTCGGATAAGAGCCGTCGCTGTTCTGGAACCACCTTCTGCTCCCGTCCTGTATCCACTCTCCCGCGAAAGCCGTCAGGGCCGTCATAACACTCAGGGCAGACACGGCAGCCAGCACGGTCACCGCTGCCAGAAGCTTCCGTCCAAACATCCGTCCAAACTGTCTCATAGTCCTTTCTCCCTCCCTTTTCTGAAAATGTAAGAAGACAGGAAACCTTGTCTCTCAGTTTCATAGTAAGGGAAGGAGGGGGCCCGTTCAACCGCACCGGGCCCGGGAGAGCCCATTTGTCAATGACAAATCAGTTCCTCTCCGTTCAGCGCCGCGTACACCAGGTCATCTCCCCGGTACTGGAGCTTCAGGGAGAAGAAGGGCCGGTCTGTCTCCAGCAGGAACTTTAAGAAGATGCGGTCCCCGGCCCAGAGGTTCAGGCCCATGACCTCCTCAACGGGCACCCATTTGAGAACGCCCTCGTCGCAGTCGTGCATGGTCCCCGTGAAGCCCGGCGCCTGGAAGAGGTGCATGTACTCCGTGCCCCACTCGTCCGAGACAAAGGTGATAATGCCCCGGTAGCGGTACTCCGTCACCGTTAGGCCGGTCTCCTCCAGCACCTCCCGCCGCATGCACTCCTCGGGGCTCTCGCCCTCCTCAAACTTTCCGCCGATTCCGACCCACTTTCCCTCGTTCAGGTCGTGCTGCTTCTTCACCCGGTGCAGCATGAGCCACTTCCCGTCCTGCTCCAGGTAGCAGAGTGTTGTCTGCATCATCTTTCGTCTCCTCAATTATGCGTGCAGAAATCTGTAATCTACGCTATACTGTTTCATATATCATCTGAGCTACACTCCCGGTTTCGCGCCGGGATGTTTTGATTCCACGGACGAAAGGAGGTGAAGCATATGTCTTCTGGATCCGATGCCCGGCTCCACTTCACGAAGCGCTACGGCTTCTCCCTCTCCCTGGCCACGGTGGGCGGCTTTCTGGAGGCCTACACCTACGTGACCCGGGGCGGCATCTTCGCGAACGCCCAGACCGGAAACATCGCCCGCATGGGCATTTTCCTGGCCCAGGGCGAGCTTCTCACCGCCCTCCGGTACTTTTGTGCCGGTGGTGGCCTTCATGGCCGGCGTCACCCTGTCCATGCAGCTGAAGCGGCTGCTGCCGGAGCACCCGGGGTTCCGTCTCTCCGGCGAACAGCTGGTGATCCTTCTGGAAATCGCCCTCCTGGGCGCCGTGGGCCTGATCCCGCCGGACCGCCTGGACGTGCCCGCCACGGTCCTGGTGTCCTTCGTCTGCGCCCTGCAGGTGGAGGGCTTCCGTACCTTCGGCGACAACGCCTTCGCCTCCACCATGTGCACCGGAAACCTGCGGAGCGCCACGGAGAACCTGAACCGCTACTTCAACTCGAAGGACCCGGCCCTCTTAAAAAAGAGCCTGCAGTACTTCGGCATCGACGTGATCTTTGCCACCGGCGTCATGATCGGCTACTGGGCCACCCGCCTGTGCGGTACCCGTGCCGTCTGGTGGACCCTTCTGGTCCTGGCCGCCCTCTTCCTGCGTCTCACCCACGAGATTAACCAGGTGAAACAGGTTTAAATACACCGAACCGGCACAGGTCGCGCTGTGCCGGTTTTCTTACGCCGGTGATCCCCCCGTCATCATCTCCAGAATCTCCAGGGAGTGCAGCTTCCGGTCCACGAAGCGGGACAGGGAGATGTCCGCGTTCTCCGAGAGCTCCTTCAGCACCTCGTCGGAGACCGTGAAGGTAAAGAGCTTCTCCTGGGGCGCGGTGCAGATGTAGTGCCAGGTGTAGCGGCAGAGCGATACGTTTCTGCCCGGCGGCTCCGGGTCGTAGGACCCGTCCAGCACCAGGGCCCGCAGCTCGAAGATCCGGCGGGTCAGCTCCCGCGGAATGGCGGGCTTCGTGAGCGCCAGCAGGGAGCGGTACAGGAGCTTCAAAAGCCCCGGCTCCGGCGCGAACTCCCGGGCGAAGTAGTCGGTGAGCTCCAGGAAGTACATGCCGAAGCAGGTGGTCTCCACGTCAGCGGCGACCTCCTCGAAGTAGTTCCTGATCTCCACCGACTCCAGGCTGAAGGAATCCCGCCCCTGGAAGAGGACGAAGCGCCCGTAGGAAAAAGGCCGGGTGGCCCCCATAAAGGGATTTCCCGGCTTTCCCGCGCCTCTTGCAAAAAAGGAGAGCTTTCCCTGCTCCATGGAGAGAATGGTCACCCGCCTGTCCCGCTCTCCCACGGGCATCACCCGGATCACCATTCCCGTCACTTCCGTCGTGTTTCTCATCCCGCCTCCGGACTCTCCCCGGCTTCCCTCATGAATTCCGCCCGCGCCCTTTGGCCCGGGTCACAGCTTCCGCTTGTCGTAGCCGAAGGACTTCAGCTGGGTCTCGCTGTCCCTCCACTCCTTCCGCACCTTGACCCAGAGCTTCAGGTTCACCTGGGTCTCGCAGAGCTCCTCGATGGACTTTCGGGCGTTGGTGCCGATTCTCTTCAGCATCTGCCCGCCCTTTCCGATGATCATGCCCTTGTGGGAATCCCGCTCGCAGATGATGGAGGCGTCCAGGTCGATGAGGCCGTCCTCCCGGTCCTTCATGCGCTCCACCGTCACGGCGATCCCGTGGGGAATCTCGTCCCGGAGAAGCCTCAGGGCCTGCTCCCGGATCAGCTCCGCCGCGATGTCCCGCATGGGCTCCTCTGTCACCGTGTCCTCGTCAAAGAACATGGGGCCCTCCGGCAGCAGCTGGTAGAGCACGTCCATCAGCGTGTCCGTGTTGTCGCTCTTCAGCGCCGCCACGGCCACCAGCTCCTTCGGCCGCACCGCCTTCTGGTACTCCTCGATGCTCTTCGCCAGGAGCTTCTTGTCCTTCACCTTGTCGATC
>Ga0256404_1013195_pt1 | contig 10531 bp, 8 predicted proteins | sample RumenRJG_01DNA_FD_185990 | JGI IMG/M metagenome (GOLD analysis project Ga0256404, IMG submission 185990) | Bovine rumen microbial communities from Lethbridge, Alberta, Canada - RJG_01 | ecosystem: Host-associated > Mammals > Digestive system > Stomach > Rumen | place: Canada: Alberta | collected...
GAAGGAGATACGTCGGGTGTTGTTAAATATGACCCTCTATATCCATTTGATGTGCTTTCACAATCTGCTTTGTTGGAATTGTAAATATCATATATGAAAGATTTTAAAATTCCATCTTCAACTAAAACTGTTTTTTTAGATGCAGTTCCTTCACCATCCGCTTTGCATGTTCCCATAGCTCCTTCAAGTAATGGATTATCAATAATGGATAAGTTTTCACTGGTTATTTGGGAACCGATTTTGTCATGGAGTATTGATCTTCCTCTTAAAACATTTTCTGAGTTAAATCCTTGAATGAATGTTGAAAGTAATCCTGATGCAGCAAAATAATCTAAAACAACATCACAATCTTTTGTTTCAATTGCTTTTGGATTGAGTGAATCCTGTGCCAATTTGCATACCTCATCGGTTAATTGTTCATATTCCAAATCCAACTGTCTGGATGCAGTATAGTCATATGCAGTTGCAAATTGTCCATCTTTTTCAATATTTACTGATAGACTTCCTCCAAATCCAGTACCTTTGTCATAAATGGACACGCCATTTGAATTTAATATTAATTCTTCTCCTTTTGAAGCTGAAAATCCTGAAGAGGTTATTTCACATTTGTTTTCTTTTGTTCTTCCAATGATGTTTTCTAAAAATTCACAGCATTCGTCTAAAGTCAAATCATCATATTTCTTATCATATGTTCCTTTAACATCTTTGACTTTTTCAACAGATGCAAATTCATAATTTTCATCAACTTTATTTAATTTGGCATTGTCTAAAGCTTTTTTAGCAGTTTGTTCGATTTTGTCTAAATCTGAAGTGTATGCAAAACCAATTTTACCATCTTTAATTATTCTAATTCCCACACCGTTTTCAATTTCCTCTTTAGCGAAGTTTAAAATATCCTTTTTGGATTCAACTTCAATACTTTCACTATTGGCAAGGTATATTTCCCAGTTGTCAGATAACTTTTCAACTTCTTTTACACATTTATCTGCTATTTCATAAATCATATTATCCTCTCAATGCAAATTTCTCAATAGCTTCGGCCACACCATCACCAAAGTTTCTTTCACAGGCATATGTGCTGATTTCTTTCAATGTTTCGTCAGCATTTCCAACAGCTATTTTAACACCAACTTCCTTTAAAAAGTCCTCATCGTTTTCACTATCGCCTATGGCCATTACATTTTCCATATTGATGCCGTTCTGCTCACATAGTCTTCTAAGTGAACTTCCCTTGTTGACTCGTTTGTCAGTAACATGAAGAGCAAATCCGCTATCATAGATTTCCAATTCATCAATATGTTCATAATCTTCGAGAGCATCTTCTATGAGTTCTCTTTTAATTGTTTTGTAGAAAACAACTTCGGTTGCACGATAATTATTGTCATGTGATGCATGTTTATCGTATTCATCACCCAACTTTTCTTTCAGATGTTCATCTGCTTTTTCTATATATTCTCTGTTTACTAATATTTCAACAGCATTATTATTGTATCCCTCTTTAAAAATTACTCCGCCGTTTTCAGCTACAAGTCCTCCGCTACAACCAATCAGAACTTCAGCAGCATATGCATAATTGACTACATTGCCTGTAACAATTATTGTTGGGATGCCTTTTTCTTCTGCAGCTCTTAATGATTCAATAGCTGAAATGCAAATTTTTCTAGTATCATCAGTTATTGTCCCATCTATATCAACAGCTATTGCTTCTATTTTCATGATTTTACCTTCTTGAATATCTGTGTGCAATATTGCAGGTTCCCTCTTTACTTACCATACATGCCCCAATTGGGTGGAGTGGATTGCATTCGTTTCTAAAGAGTTTGCAGTCTTCAGGCCTTGCAAGACCTCTTAAAATCGGTCCGCAGATACATCCTTTTGGTGCTTCTTTAACGTCTTTAACTTCTATATCATATTTTTCACGGGCATTGAATTCTGCAAATTCATCTTTAATTTCCAAAACGGAATTTGGTATTTTAGGAAATCCTCTCCATTCTCTGCTTGCAACATCAAACACTTCATCAATCATTTTTGTTGCAATTTCATTTCCCTCTTCTCTTACAGCTCTTGCATATTCATTGTCTATTTTTGGTGTTTCATTATGTATTTGTCTTAAAATCATATAAACGGACATTAAAATGTCTAATGGATTAAATCCTGCTACAGCCTGTGGAATACCAAAATCAGTGGAAAAATATTCAAATGGCTTGGTTCCAATGATTGTACAGACATGTCCTGGTTGAATCAATGCATTTAAACTTGTTTGCCCGGAATTGATTAAAAAATCAATTGCTGGAGGTATTAATCTGTGGCAGGATAATACTGAAAAGTTTTCCGGAGGTGTTGCAAGTAATTCTGCAGCAGTCGTAGGTGCGGTTGTTTCAAAGCCCGCAGCCATGAACACGACATCATTATCTTCTTTTTCAGCTATTTCGATAGCTTTATTTATTCCATAAACAATTCTTACATCACCGCCTTCAGCTTTAGCATCTGCAAGGGAGCCGTTTGATCCAGGCACTCTCAACATATCTCCAAAAGTTGTAATTGTCACTCCTTTTTCAACTAACTCCAAACATTCGTCTATCTCACGGGATGGAACAACACAAACAGGACAGCCCGGACCGGCTACAATTTCCACTTCTTCAGGTAACAGGCTCCTAATACCGTTTTCCATTATTGTGTGTTCGTGTGAACCGCATACATGCATTATTTTAACGGGTGTTGCTAATTTATTAATTCTATCCAATAGTTCTTTTGACATATTTTTCATTTTAACACCAAAGATTTAATATTATAATATATTAATATTAAGTATAGATATTAATTAAATTTTTTTATAATACATAGTGATTAACATGTTTAACAACAATAAAATATTGGTAGTAATTCCTGCGAGAGGTGGTTCAAAAAGAATTCTCCGCAAGAATATCCGTTTGCTCGCTGATAAGCCATTAATTTCTTATGCAATTAATATAGCAAAATCTTCACAGTATGTTGATGACGTTGTTGTATCAACTGAAGACTCTGAAACTGCAAAAATAGCTGAAAAGTTTGGAGCTAGTGTCATTAGACGTTCTCCTGACTTGGCTGGGGACCAAATTCCAATCGATCCTGTTGTTTTTGACGCAACTGTTCAAAAAGAAAAGCTAGCTTTCGATGAGTATGATATTGTAATTACATTACAGACCACCTCACCTCTTTTAAAAACTGAAACACTTGATAAAACTATTGAAAAATTTGATAATTTTGATATTGATACTGTTATTTCTGTCATTGGTGATAAACATTTAAGTTGGGGTTTTAATGAGAAGGACAATCGTTTTTTCCCATTATATTCTGAAAGACTTAATCAACAGTATCTTCCTAAGGAATATATTGAAACTGGAGGTATTTTTGCATCAAGACGCTCTTTTATAACTCCTAATTCTCGTTTAGGTAATAATGTTGATTTGATTGAAGTTTCTCGTGAAGAAAGTATTGATATTGCATCATTTGAAGACTGGTGGGTCGCTGAAAAATATCTGAATAAGAAAAAAATTGCTATGGTAGTCGATGCCAATAACGAAATTGGTATTGGCCATATTTATCGATGCATTTCTCTTGCCTCAAGATTATTAAGTGATGAAGTTTTATTTTTGCTTGATGAAAATTCTCCAATGGGCATTGATATTGTTAAAGGTTTCAATTACCCATTCAAGGTATATGATGGTGAAGATGAATTATTCTCGTTATTGAATGAGTTCAATCCGCATATTGTTGTTAATGACATGCTGGACACTACTAAAGAATATGTCTGCCGTCAGAAGGAAGCAGGTTATTTTGTAATTAACTTTGAAGATCTTGGTTCCGGGTCTGAAGAGGCGGATGTTGTATTTGATACATTATATGAACATGACGGTGGATTTGGAAATATCTTTAGCGGATATCAATATTATGTGCTGAGAGACGAATTCTATTTCCAGCCATCAAAAATTGTAGGTCCTGAAGTGAATAATGTCTTGCTTGCATTTGGCGGAAATGATGTAAATAATCTCTCTGAAAGAGTATTGGATTCTGTTTTGGATAGTGGATTTGCCGGAAGAATAGATGTGATTTTACCTCTAAATTATGAAAATAAAAACGAGTTCATTCAAAAATATGAATTAAATAATAATGTTCAGGTTTACTCTAATGTAAATAATATCAGTGAATTCATGTTGCGTGCAGATATTGTATTTTCATCTGCCGGCAGAAAGATGTATGAGGTATGTTCTGTTGGAACGCCATGCATTTGCATTTGTCAAAATGGAAGGGAACAAACTCATGAATTTGGATCCCATAAAAACGGATTTATAAATATGGGTCTTGCGGAAACATTATCCAATGAAGATATTACAAAACAGTTTAAAGTTGTTTGGCAGGATTTCAATTTAAGACAAGATATGAGCAAGTTAATGAAAAGCGTTGATTTGAAACATGGGTTTGAAAATATCTGGTCTGTTGTTGAACAGAAGTATTGGGCTCGTCAATTCCAGGAAAATCGTTAGGTGAAAAGAATGAATATTTTTTATAAAAAACCATTTTTAATTGCCGATATTGGTGTTAATTACTATGATATCGCTCAAAAGGAAGATATTTCTAATATGGACGCGGCTAAACTAATGATTTTGGAAGCTAAAAAAGCGGGTGTTGATGCTGTAAAATTTGAATCATACAAAACAGAAAACATTATTTCATCAGATTATGCTGATCAATTTGATTTATTTAAAAAGTATGATAAGTTCGGGCCTGAAGAGTTTCGCGAATTGGCTGATTATTGTAATGAGTTAAAAATAAGATTTTTATCAACACCATTGGATTTCGAATCTGCAGATTATTTGGATGAATTTATGGATATTTATCCAATTTCCTCATCTGATTTAACAAATATTCCTTTTATTCAATATATTGCAAAGAAAAATAAACCGATGTTGTTGCTTACTGGTGCTGCAACATTAAATGAAATTAAACAGGCTGTCAGAGCTATTGAAGAGGTATCCACTGTCGATATTGCTATTTTGCATTCGGTATTGGCTTATCCTACAGAGTATAGGGATGCTAATTTGGCTATGATTAAGGATTTGGTTCAAAGTTTTCCCGATTATGAGATAGGATATTCTGATCATACTAAACCGGATTTAAATATGTTTGTTTTAACTACTGCTTATAATTATGGTGCTGAAATTATAGAAAAGCATTTTACTCTTGACAAATCTCTTCCGGGCAATGACCATAATCATTCTATGGACCCTGAGGATGTAATGATTTTCAAAACAAATATTGGTTTTTTATCTCAGATTAGTGGAATGAAAAACAAACAGCCTTTGATTTGTGAATCTTCCTCAAAGCGCGAATCTAGACGTTCTATAGTTTTAATTCAGGATATTAAAAAGGGTGAAAAAATTACCGCTGATTTAATAACTTTTAAAAGACCTGGAACTGGAATATCTCCTGCAGAAATTAATGAGGTTATTGGAAAAACTGCTTTGGTGGATATTTCAAAAGATACATTAATTGATTTTGACATGATTGAATAATGAATAATTTTGGTGGTGAACATGAAATTTTGTCATGAATGCGGTTATAAATTGGAAGGCTATGAAAAAGTATGTCCTGAATGTGGAAAGGAATTAAAAAATCCTGGAGATACTGAATATTTTGTTGAATCTATTTTTAATCGATTTTTAGATGATATGGATCACTTAAAAAATAATGCTTTAGAAATGTTGGATGATGTTGATGTTGGCGATGCCTTTGATGATTTTTCCAAAAATTCTAAAAAGGCATTGAATAGGGATGAATTCTATATTTACCGTGCCAGAAAAAAATTAGAAAATTCCGGAGATAATCAAAGAGTAATACATCTTTGTAATAAGGCGCTGGTTATAGATGAACGGAATTGGGAAGCTTACTATTTGAAAGGAAGGGCCTTAATTAATGTGGGAAGATATAATGAAGCTATTGAAGAGTTGATTAACAGTTTGGCTCTTAATGAAGATAATATTAATGCTAGAGTATATATCGCTAAAGCATCATTTTTAAATGGCGATTTGGATAATGCGAATGATGTTTATGATTCCGTTTTAAACATAGATGATAAAAACTTTGAGGCATTAAATGGTAAGGCTTTAGTTTATTTTGATAAAAAAGATTATTTGGAAGCAGAAAAATTCTTTAAAAAAGCCAGCATTATTGCACCGCTTAGTGAATCATCAAAGGTAAAATGGAATTTTTGTTTGAAAAAATTAAAAGAAGAATGATTCATATATATGTTGATTTTAATTAATGCTTGAAAAACAATGCTATTATTAATTATGGATTTTTTCATTAAAATTATTCTATTTTTATCTATAACTATTAATTTAATTTGTTATTAAAAAAAGAAAATAAAATTAAAATTCTGAAGAACAATCTGCAGAATATTTGCTGAGCAATACTGCACATTTGTCTATGGTATCAGAATTTAATTTAATAGTACTATTTTGAATAGTATTTAACAATTCATCAATAAATAAGTCTTCATCAGTCAAAGGCATATTTATTACAACGACTTCATTGTTAATGAAACCTACTAAAGGTTCTACAAAACAGTTTCTGATATTATTGTCATTAAGGAAATTAATTAAATCTTCACCCATTGCCAATGATTTTTGTTTAATGGCATTATCTTGTGAAAATTTAGCTTGTTTTGTTGTATATCTGAAGCGTTTTCTGTTTCCTACTTCTGCAATTTCGAATTTCGCTTCATCTGCTTCGGCAGATTTAATCAATTCGATATTTTCATTTTCAGAATTTAATCTATTTTTCGGATTGTACTTTTGGGAAAGAAGTGCATAGATTCCTGTAGGTCCAACAACAACGTGGTTAATTCCAACAGGTGAAGTTGGAGTTTTAACATTATAGAATACATAGTACTCTTCAGGTAAAGTTAACAAGTGTTCTCTAATAATTCTTGTTCTGATAGTAGTTTCTTGAGTATCTCTTGTTCTATAAAATCCAAATGCTATAATAACGATTGCAATTAATAAGGCTGCAAGTCCTACTCCACTGTTAACTAATATGACTTCTATTATGCTTATAATAAATATTACAACACCTGCAATGATGATATATTGATCTGTGGTCAAATTCTTTATGTCAAAGTCAGGACCATCATCAACCAATCTATCAGTTGAAACGATTCCATCGCCAGGTTCGTTAATTACTAATTTGCTTTTGAGATTTGCAAGTATTCCTGAAGATTCTCTTTCAGGTATGTCCTGATAATATACTTTCATTCCTTTAAAGAACTCATCTTTTAAGAAAGTTTTTAATATATTATAATCATTTGATTTTGGAACAGCAAATTCTTTTTCAAATTTTGATAAAACCGGTTTTGGAATTGTTGTTCTTGCAGTTCTTGGCGCATATTCAACTTGTAATTTTTCTTCTTCAAGTTCTTCTTCTGCAATTTTCTGCATCTCATCTTCTGAAAAGAAAGTTTCAAGTTTATTAGTAATGGATTTTATGGAGTGTTGATTTTCAGCACTTTGTTCTTCATCAGGTGTTTCTTGTTGATTTTTTCTAATTTCGGCAAGCTCTTTTTTTCTTTCATCAATGTATTCATCTAATTCTTTATTCATTTCAGAATCAAGATATCTTAAAGAACCTCCACAGCTGTCACATTCATAGTCCAATATATTGTCATTTGCCTTTATTTTATATTTCAATCCACAATCTTCACATTGAACAATTTGTGAATTATCATATTTTATTGAACTTAATATACCGTGACCCTGTGATTCATTATTAGAATAATCTTCTAAAAGTTCTAAGTCACCTGCACATGAAGAACACTCAAATGATGAAATATCGTCATTATCATCGAGTTGGTATTTAGCACCACAGTTCTTACAACATACAACTTTCATAATATCCTCTTTAATTTGCCTTTATATTATTAGATATGATGTTTTTTTATTATTAAATATATTCATTTTAATCATCATGTGACAAATATGAAAATCAAAAAAATCGTATTATACATTTCTTTTGTATAAATACAAATCATTAATATTTTTGATTTCAGTATAATTCGTTAAGTTCTTTTGAGGATGATTTGAGATGTAATAACTAACATTACTGTCTATAATTTTTTGTGCATTGCTGCTTTCAATTCCTGGCGAGTTTAGGCCCAAATACCAATAATATGGGCGTATATTATAGTTTCCTATTTGGATTTCACTCCAGTTATCTATATTTTCCTTAATGTAATTTGTCATCAGCTCAGGGGAGTTGAATTCATCAGTCTGTTCGAATGTGTATGTGAATGCAAATCCCTGTATCAAAAACAAAACAATTAATATTATTGGTAAAATGTTTTTTCTGCTGATTTTAGCATTAATCTCATCAATGCCTACCATTATGAAATAGACTAATGGAGGGAATGTTGGAATGATATATCTGTTAACTTTCACAATGTAATATGATTGGAAAATGAAATAACTCAAAATCCAGGCCAGCATAAAAATTGCCATTTTATATTTGCTGTCTTTTCCGATTAAGAATAATCCAATCATTGCCAGAATAATTGTGATTGTTGAGCTGAATTGGGTAAAAGTAACTAATGCTATTAAACAAACTATTATTCCGGCAGCTTTTGTTTTATTTATTTCAAAATTTGTTCTTCTGACCCATAATGCTGCTCCAATAGTCAAAATCAGAAATACTAATCCTGAAAGTATTGTTGGATTGGCCAGTGATGGAGTTTTAGCAACAAATGTTGTCTTTGATGAAGAAATAAAGTTCCCCATATTTAACAGGTAATATCCAAGGTCGGGATTATATGAGTTGTCATGTGTGGATCCAAGGTTACCGCTCACCCCGCTTGAAAGCAAACCATCGAAAGCTATGAATCCGTTACCCATTATAAAAATAGTTTCGTATATGAGTGCAAATAATGCAATTGATATGGCCAGTCCTATTGCAATGAATTTAATTTCTTCACGTTTTATCTTAAATGAATTTTCAAGAAGGTAATATAAAATTAATGGCGGTAAAATCAAACCTACAGTATATCTTGTATAAAATCCGACAACAAGCAAAGGAAATACAATAATATAATATTTGGGACTTTTCTTGATGGCCAGTATTACAAAGTATACGGCCCAAATTGTAAATGTTACTGCAGGTATGTCAAGACTGCCGTTTGCAAGCCAGGCTAAATTGAGAGCGAGTGTTGTATAGATTATTGTTCCAGTAAAGCTTAGTAATTTATTAAATCTTAATTTTAAAAGTAAATAAATGCCTATGTTCCCGATTATTGCCAATATTCCTGTTGTTATGAAAATTGCAACTTTGTCAACATAGCCCAAATCAAAAATAAGGGATGTTAAAAAACAGACTACTGGTGATAAATAAATTGATTTTGTTGAGTGGATGTTGGTTCCTGCGAAATATAATGCATTTAACAGGTAGACATAAATGTCAGAGCAGTATATTCCTAAATTATTATTGAAATTAATGTAATAAGCTACAAGGATTGTGCTTATTAATGTAATCAAAATTATTTCTTTTTTATCATTTATGTTAAAATCCATATAATCACTTAAAATGACCCTATTGCAAATGAAACAAATGCAATCAGCATTCCAATTTTTAAATATTTTGAAACTTTGGCTGCAGTTTCTGTGTTCTGATTTCTAATAATCAATATTCCCGCATAAATAAATATTATAACTGCAATAGCTATTATGATTAAGTATAATATGCTGAATATGTGCTGGAAGTATAATAATGGGCATAAAATACAATCCAGGATAATTAAGATAAATGTTATTACTGCAGATATTTTAGTGCCGTAAAGTATTGGGAAGGTTTTAGCGCCTTCTGCCTTGTCTCCTTCAATATCTTCAATGTCTTTTGTTATTTCACGAGCGGTTGTCATAACAAATGCAAAGAATCCTAAAAATATTGAAGTGTAAATCATTTGTGGGGTGCCTATAGAAAATCCGCCGAATGCAAAGCACAGTCCGGTCATAAATCCGACAGTTAAATTGCCTATTAATGGTGTGGACTTGAGTTTGTAAGCGTACATATAAAGTATAATGTCTGCACATAGAACAATGATAAATGGAATCCAGTTATTGGTCAGATAGCTAATTAAAAATCCACATATTGTTCCACCTAAAAACAATGCATATGCATAGTTTCTGGCAGTTTTAAGACCTATTCTTCCTGATGGTATGGGCCTTTCTGGTTTATTAATCAAATCAATTTTATAATCGAAATAATCGTTAATCACGTTTCCAGCACTTATTTCAAAAAATACTGCTAACATTGCAAGTATTATTGGTATGGAAATTGAATGTGCCACTATAGCTACAAGTATGATGGCTATCATTGCCATTATCACATTTCCAGGTCTAAGTATTTCTATATATGGATTCATTGCATATCTCCTTAAATTATATCATTAAACAATAATTATATAAACTATGTGAAGTAATACATATATTAGTATATTATTTATTTAATT
>Ga0256404_1013196_pt1 | contig 10530 bp, 6 predicted proteins | sample RumenRJG_01DNA_FD_185990 | JGI IMG/M metagenome (GOLD analysis project Ga0256404, IMG submission 185990) | Bovine rumen microbial communities from Lethbridge, Alberta, Canada - RJG_01 | ecosystem: Host-associated > Mammals > Digestive system > Stomach > Rumen | place: Canada: Alberta | collected...
ATTTTTGTTGATTAATCTTACCTTTACACCTTTATATAAAGCAAATTGTTTTTTTACGCCTTCAGGTAAATTTTTCTTAAATGTTTTCATAAATGCACCTCACTTCTTTTCTCATAAATTATAACATATTCATTATTTAAATAGCAATAAATTTTGTTTAACTCTATTTATTTTTGTATCTTTTATATATACTTTCAAAAACTTTTATGCCATCCATAGCACTTGTTGTGATACCTCCAGCATAACCTGCGCCTTCACCACATGGAAAAATACCTTTAACGCTTGAATTAAAATCTTCATCACGAACAATACGAACTGGACTACTAGTTCTGGCTTCTGGTGCTGCAATAACTGAAGTATCACCATTAAAACCATTAATTTTATTATTAAAATAATCTATTCCTTCTTTTAAACTTTCATTTATATACTTTGGAAAAATATCATTTATATTTGCTAAATGGGTTTTACCTTTAAAAGCATCTATATCAATACTTTCTGATAAAATATTATTTTTATAATCAACATACCTTTGAATAGGAATAACACCATTTCCAATATTATATGCTTTTTGTTCTAAACATTCTTGAAAACTTATTCCATCTAAAGGATTATTACCATAGTCTTCAGGTGATACAGTTACAACAATAGCACTATTAGCAAAGCCTGAATCTCTTTTATAATTACTCATACCATTTACACAAATACCATTTATGGTACTTCTACTATTTACAACATAACCACCTGGACACATACAAAAACTATAAACACCACGTCCACTTTTACTTTTATATGTAAGTTTATATGATGCTGATGGCAAAAATGAATAATTTATTGGATACTGATTTTCATTAATCATTTTCTGTGGATGAATTATTCTAATGCCAACTGCAAAAGGTTTAGCTTCCATATAAATCTTTTTATTATTAAGCATTTTAAATGTATCACGAGCTGAATGACCAATAGCTAAGACTAGTACATCAGTATCAATACATTTACCACTAACTATAACAGATTTTATCTTATTATTTTCTACTATAATATCTTCCATACAAGAATTATAATGAATTTCTCCTCCCATAGATATTATTTTTTCTCTTAGATTTATTACTACTTTTCTTAAAATATCAGTACCTATGTGAGGTTTACTATCATAAAGTATTTCTTCCGGAGCTCCGCACTCAACAAAAATCTTAAATACTTCCCTCATTCTACCAGCTTTATCTTTAACTAAAGTATTAAGTTTACCATCACTAAATGTACCAGCACCACCTTCACCAAATTGAACATTACTATTAATAGCAAAATTATTATTTTGCCATAAGTCTTCAACTGTCTTAACTCTTTGTTCTATTTTTTCACCACGTTCAAAAAGTATCGGCTTATATCCGTTTTTAGCAAGGCAAAAGGTGCAAAATAAACCTGCTGGACCTGCTCCAATAACTATTGGTCTTTTATTTAATGTTTCTTTTCCCATCTGAGGTAACACATATTCTTCATTTTCTACTTTAATTATATTTTCTTTCAAAAAAATATTTTCATTATCTATTTCAACATCTAAATCAAATACATAAGAAAACATGTATTTACTTCGGGCATCAATGGATTTTTTATGAATAATTACTTTTTTCAAAGAATTTTTATTTACTTTTAGCTTTTTACTTGCAAGTTCATAAATATCAATATTTTCTTTAATTTCAGTTTTAATATTTTTAATTCTAATCATGATTATCACCTGCAATTAAACCTGTTATAAAACTTATAGTTAGGTTATATCCCCCACAATCACCATCTAAATCTAGGACTTCTCCAGCAAAATAAAGATTTTTAACAAGCTTAGATTCCATTGTTTCTAAATTTATTTCTTCTAAAGATACTCCCCCACTAGTTACCTGCGCATCTAAATAACCTTTAGTATCTATAATTTTAACTTTAAAATTAGTTAAAGTCTCGATAAATTTATTCTTTTCATCTATTTTTAATTCACACCATTTTTTATCTTTAATTTTTAAATACTTAAGGATTATATTAGTTAATTTATAATCTAAAAAACCATCACATATATTTGTTAGATATTTATCTTTATTTTCTTCCATATAGTTACTTAAATGAGCTGTCCATGGACAAAAGTTAAGTTTTACTTCACATTCCTTTTCTTCATTTAAAGCCAGTCTTATATCCCGGCTTAAATTAAAAATACAAATACCACTTAAACCATAACTAGTAAATTGTAGTTCTCCATGTTCTTCTTTTACTTTTGCTTTATCAATATAACTTGAAACATTTACTTCACATCTAATGCCAGACCATTCTTTTTCTAGCCCAATACTTGTTTCAAGGGCCATTAAAGATGGATTTAAATTAATTACTTTATGACCAAATTCTTTAGCTAATGAAAATCCTTCACCAGAGCTTCCAGTCTTTGGATAGCTAAGTCCTCCGGTCGTAATAATTACTTTATCAAAAGTTTCATGATTAATAATAAACTTATCATTTTCCCTTTCAATGTTTTCAATATTAGTATTAAATCTAAAATCAACATCTAAAGAACTTTTCAAACAAGATAAAACACTAGATGATTTTTCACTATATGGATAAAGATAACCATTTTTATCTTTTAAAACTAAACCTATTTCTTTGAAAAAATTATTTACTTTATCTAAATTTTTATCATTTATTATCTTTTCTATAAATTCATTATTACTTGAATGATACTTACTTAAATCATTATTAGTATTACCGATATTACATCTTCCACTTCCCGTTAAAAGAAGCTTTTTACCAGCATCACTATTTTTCTCAAATACTACAACTTGGTTTTTTATTGATATGATTTTAGCTGCTGCTAAGCCTGCTGGACCAGCCCCAATAATTGCTATCCTCATGCTTTCACCTCTAATTCTTTTACTTTGTTATCTAGTATTGAATATAAATATAAATAAACTTCTTTATCACTTATACTTTTTACATAATCATAATATACACTTAATTGTTTAATATAATTTTCATCATCAATATTTTTAAGCTTGTAATCCACAATAAATATTTTGTCACTATACTCTAACATTAAATCTATAATACCATGATATTTAATATCATCTTTTTCAAACATAAACTCTAGTTCTTGATAAATTTCTGCATTTTTAAAATCAAAATTTTCTAATAATTTATTTATATACTTATTATCATCTTTAACAGTTTTAAAATCAGTTAATTCAAATATTTCATGCATCTGGGTACCAAACTCTAAAGTCTTAGCTTCTTCTTTAGTTAAAATATTCTTTATTGTTTTAGACGCATGTTTCTTTTCTACTTCTTCATATAAAACTTCATCATCATATATGACCATTTCTTCTTTTGAGCTTTCTAAATTTCTACTTAGTGCTTTACTAAATTCATATTCTTTAGATAGACCAATATTATTTAAATTAATGCTTGTTACATATTTTGCAATATTACCATATATACTTTCTAAAAAGTTATAAAATGATCTAAAACTTAATCCCTCTAAAAAGTCTACTTCTTCACATGCTCTAGTTTTATCCTTTACCTCAGGCATTACCATAATTATTTTTTCTTTACTTCTTGTAAGTGCTACATAAAATAATCTTACCTTTTCTGCTACTTCATTTAAATAATACTCATTTTTAACAAGTTGTTTAATAAATACTTCACCAATGCCATCTTTATAATATGGTGTTATAATACCATACTTATTATCAAACATAAATTTATTTTTTAAATCACTTAAATTAAATGTTTTAGGAAAACCAGTAAAATAACATATTGGAAATTCAAGACCTTTGGATTTATGAATATTCATCATTTTAACAGATACACTACTTGATTTAGCTTCTTTATATTTTATTTCACTACCAGAAGCTGCTAGGTCTTCAAGATATTTACTGAAGTCTTCACTTGTAAAACCTAAGCTTTCCACATTTTCAGCTAACCCTAGCAAATAATTCATTCTCTTTATACCAGCATCAACATTACCCACTAAAATAAATTTTTCATAAAAATTAAAATCATCAATAATTCTCTTTAAAAGCATACTAGGTGTTAGTTCATCTAATACTTTACTTATTTCTTTACATATTCTAAATACTTCACTTCTAAATATACCATTATTTTCTAAATCATTAAATATTTCAGCATCATTTAAGCCACCAACATAACTTCTAGCAACACTAGTAAAATAATATCTAAACCTTTTATCATAAACTTCATTTTTAATAGAAAAACATAAATTAATAATATTTTTAATAATATAAATATCATTCTCTTCCATTAAATTACTATCCTTATATATTTCCATTGGTATATTAAAGTACTCAAATACTTTCTTAAATAAATTCATTTTACTACCACGATCAAGTATAATACAAAAATCATTATAGTTTGCTTTTCGATTTTTTCCTAAATCAAAATCATATACTTCATAATTATCACTTATTTTCTTCTTTATATCATTTGCTATTATAAAAGCTTCAATTTCATCATTTGAATATTTTTTATCCTCATTATTATAAGTATAAATATCCATATAATTATTGTTATTATTTAAGCCATGTGTAATATAAGAAGTATTACCAAATATCATAGCGTGACTTTCTTTATAATTAATACCACCGAGTTCTTTAGTCATAAGACGAGCAAATATTTCATTAATATTAAAAAGTACTTCTTCTCTAGATCTAAAATTCTTAAGTAAATCTATTTTTATACCACCATCATGATTACTATATTTATCATACTTATTTTTAAATATTAAAGGATTAGCATTTCTAAATCTATATATAGATTGTTTTATATCTCCGACCATATAAACATTATCATTTTCTAAATATTTAATAAATGTTTCTTGTAAATCACTTGTGTCTTGATATTCATCAATCATTATTTCATTAAACTTACTTTTAAGCTCTTCTCTGATACTTTCATTTTCTTCAACTATTTTAATAGCCATTTTAGCTATATCTGTAAATTCATAAGAATCAAATTCTTTCTTAAAAGCATTTATTTTATCATCAAGTTTATGAATAATTTCTATAATTATTTCAGCATAATCTTTAGTACTTAAATATGCACTTTTTAATTCTTCTTCACTATAAAATATTAAATCACTTAGTGTTTTAAATGTATCTTGAATATTTTCTTTTAAAGCCTTACCTTCTTCATCTAATTTAGTAAACTTCCCTAAAGTACAATCTTTATACTTATATAAATCATTAAAGTTGTGCGGAGAAAAAAGATTAGAAACACTATCATATAATTTTTGATAAGATGCACCATCCATATAGCTTTCTATTTCAAGTACCATATTCTCTAGGGATTCAGCTAAAGATTTAACATATTTAAAGTATTCATTAAAACATTTATTTACATATTCATCACTATAATAATTATTTACATAATTACCTAAATAATCCTCTTTATCATATTTTAAATCAAGTAATCTATTAATACTTAAAACTGCTGTCTTTATTAATTCATCATCTCTATTAGTAAAATCTTCAATTAATTTTAAAAATCTATCGTCTTTTTCTTCATAAAATTCTTCGAATATCTCTTCTAAAATTTCTTTTCTTTTCAAATTAATAATTGATGCATCAATTATACTAATATCTTTGCTCATATTAAGAACATAATGATATTTTTTAACTAAATTTAAAGCAAATGCATCAAATGTAGTAATATATGCTTGATCTAAATATTCAAGTTGTTCTTTTAAACCAGCTTTTTTTATTTTTTTTCTAATTCTATCAGCCATTTCTCCGGCAGCTTCATTAGTAAATGTTAACATTAAAATATTTCTAATATCTACGCCATCTTTAAGTTTTCTTATCACTCTTTCTGATAATACTGCAGTTTTACCAGAACCAGCACCCGCAGATACTATAATATTTTTTCCTTCCAAATTAACAGCCAAACTTTGTTCAGGAGTCAAATTCATCTTCTTCACCTCTTTTAATATCGCACATTAAATTTTGTTCATTCATACGGATATTTTATAATTTATCCGTATCATTGTCAATTGGTTTTGCTATCTTCAAGTATTACTTGAATTCCTTAATTAGATAACACATTACTACTACCATAAAAAGAACCATCTTTTTTTAATCTTAAACCTTTTATCATCTTACTATATTTATAGTTACTATCAAGAAGACTTATACTATGCCATCTTTAACTTTTTTTATTACGCTTTCAGATAATACTCAAGTTTTTACCCTTTCTATACTGCTGCTGGTACTATTGCTCTAACAATCTCTTTAATACATTTCATTATTTCATCATAGTCAATATTACTTGCATATGCATATTTTTTCTTATAAGAATTCCATTTACTTTTAATAATTTCACTTTCTTTCAATATTGCTATAGTTTCATCAATATTTCCAGTATAATTTCTCTTTTCAAATGTTTTGTCTACTGCCTTACGTAAATCGACTATTTTAACATCATTCCAACCATTAGTATATATCAAATATAAGTCATAATAATCCCTTATTCTACTATTAGCTTCAGCTCTCTTTAGAATTGTTTCTAACTTTTCAGCAATTATAGTTTCAATATTATATGACCATACCTTTACATAATCATCTCCTAATACAGGGCGATATTTATATACAATCGGTCTTGGCGTTATAGGATCACCTGTTGCTACATCAATTTGAAAATTCTCACTAATTGTATCTATTTTTACATTTAAAACTATTCTATATCCACCATATTGATCCGATTCACGTATATTATCAATCCTTATAAAGTTTATCAAAGCGCCATCGTTAATATCTATTGAAATAATTGATTTAATCATATTTTCAACATTTTCTTTAGTAAAATTAGCATCTTTAATTGCAGTATCTATATCTTTGGTAGAACGACTTTCCAATCCAAATAATGTACTTAAATAAAAACCTCCTTTTAAAATGAAATTATCACGATACTCACTTACAGCTAGTCTTTCTATAAATCTGTCATACATATATAAACGAAGTAATGTATTAAAATCCAAATTACGTTTAACTGCCACATTTTTTAATTTATCCTTTACTTGCATACTATTCATACATCATACCCACAAAATTCATAACTTCTTCTTTTATGCCAAACATATCCGCATATTTTGAAAGTTTTATTAAATCACTATCATTTCTTTTAAGATATTCCTTAACTGCATACTTTACATGCTCCATATCCATTCTTTTTTTAGAACGAATTATATCACAAATACATCTTTCCACATCATAAGCTTTAACATTATTCCCATTCGGAGTTTTAACTTCAGTAAGTCCAATATTATAAAGTTTATCATCAACATAAAAAACATTATGTTTTTTTAGTTTTGGGTTATTATACTTTTTTGTAACCGTTATGTCAAAAGAACTATCTGGGGCTTTAATTGATAGATTATGAAAATAAAGTGCTGTCATATGAGAATAAATTATTTTTGGGGTACTTACACTAAATACATAATATATATCTTCGATCTTGTTAGAATCTATATAAATACCCTTAGCTACTTTTTCTATCAGATTTTTTTTAGTCATCAGAGATAGATAATTCCTACTTATATCAAGATTTTCAAGTTCTTTTGTTGTAATATATCCATTATTTATTTCCATAAGTTTTTGAATAATTTCTATATTACTTTCATTTATAAATTCTTCTTTTGTCATAAAATTCATAATTCCACCTCTTTGTTCATTCATACGGATATTTTATCATTTATCCGTATCATTGTCAATTGGTTTTGCTATCTTCAAGTATTACTTCATCATCTTTTGTTTTAAAACATATATCTTTAAATTTACAATAAGTACATGATATATTTTTACCACCAAGTACCTTGGGATTTATTTTAAAATTACCTTCCACAATATTCTTTATTACATCATCTATAATCTCATTTACTTTAATTATTAAATTATCCATCTCTTCATTAGATAACACTTTACTAGTACTATAAAAAGAACCATCTTTCTTAAATCTTAAACCTTTTATCATCTTACTATCTTTATAATTACTATCAAGAAGACTCATTATAGTTTCATTACTGTTGGTATAACCAGATAGTCTTAAGTTATCTTTCTTTAAAGTTTCTAAAGACTTAAGCTTATCTCTATTTAAAACATTATTAAGTACTCTTTCTATATAGAAACCTGCAATAATAGAGTCTTTAAATCTATCACTTGTTTTAAGTAAATATAAATATATCGGAAGTTGCATATTAAGACCATATTCTAAAGTATCAAGTTTTACATTCTTATCTCCAGTTTTATAATCCACTACTGCTATTACTTCTTTATCATTGTATTTAGTACTCATTACTTTATCTATAAAACCTTTAAAGTTTACCCTTACTCCATCATACTCTTTTTCCACATTAAGCTCTGTTTCAAACAAATAATCATTTAAGCTACTTGTTTTTCTTTGCTCTTTTAAATACTTAAGTAAAAAGTCCATTTCTTTACTTAATATATGTATATAAAATAATTCTCTTTCTTTAAATTCAAAATCTAATTCTTTAATAAATAAACTTATCTCTTTTTCAATATCTATTTCTTTATTTATACCTATTTCCAATATATGATGCACTATTTGCCCAATTATGGTTTTAAAAGTTTCTTCAAAAACATCAAGATTTAACACTTTAGCTAAATAATATCTAAAACTACATTCATTATAAGTTTCTAGACTTGTATAAGATAAATTTATTCCTTCTTCAAGTCTTTCTTTAAGTAAAGTATTATCTATATTAGTAAATTTATTATTATATTCTCTATATGGTATATTTAAATTATTTTGATATATTTTTAAATACTTACTTTCATCATTATACTTATATAAATTATCTAAATCCATAGCATATTCTAGTTCACTATATTTTCTACTAAAAGACACTTTCTTATCTATATTAATATTTTTTACTTCAAGTCCTAAATCATCAATTAAACTTGATGGATATAATACTTTATTAAAATCATTTAAAGAATAACTTATAGTTAAATTAGGGATATTACTTATTAATTTAATAATATTATCTTTATTTATTCTATTTAATTCTAAAGAAGTATCAAGACCTAATTTAGTCTTTATATTATCACTTAAAAAGTCATCATCCATTATTGTTTTTGGGTAACTTCCCATGTTAAAACCTAATAAAAACACATAGTCACTTTCACTATAAACTTCTTCAAGAGAATGTAATTCTATAGCATTTTTATATACAATATTACTAACTTTAGCTTGTTTTAAATCTCTTTTAATAAACTCTTTTCTTATATTTTTATTCTTTACTTGTACAGACTTATTTATAATAGTAATAAGTTCATTTACATTACTATGCTTACTACTTAAATAATTTATTACTTCATCTATTTCTTTATTATCATAAAGTTTTAAAAATTCTTTAGAAATACTTAAGCTTAAAAAGGATGCACTACTTTCTATATTAATTGGCACTTTAAATAACTTAAAGTAATATTCTAAATGTTTATAATACTCTTTATTTGCTATTAGCTTTATATTATTAATATTAGTACCTTTATGAAGTAATTTCTTTATTTCTATACAAATATACTCTAGTTCTTCTTTTATGCTTGTAGCTTCATATACATATGGTTTAAAACCATATGTAGGATTATATTCTATTTTATAGTTTAAATTATTTAATATTAGTTTTTCTTCTTTAGTTAATATATCTTTACCATATATAGTTATATCTTGATTTAATATATATTTTTTAAATAATGGATTATATATAAGTAAATTATTATTATCAAGTTCTTTTTTTAACTTATTTAAAAATATTACTTTATCATTATCTATTTCTTTTAAGAAATACATATTATCTAAATATATTTTAGCTATATTTATATTAACATTATATTTAGTCATAATATATTCTAAAGTATTATCATCATAATCAAAGAATAATTTCTTTTTAAGTTCTTTAAAAGTAATAAACTTATTATTATTAAATACTTTATTATTATTTAATTTATTTAATAATTTTAGTTTATTAGATTCATTAGTTATTATTATATTCATATTTACCTCTTTAACAAAGCTTAAATTCTATTAGAAATTTAAGTAGATGTATTACATTCTTTTCTTTTTGTTATACAATTTATAAAATTTAGATGACTATCTTATTATACAAAAATAAATTCTTATATCAAGAATTTATTTTATTATAATATTATAATATATAGTGTGGCTGGCAGTGATCGCACGTATGCAATACCCGTCCACACTCCTCGTTCGCAGCATATAGCCACAGGATAATCTTTGTCCTCTATCTCATTCACTATAAAACCTTAATCTTATAATCACTAGAACTATAAAGATCTCTGGCCGGACTCCGTTCGCATTCGTCACGTTGTTGTTGGTGCCTGTGACATAGCCGCTTTCATTCACATTGAACGCATTATTCGAATTGTCCGCATTACGGGAAATTTTACCACAAGATTACCCTTTTTTTGGACTTACATCATGCCTCATGAATGCCAAATTTTTTTGTTA
>Ga0256404_1013197_pt1 | contig 10529 bp, 14 predicted proteins | sample RumenRJG_01DNA_FD_185990 | JGI IMG/M metagenome (GOLD analysis project Ga0256404, IMG submission 185990) | Bovine rumen microbial communities from Lethbridge, Alberta, Canada - RJG_01 | ecosystem: Host-associated > Mammals > Digestive system > Stomach > Rumen | place: Canada: Alberta | collected...
TTTTAAAATTGACTAAAAACGGTTATTAAAGTTGACCTTTTTTCTATCGAAAAACTTTTTAAAAATTTTTCATTTTTCTATTGACTTTTCATAGTTGGTCTCCTTTTCACTTAATCTTTTGTTTTTTATTTTATGCTATTCTTGTTGAATAATATTTAACCACACTGCTGGATATCCTAAATATCTTATCTTAAACACAAGTTTTCCAATAATTTTTTCTTCTCCAACATCCTCTAAATCTGGAGTATTATTATTATCACCTTTGGTTTTAAAATAATACTGTCCATTTTTTTGTTTTTTTTCAATAACCCTATGTATAACTGTATAATTATCCATTTGGTATTCTACAACATCTCCAACATTTATATCGCTTGCATTACATTTTTTTATAATAGCAACATCACCTACATGTAACTCTTCTTTCATGCTGCCCGTTGCTATTGCAACAGGTTTTATAGGAAATATTCCGAAGTGCAAACCATATTGCAAGTATTATAAAAAAGACTAATACGATAATATTTTTTGGATCTGAATTTATAAGATCTTGTCTAGATTTATATATATTTAATTTGTTTTTGGTATATCTAATATATAAAAACAAGATTGTTGGTATTGTTACATTAATTATTGCTGTCATAACCCATGGTTCATTTGGTATGATTGGTGAAATCCAGTAATATAGATTAGTTAATATCTCATATATTATTCCTGGCCAACAGTCAGAGTTCATAGCTGTATATGAAAATACAATATTTTTTGCAATTTTTATTACAACATCATCTAGTATGTATTTTACAAGTAAAAAAATTGAAAAATTATCTTTTGTAAATTTATAAAACTCTATATCAATAATAATATAAACTATTGAAATTAAAATTGCTATTGTTTTTTTATTTTTATCATATACATTATTAATTAATTTATATCTAACATATTCTTTTGCAATTAATACAACACCAATTGTCCAAAAATTGTGTATTAAGCCTTTTAAAGTTGTATTATACGGATTTGATCCAAATGTAACCACTAAGCCAGATAACATATTTATAATTATAAATGTTAATGATGCAATTATTGAATATTGTATTATTTCTTTTCTTAATTTTTTATTTTCAGTATTTTTTCCAAGTAAAAAATATAATATAAAACATAATAAAATCCATGAAATTGGATTAATAATGTATAAATATAATATATTTATCTCTCTAATAAGTTTTAAGCTTCCCAAAAGCCCAAAAATTAAGATTCCAAAAATTATAATAATTGTAGCATTCCTTGACTTTTGCATATGCTTTCCTCTTTATTTTATTGAATTAAATTAGGAATAATTTTTAACAAGGACATAATGAAAGTAATTATGTCCTTGCTTCAATTTTTATGTACTATATTAATGTGTATGTGTTGGTGTTGCAGTAAATACAGTTGTGTCTTGTGCATAGTCATAAGTTATTGTAAAGCTCTTTGTTCCTAATGAAGAAACAGTTGAACTTTCTGACCATTTAACCAAGAACTTAGCAGTACATGTTCCACCATTTGCAGCTAAAGTTTCATTTTCTGTTGGTCCTGCTGCAGCTTTTTCTATTACAAGATCTGTGTCTGCTCCTGTTATAGAAAATCCAGTTAATTTTGCTGGAATAGTTCCAGAATTTTCAACAACAACTTCTAGTAACACTCCATCTCCTGGGTAACCTAAGTTAACAGACACTTCCATTGTATCATTATCTGTTGATGTTTTCTTTAATGTAGCTGTTCCACCATGTGTATCATCAACTGTTGTTCCATCTGCTTTTAAGAATCTTCCTGCTGATTTAAAATGTATATCCCATGTTCCATTTCCTTTTGCAGTTCCAGATACAGTTAATGTAGAGTTAAATGCTGCATATCCAATTGCTAATGCTAATAATAATACAATTAATACTATTAGTATGTAATTCCTCTTTTTCTTAGTGTTCATTTTATTCCCTCCTAATTTATTCTTAATTCTATTATATAATTTTTTATTTTTAAAGTCTATGTCAACTCTTTTACATTTTTTTACATTTTTGTTATTGTTTTTTAATATATTTATTATTGTTTTTTTTATTTACTATGTTATACTACGTGTATTATTACAGAAGATAGGAGATTTTGAAATGGAAGATAAAGTTGAAAAAAATATTGATTTTTTAAGTGGAAACTTTACAAGTAACGAATTTGATTTTATTACAAATATAAAATCCGGAGATACTACATATGATGATTTGATTAAAACTCAATTTAATTATAAAGACATTGTAGTTTCTTTAATTAATAAATTTGATGAATCTAAATTTCAAGAAGGTAATGAAAACGAAAATCATTCAATTATTTTACAAAACACCCAAGAAATATTAAATTTGATTAATGAAAACATCAAAAATCTTCAATTTTTACAGTCTTCATCACAAAAAATTACAGATGATATTTTTAATTTACTAGTAACTGTTGAATCTAACCCAAATAGCTCTGAACAATATAACTCACAAGTTCAACTTATAAAATCTGAATTATCAGATTTTGTAGAAGATGATAATGCAAAAAAAGAGATACTTAGCCAAAACAATAATAAAATAATATCTTTTTTAAATGATGAAACTACAAAAAAATTTATTTCCGAATATAGTATAACTTCATCTATAGAAAATACAAATACACACACACAAGAGACTAAAACTATTAATGAAAACTTACCAAAAAACACTTCTCATGCCAAGATTAATGACACATTAATAGTATCTGAGAAAGATAAAAAGGTATATCTTCCATACAAAGAAGAGGAAATTGTCCAGTATTTAAGACAATTTCCAAATGAATATTTAAGTTTCGATGATGTTGTTGATAAAGAATTCATTTTACCTCTTGATTATTATATGAAGCATTCGGTACTTGCAAGATTTAGAGAATTATATGCTTTAATAAAAGATAGAGAAGGTAAAGGTGTAATTGATGCATTTAAATATGCAATAAACTATATGTTTAATTATTCATTAAATCCTGTAATTGTTGCAGCATGTAAAACACAGCAGCAACTGGAAGACTATATTGTATGCCTAGAGAAAAACAAACTAGATGAATTTACTCATTTTAAAATAAAATTTGAAGTTAATCCATTAGCATGATTTAAGAAAAAAGAGGATTTTATCCTCTTTTTTTGTCATTTAATTTATCAATTTTTTGATATTTAATCTTATCAGAAAAAAATAAATTTATTCCTCTATTTGCTATATCTTCTAAATACATTTTACTTTCTTCATCTCTTACATATATTCTTTTTGGCCTTCCTATTTTGTAAAAATTATTTATTAATGGTTATACAGATTCCATAATATAATCTCTTTCATCTGTATAATTATTTTTGTAAATTAAATCATAAGAAATAGCAAAACCTGTTTTTCTATCAGCTATAAAAATAGTATCATAATGTTTTTTACTTGTTCAATTTAATGCTTTCATAATATTTTCAGCAATTCTGTTTATAACAGGAACAACAACACTATTTCCTGCTTGTTTATATAGTCTTGCATCACTCATATCTGTTGGCAACTCATAATATTTAGGATAACCTTGTGCATAAAAACATTCTATTGGCGTTAATTTTCTTATTCCAAATTTCGTTTTTATTAAAGGTACATTATGACCACCTTCTCCCATATTTGCTGTTAAAGTTGGAACTAAATTGCTTTGATTTTTCCTTACATATTTTCTTCTCCATTGATAAACAGTATTGTCATCATCCATTTCTTCGGTTAATAATTTATATATATTACCTTTGTATTTTCCTTCTGTGTAATAATATTTATCATCTACTTTTGTATCAAAATTAAATACATCTTTAATACTTGTATCTAATGCTGTTGGTAAAGGCATTTGAAACCTATCAAAGTCTTTTTTATCTCTAAATGCAACAATATATATTCTTTCTCTATTTTGAGGTATATTACCATACTCGCAAGCATTTAAAACTTGACATTTTATTTTATCTTTATAACCTGCATTCTCTAATCTTTCAATTATAGTTTTAAATGTATTTCCTTTATCATGACCAACTAAATTTTTTACATTTTCTAAAAATATTACTCTTGGTTTTCTTTCTTTAAATATTCTTTCCATTTCAAAGAACAAGTCACCTGTTCTATCATCCTTAAATCCCTTTCTATAACCAGCAACTGAAAATGAAGTACATGGAAATCCTCCAACCATAATATCAAAGTCTGGTATTTCATTCAGTTTAACATCATGAATATCTCTGCAATCTACTTTTGTATTAAAATTTTTTTCATAAGTTTCTACAGCATATTTATCAAATTCATTAGCATAAGCTATCTCACATTTATTTGTTTCTAAAAATCCTAAATCTATTCCTCCAACACCTGCAAAAAGGCTACAAATTTTATACATCATTCATTTCCTCCTTATATTTTGCGGCGCGCCGCATTTATTTGATATATTATAACAGAGTAAATAACACTCTGCCTTTCATACTTTCTCAACTATTTGTCCTCTTCTAATATTGAATACCACAGTTGGCTCTAATTTTCTTGCGTTGATTATTGATTCAATAATCCTTATATGTGGTCTTTTACCAGCTTTTTGATAATCTCCCACCGTTGCTGTTTTTGATACAGGTATCTTCTTTAATTCTTCTGAATTTATACCTGTATCATAAACAAACAACATATTCAAGTCTAAATCAAATCTTAAAAATACTAAGTCATCAAAGTCACATCTTGGTCCAAAACTACTTAGATCATATTCATAATTACTTGTTGCTTTAAATTCAACTTTCTTACCATCAAGAGATTTTGCATCTCCCCCAGATTTTTTATTCCAAAGAAGATTCAAACAATAGCAACCCATTGGCTCACTTATTGCATCAGGCATATTAATTCCTCTTGATACTAAACTTTTAACATATGTATTTAAGTCCTTCCACTTAAAAAATGCATCACATGTTTCTTGAATTCTAGGCTCATCTATTTTTATTAAATATTCGTCGTTCATTTATCACCTATCTCGAGTGTTATTACTCTTGGCAAATATTATATACTAAATTTCAAAATTTTTCCACTAATTTTGCAAATTTGTCTAAAATTTTCTATATCAGTCTTTAAAAATAATCTACTAATGTTTCTTTTTCTAGCTTCAGTTAAAATAGCATTATTAAGTATTTTTGAGTAACCTTTGCCCCTATAGTTTTGTCTTTTAAATTATATAATTTTAACATATAATTTATATCACATTTTTTTGTTTATTTCAATAATCAACATATATCTTACTTGCTTCATTTACCTTTACTCCCTGTTTTGGTGTTTGATTTGTTATTATTGTATTTTCATTGTCCATTCCTTCTACTTCATTATTAACACTAATCTCTAGTTTTAAATCTTTTAATATCTGACTTGCCTCCTTAATGGTTTTACCTATAATATTAGGTACCTCTACTTCATTTAAAATTTCTACATTCTCATTATCCTTTACAGTTTCCAAATAAGGAAGTATTTCTCTAAATAACTGAGAACCAATTGGTGCTGCAACACCACCTCCTTGGTGTCCTCCTTCTCCTGTTGGGTTATATAATGTAATTAAAATTGCAACAGATGGGTCTGAAATTGGAGCAACACCAATAAAAGAAGTTACGTATTTCCCAGTATTTACACCATCTTCTGATGTTCCTGTTTTTCCACCTATTCTATAACCCACAACCCCTGCATTTCTACCTGTTCCATCTGCTACGACGCTCTCCATCATGCTTAAAACATTTTTTGACGTTTCTTCTGAAATAACCCTTTCTTTTGTAACAGGCTGAATTTCTTGCACATCTTTTGTTCGACTATCTATTATTGCTTTAACTACTCGTGGCTTGATATATACTCCTCCGTTTGCAATAGTAGATACCATGGTAATCATCTGAATAGGAGTTACCTCAAATCTTTGACCAAAAGCAATTGTTCCGAAGTTCAACAGGTCCTACTTTTTCCTCCTTTAAGAAAATACTACCCGCTTCTCCCGGCAAGTCTATTCCTGTTTTACTTAAAAATCCAAACTTAGTTAAATACTGATAATATGTATGCACACCTAATTTTTGTCCCAGTCCTATAAAAACTGGATTACACGAATTCATTAAAGCTTGCCTTAAACTTTCTGGTCCATGTGGTCTATAATATCTCCAACATTTCATTCTAACTCCAGCCACTTCAATAGAACCTGTGCAACAAAACTCACCTTCATTGTCAGGTGATGATACTATTCCTTCTTCTAACGAAGCTGATGCTGTTACAAGCTTAAAAGTAGAACCTGGTTCATAAGTATCTGAAATTGCTTTGTTTCTCCACATTGCCTGTAAGTTCTTTGTTTTTTCTTCCTGCTCAATATTATTCCATGCTTGTTTTAGCTCATCTGTATTTGGAGAATAAGGTTCATTTAAATTATAATTTGGATAACCAGCCATCGCCAATATATCTCCATTTTTTGGATTCATAACAATAATATTTCCACCATCTGTGCACACATTGTCTATGCAGGCTTCTTTTAAATATTTTTCTGCTATTCCCTGAATTACAGAATCTATAGTTAATATTAAATCATTTCCATCTGTTGCTTCTACATAATTTTCAGATGTATTTGCAATATCTCCTCCTCTTGCATCTCTTAAATTTGTAATTTTACCTTTTGATCCTTTTAATGTTTCATCATATATGGATTCTATTCCATCTAATCCCTGATTATCACTTCCACAAAAACCTATTATTTGAGATGCAAGATTATTAAGTGGATAATATCTTTTTGTATCTTCATCAATATTTATTCCACCTGAAATATTATTATTTTGTATCCATACTCTTAGTTCATCAGCTTTTTCTTTATCTATTTTTTTAACAATAGTTTCAATTGCACTTCTCTTACTTACTTTTTTTAAAACTGTTTCATAATCCAAAGAAAAAATATTAGCCAAAGCATTAGCCACTTTTTCCTTATCTTCTTTTTTTATATTAGTTGGCGTAACTGTAACCGTTTCCACTGTTGAACTAACAGCCAAAATTGTTTTCCCGTGTTGCATCATAAATTGTCCCTCTTTTAGGGTTAATACTTCTATTTAACATTTGTTGTACATAAGCCATGGATTTCAGTTCTTCACCTTGCATAAATTGAATAAAACCAATTCTTATAACTAAACAAATTAATATAAATGAAGCTACAAAAAGTTCCCACTTTACTCTATTTTTCTTTGATATAGATCCCACCTGATGTATATTATTTTTATTTTTCTTATTTAGTCTTTTAAAATTAATTGGCTTTCTCTTTTTTAATTTATTAATTTCTCTATTATTATCTTGTTTATTAATCCTTCTTTTTAATTTTTCTTTCATCTTTTGTTTTTCAGTCATTTTCTTTTTCATAACAATCACCCTTGTTTTTCATCTCTTTATTCTAATTATTAAAAAGTATGAAAAAAAAACGATTATTATAACAATATAAGTTATAAAACCGTTTTTAATTAAACAAATTCTTTATATTTTCAATTAATTTTGTTAGCCAATTTGTTTCTTCCTCTATTATTACCTCTTCTGCCCCAGATTCAACATAGTCCTGTTTTGGTAAATTAATATATACTTTTTGGCTATTATCTAATTTCTGCATTCCAAGCATTTCTTTTGCAGATTGTTCAACTTTATTTAAATTTAAACTTTTTTCAATATTGACTTTTAATTGTTCATTCTCTTTTTCAATTGCACCTAATTGTTTTTTTAAAGACTCCTTCTGGCTAAAGCTTTCTGTAATTAGTGAGTTTTGATAGCTTATGGCAAATAGCACAGAAAATGTAATTGCTATTGCTACTAGCAATTTTATTTTGGAATTTGATTTACTTTTCTGTTTTACCTGTTTATTTTCTTGCTTTTTCTTATTTTCTTGCTTTTTATTGTTTTGTTTGCTTTTGTTTTTAGTTGAAGATTTCTTCTTTTTATATGGATTTTTTACAGGTTCATATTCTGGTTGTAACTTCCTTGGGCTAGTTTCATACTGGTAACCTTGGTATCTTTGGTATGCCATTTGCTTAAACTCACCTCTTTTCTTTTGATATTTATTAGTGTTTCTTTTTTATTTCTTTTCAAATATTCTTAGTTTTGCACTTTTACTTCTTGAGTTTTCTTCTTGCTCCTGCTTAGTTGCAATTATTGGTTTTTTATTTATTACTTTTCCTAATGATATATACCCACATACACAATATGGTAAATCTTTTGGACAAGTACATTTACCTTCAGCATCTATAAATGCTTGCTTTACAGCTCTATCTTCTAACGAATGGAATGTTATAATACATAACCTTCCTTCTGGTTTTAAGCAATCTATACAATCCATTACTGTTTGTTTTAATGGTTCTATTTCATTATTTACTTCAATTCTTATTGCTTGAAATGTTCTTTTGGCTGGATGTCCTTGGTTTTGTTTTGATAATGGAATAGATTTTTTTATAATATCTACAAGTTCAAATGTAGTTTCAATTGGTGAAGTTTTTCTTTTTTCTATAATATTAGTTACTATTTTTCTTGCAAATTTTTCTTCTCCATATTCCTCTAAAATTTTTATTAGCTTATCTTTTGAATATTCATTTATAACTTTCTTTGCAGTTAAAGTTTGAGTTCTATCCATTCTCATGTCCAAATCGTCATTTTGCATATAACTAAAACCTCTTGACTTCTCATCTAGTTGGTATGATGAAACTCCTAAATCTAGTAAAATACCATCAACCTTATCTACTTCAATACTGTTTAACAGTTCTTTAATATTATCATGATTTCCATGAAGATATATTACATTTGAATAATCTTTTAACTTTTCTTTAGCAGCTTTTAGGGCATCTTCATCTCTATCTATTCCAATTAGTTTTCCATTTGAAGATAACTTTTCTATTATTTTACTGCTATGTCCAGCTCCACCCAATGTACCATCTACATATATTCCATCTGGCTTTATATTTAATCCTTCTATACATTCCTGTAATAGTACAGGCTGATGCTTAAATTCCACTTTTCTTTCTCCAAATACTATAAATTTTATAGTAACACTAATCAGTTGGCACGTTTTTATGCCAACTGAAAGTGTTTTTTCTTTTGTTTAGTATTCTTTTGTTTTTTAACTTTCCTTTGTATAATTCTTTTGTAATTTTATATTTTTACTTTTGTAAATAACAAATATCTTTTGCTATTTAAAATCTTTAGTATTTTTTAGTATCTTTAGTTTTAAATCTTATTAAAACTTTATCTTTTGTGCCTTATTTTTCTTTTGTTTAATTTTTATAAATTTAATCTTGTGTTTATTTAGTTTTTTGCTTATGTATTTTTTCCTTTTTTGTTTTCTTTTGTATTTTATATAAACTTTTGATAAAGTTATATACCAAGCATTGTCATATTTTCAGCTATTTCATCTGCAGATATATTTTCAGAGCTATTGTAATTTTTCCATTTTTCTCTATCCCATATTTCTAGTCTTGTTCCAACTCCAATTATTACAACATCTTTTTCTAATGTTGCATATTCTCGTAAGTTGCTTGCTATTAAAAATCTTCCCTGCTTGTCTATTTCACATTCTGTTGCACCAGATAAGAAAAATCTTACAAAATCTCTTGCATTCTTATTTGTTAGTGGAAGTGTTTTTAATTTTTCTTCAAAATTTTGCCATTCGTTTTTTGAAAACCCAAATAAACAGCCATCAAGACCTTTTGTTACTATGAACTTTTCTCCCATATCTTCTCTTAATTTTGATGGCATTATTAATCTACCTTTTGTATCAAGAGAATGTTCATATTCGCCTATTAGCACTGTTTACACCTCCTTTTTGGATTTTCGTTCCACTTTGTACCACTTCACTCCACTTTTCTAAATTTTAATATAAGTAAAATAAAAAAGCAATACTTTTTTAAAATTTTTTTAAAAAAATATTACTTTTTTTATAATTCACATCAATATTTAAATTTATAGAGATTTAAATCAGCTGTGAATTGTAACACTATTTTATTAAATATTATTTTGAATTCTCATTTATTGACTAAAATACTGTTTTCGTATAACTCATCAGGACATATATCTGCTCCATTTTCCCACTCAATTGATAACCCCTTAACTTTAACTTTTTTAAAGTTATCTTTTTCTTTTAACTCTTGAAATATTTTAAATTTAAAATATGGTGCTATATCAAATATTTTTTTCTCCTGATTATCAAAAGTTATTTCTAATTTATAATCTGATAATGGTTTTACATCTATCGCTTTTGGTCTCATTTTAACTACTCCAATCCTTTTATTTTAATTATTTCGCCATCTGTTTGTAAAGCATGCCATACTGCTTTTAGTTCGTCTTCATGTAGAATTATCCATGCTGTTACTAACTTTTTCTGTTTTGGTGGTATTCTTCCACTTAAAATCTTTCCTTTAAAATTCATCGCAACTTCAAATTCATTATATTTTATATGAATATGAGGTTGACTATGATTCCCCCCTATCTCCCTATACATAT
>Ga0256404_1013198_pt1 | contig 10529 bp, 4 predicted proteins | sample RumenRJG_01DNA_FD_185990 | JGI IMG/M metagenome (GOLD analysis project Ga0256404, IMG submission 185990) | Bovine rumen microbial communities from Lethbridge, Alberta, Canada - RJG_01 | ecosystem: Host-associated > Mammals > Digestive system > Stomach > Rumen | place: Canada: Alberta | collected...
AAGTAAGGTGTTTTTGGTGGATGTGGTATTATCACCGCCGTCCACATGAATGGCCGAACCAAGACCGAAGAAATTGCCGGCCTCACTTGGCCCCTTGCTGGAGGTATTGTCAACTGAAAGGAAGTTATCAAGAGTCAGGTCACCACCCTCCTGAACGAATACAGAGGCAGTGTTAATGCTGTCATTTCCTATTTTGCTTTCAGTGACATCATCGACATCAATCTCCTTATAAAGGTAGGTGCAGTAAAGTGTCACCAGTCCCTGTGCAGGTCCCGAATCAACATTCTCACAGTAGTTATAAAGTCTTATCTCATCATAATCCTTACCGTAAACAAGACCCTCAGCTTCATAAACTCCATTGATAACCTCAGCCTTTGAATAGTACTCAGGCTCATCTGTCTCCTGGGATGAATAGATCATCCTGTAAAGCTTGCCGTTCGCAGCATAGTACTCTCCGGTTGATACGCCCATGGAGTTTGTGTACTTTGCTGTGGCACCTGTATTAACGGATGCATACTCATAAAGAGTCTCATCTGTAAGGTCAATGTCTTCCGTCACTGCTGCTGACTCGATCTCCGGAGCATCATAATCAAAGGTTCCGCTGAATTCGCTTGGATCTCTTGAATCATCAGGATCCTCCTCAAATGTTACCTCGATTGAGCTTGAATCTGTTGTGAATGTATACTGAAGATCGTACTCGTTCTGTCCCGCTGCATCTGCAACTTCCTGTCCGTCTACAACGAGAGACTTGATCTTATACTGATAGTCCGCAACTATGTTAAAGGTTATCTTATGCTTTCCGTCCAGCATACCGCTTGGAAGATGGTATGTACCGTTAGGATCTATATATCCGTTCTCTCCTGCCTTTACAGTGAATTCCTGTGAATTATCTTCTGTGTAGGAAACGAAATCTCTTGTACTGTCACCTTCTGCAAATGTTTCTGCCGCTGAATCGCTTTCACCATAGAAGGTTCCGGCGCATGACAGGAATGCCTGAGAATCGATGGAGGTTACTGTAGAAGGAATACTCCATCCCTTTGTAGTGTTGTAGTCATAGATCATACGAGAGGAAATAGTTGTCACACCTTCCGGAATCAGGACATAAACATCATCGTTTTTATTGTTGGATGTGATATTCTGAGCTCCGTTACCGAGAGTTGTCACTTTATATCCCCCAAGTTCTGCAGGGAACATGGTCACATTGCTGCCTGTCTCGTTTCCATTTCCCCAAAGGAGTGTAGCTGTTGCTTCACCGGAAGCTGACTGCCCGCCGGGACCGCCAAAACCACCCTGACCATTTCCTCCTTCGGAATCCGGTGCTTTCATGCCATCAGGCTTTCCCTGACCGTCTGTATCAGGCTTTTCTGACGGAGCAGCGCCATTTGAATCACCATGGGCTTCTTTTGAAGAACCATCACCCTGCATCTTACCGGAACCTTCGTCCTGTCCTTCAGGGCCTCCCGGACCACCTTGCCCGCCCGGGCCTCCGGGGCCATTCATTCCACCGGGACCGCCGGACTGGCTTTTGCTCACTTCATATACCCAGTTTCCCTGAAGCTGATTACCCTCAGGAATTGAATCAGCATTTTTTTCTTCTTTTTCAGTATCATCCGAAGCTTCGGTTTCATTTGGCTTATCCTGATTGTCTGCTTCTTTGGAAGCTTCAGCAGTAGTTGCTGCCGGAATATCCGCACTGCCGCAGCCGCTTAATGTACTTAAGGTAATTGCTGAGGCCATGGCATATGCTGCAATCTGAACAGTTCTTCTACGCATTGGTTTTCTCCTTCCGCATTGGTTTGTAATGATGCAGACTTTAGCGCCTGAAACTGAAACAATTCTGAAAGATATTTTAAAACGGAAATTTTATGAAATGATGGATAGAAAGCTGCTATAGATTAATTCTATATATAAACATAAAATTTAAGTGTTATGTATAATAGATTCCTTTGCGCTATCATCATTACATCAGATAAAAAACCGAAGACAAAAACAAAAATAAATCATTCCGAAGGGTGAGAATCCAACAGATAGACATTGGCAAAGGGAGGATATGGGATATGAGCAAGTACAGATTTGAGACACTTCAGTTACATGTTTGACAGGAGCAGCCGGATCATGAGCTCTATAAGAAGTATTTTCCTAATGGCGGCGCCTCCATCTTTACATTTGAGATAAAGGGCGGAAAAGAAGCTGCATGGAAGTTCATCGACAATCTGGAGATATTCTCCCTTCTTGCCAATGTTGCCGACGTGAAGAGTCTGGTGATCCATCCTGCATCCACGACCCATTCACAGCTTTCCGATGCGGAGCTCGAGGACCAGGGAATTTCCCAGAGCACCATCAGACTTTCCATCGGAACAGAGCATATCGATGACATCATCGCGGATCTTGAAAAGGGATTTGCAGCCATCTGAATATGAAGAAACAGCCGCTTCATGAAGGTGGCCGAAAGAAGAGTGAAGGGAAGACCGTACTTTTCCTCAAACTTTTTATGGGATGCCACAGTATCCTTGCTTACACCTTTCAGTATGCTGTTTTATGTGTTCCTTTTACCGCATCACGATATGGAAGACTTTATGACAAGCGTATTTTGCCTCTTCGATAGGGTATAGAGGATAAAGATGATTCATCCCATCTCCCACTATCAGTTCATTTGACACATCTCTATCCAGCATATAAAACATCTTTGTCACATCGGGATATAAAACCTCATCTGTTCCGATGAAGACCGTTACATTTTTTAATCCCTTCAAATCTCCGTATATGGGACTGACACGGGGATCATGAAGATTCAGATCTCCTGACCACCTTTTTGCCACTGCGACCGAAGATGCGGCTTCTATCAGTGGATCCTTTGGCTGGTATTCCAGGATCTCCTTATTTTCCATTGAAATGTCTACCCATGGAGAGAAGAGTATAAGCTCATTCGGCATACGGATCGATTCCGACTTAAAATACTCTGTCAACGCAAGAGACAGCCCGCCGCCTGCGGAATCTCCCATCAGAATAATCTTCTTTTCAGGGTGCTCTGCGCAGTATTTTTTGTATAACGGAATTATCAGATCAAAGGCTTCCCTGTAGGTTGCAAAGGGAGCAAGACGATAAGCCGGTGCGATAACCAGGGCATTGGTTTCCTTGACAAGCTTCTCTATAAACTGCCAGTGAAAGGGTACAAAATCATAGCGGTATGCTCCGCCGTGGATATAAAAAACGGTATACCTTGATACACCTTTCTCATTGACATAGAAGATACGGCCGTTTTCATTGTCCTCATATCTTGTAATGATATTATCAGGCGGAGGAGTCGGTTCTTCTCCTTTCTCCAGAGCCTTCAGCATTTTCTGTTCGCTCTCTTCTGCGGAAAGCTTCGGCCAGAACTGAAGTATGGTGGTAAAAATCTTCGCACTTATGCTTTTACCCATATCAGATCAACGCCTCCTTAAATCTCAATAATGTGCGGAGATACTGAATCAGACTGTTGCTGTATCCCCGCACATTATTGCTATCGACATATTGATCCGATACGATAATTGTATTTTTGTTTTATTTCAGGTCACCTGATCTTCACACCATCAGCCCCTACATAATGACCATCCGGTGTTCTTTCATTGGCGTAGATACGTCCGACCTTATCACCTTCTGTTTCGAAGTAATACTCCTTTCCATCGATAGTCTGCCAGCCTGTGAGCATCTGACCGAAACGTCCGTCATGGAGAGGGCAAAGATAATAAATGTTATTATCCGAATCCATGAACCAGCCGCTCATAATATATCCATCCTTGTCGAAACGATACCACTGAACAGTTCCGTTGAATTCACACTGCTTCCACTTGTTTAAAGCTGTCTCACCGTTTACGGAAGAGAATTTCCATCCCTTTTCATCCATAGACCAGAATCCCATGGTGCTTGCATCAATTCTGTTGGCACCGAGAACCTGACCTGCCTGTGAACCTGAGCCGCTTCCTCCGTCATCCGAATCTGAATCTGAACTACGGCTTCCGGAACTTCCTGTTGCCCTGCTTCTGCTGTCATTCTTTGAAGCATCATTGCTCTTTTTGTCCGAAGACTCAGATGTGCCTTCCTTCTTCACATCATCCTTTGATGTATCGTTCTTTTCAGGCTCTCCTTCTTCATGTGAAGCATCATTCTTTTCAGCATCGGAATCCTTCTTATCTTCAGGCTTCGGATCCTCCTTTGGTGTTACCTTCCACTCACCTTCACAGACTGCCACAGTCCAGTGGTACGGTGCCTCATTCTTCAATGCTCTCCACCAGTTATCTCCGGCAGTGATATCAAAAACATGCTCCTTTTCAAGATCGAGTCCCGAAATTCTGAATGTGGTATCTTCTGTTGTATAAGCTCCGTTTACATGATTGAAATAATCACCATGTCCGTTATAGACCGGCTTTCCGTCAACATATACACGATATCCGAGGATACCGCTCTCGTCTTCCGCCGGATCCCAGCTGAGTACCAGATCATTTCCGTCTCTTACAACATCAAGCTCCGATGAACTCCATACAGGTGCCTTAAAATCATACATCTGCCATGTGGTGCTGACGCCTTCCTCATAATCGAATTCCTGTCCGTCATCCGCAAATGCTGCGATTCTGATACTGTTTTCCTTGCGGTTTGCTGCTTCGTCCACAACACCGTCAGTCAGACGGTCCACGATAAGAGTGACATTGTTCTCTTTAAACTTTGAACTTCCAAGCTGGTAATAGTAGTATGTCTTTTTCAGCTCGCCGTCCACATAGATCTTATAGCCACGGATTCTCTTGTCTGCCTTTCTTGCATCTGCAAGTTTTACAGGAACCGATGTATATACCTCTCCCTTGAGCTCTGACATCACGAGGTTTTCCGGTTTCTTAAGCTCTGTGCCTAAAGCATCCTCCAAATATGTTAATGACGGTCCTTCAACCTTATTTCCGGTTTCATCAAAGGCAAATACCTTAAAGAGATATTCTACTCCCGCAGAAAGATTGTCTACGGTTATCTCTGTCTTGTCAGTGAGCTTACTTACGTCAACAAGTGTCTCTCCACCGTCCACATAGGTCTCAACACTGTACTTGACTTTCATTTCATTTCCGGCAAGATCCTTATCCTCTGCCTTTGAAAAATTAAGCTTCAGACTGTATCCGTCGCTTTCCTCTGTTCTGGAAACAGCTCCGTTTTCTTCCCCGTCATCTTCACTTTCTCTGTCAAGCTCAGACCCGGTAGCAATTTCATTTTTCTTGTCGCTCTTCTTCGTGAGTTCAGATCCTGTTGCGATATAAAGCTCTGCATCTTCATCCCATTCCGGCTTTGTTTCGGCATTTTTAGTCTGAGCTGATTCTGTGCTGTTAACAAAGTGCAGGTCTCTGCAATTAACGATCTTGTTCCATACGGCTTTTCCATCTCCGTGGTTGATATCAACATTATAGAAAGTGGCATTCTCTATTCCGTCAAGAACATCTCCGGTAACCTTGTCAATCTTTGAATTATCCTTTCCGGCTGCAGAATTCTTCACTGTAATATCCTGAAAATACAGGTCGTGGTGATGATGTTCCGGCTTTGAAGGATCATTGGGATCAATATCCGCAATAAGACTGAAGGAATTCTTGGATGTGGTATCGCAGGAGATATTATAAGCATCAATATTGTAAAACTCCGCAGGTTTATCTGCAGTCTCTGTATCTGATACACCGTTTGAATCACTGTACATGGTGGTCATGACAAAGAGCTGGTCTGCATTGGCAACAGCGCAGTCACGTATAAGCACATCATGAATGCTTCCGCCATTTGCCGGTGCCGACTTAAAACGGAAGGGCATATCAGCATAGTTCAGAACATTATCCTCAACCAGCATATCGCTTATTCCTGCACCTGTATGGCTTCCTGCTGCGATGGCACCGCCATGACACTCACGAAAAACATTATCAAAGGTCCAGATATGACTTGAGGGCTGCTGCTGCGTATCCTCTGTAGCCTTACCCATACCGGTCGCAAAGTTGACCGCGTCATCACCGGTATCAAAGAAGCAGTTGTAGACCATGGCGTTCTGAGTGTTGCCTATCTCGATGCCGTCACCGTTGTTGCAATCATAAGTAAGATACTTTACGTTGTTGGTTGTTACCGTATCACTGTCAAGCACGGCAAGTGTATGATATGCGGGATTTGCAAGGGTTACTCCCTCCATATAAAAGTTCTTTGTTCCGCGGATCATAACCAGTGAAGGACGGGTATTGTACGCAATCTTGGACGGATTGTCTTCACCTCTTGCGGCCGCAGCCTTTTTGGTAGCATCCTTTGCGAGGATACCCTGTCCATCACCAACTACTTTGCTGTTTCCTCCTGCAAAGTACTGTGGGCTTCTATAATCCTGTCCTTCAGGATCCTCCGGATGTTTGCTGTCCTTTTTGATGCTTGTCCAGCCATTACCGTCGATGGTTCCCTCACCCACGATTCTGATGTTCTCATATGGATGTTCCTCATCTGCAGAGTAGACATTGATCAAAGACCAGGAACGGGTATCCGTGGAGTAGGGATAAAGTATATAGTTCTGGTCGTAATGATCCACATTTGGTGATCCCTTAAGAACAGCTCCTTCTTCAAGCTCCAATGTCATATTGCTGTGAAGATAAAGCGCACCGGACATATATATTCCTTCGGGAATCACAACCTTTTCATCCTCACCGCAGGCATCTATGGCAGCCTGGATAGCCTTGGTATTCTCAACGATCTCCTCATTTATTTCATCATTGTAGCTTTCATAGGCTTTTTCAACAGACTTTGCGCCATAATCAGTAATATTATGGATTTCTGAATCAGAAAGCTTTTTCTTTGTATGAGCATCTACACTTGCAGAACCTCCAAGCTCCGATCCCGATTTATCAACGGGAACCACTGTAAATGTATAATCCGTATCGGATTTAAGTCCGTCTGCAATGAAAGTATGAATGCTTATTTTCACCGCATCCCCATGATGCTTGTAAAAGGCTTTTCGATATGTATCTGCCCAGTCTGAATACTTCTCATAATTTTCTTCGGCTGTGCCAAGGTACTTTTCCTCACCGGTCTCATCGGTCACATACACCTTGTAATCCGCAATGTCTTTATAGTTCTCCGGCTTTTTCCAGACAAAGGAAACCGAGTCCTCATCTACGGCAAGCTCAGGTACTGTTATTTCTTCTATATCGCAGCTTCCTTCATCGTTATGATATTTCGGAGTATCAATCTCCTTTTCCGAAAGCTCCTCTAACTTCTTTTCCATGAGCTGCTGCTTCACTGAAATCTTTTCTTCTACGATTCCTGCAGTAACAGCTCTCGCTTCAGGCAATGAGTCCACCGTAAAACTTTCTTTTTCTTCTTCCAATGTCTCTTTTCCGGCATCCTCATTTTCACCTGAGACATCATTCTTTTCTGTATTCTTTACTTCCTCAGAAGCCGTTTGTTCCTTCTCCGAAACTCCGGACTCAGCATTTCCCTTTTCCGTAACCTCGGACTTTACATTTCCCTTTTCCGAAGCTGAATCCTCATCCCGGTCTTTACTCTCTTCCTGCTGATCATCACTTTTTTTTATGTCTTCCTGATCGTCAGAATCAGCAGGATCTTTTTGCTCTTTTGATGTATCTGAAGAGCCGGACTGCTCCTTTGATGACTTCGCAAGGTCATCGCTGTTCTCTGATGAATCTGTAGAATCATCGGAATCGTAGTCTGTTGATGCTGCACCATCAACGGAATCTGAATGCTCTTCATTGCTTTCTTTTTTGTCAGAGCTACGGTCATCGCCCTCGTTTTTACCGTTCTCTTCGTTCTTTTCTTCAGCAGATCTGATATCTCCGGAATTATCTTCTTCGTTCCCCTGTACGGATACCTCCTCTGCTGCCTGCTCTGCGGCATATACCTGCATACCCACATTCGTAAATGCAGTTCCTGCGGTCATACTCAGTGCGAGAGCAACAGATACTGCTTTCCTGAAAGCCAAATTACGCCCTCTTCTCATATCTATCTCCCTTTAGTAAACCCTTTAAGATTTTTGCTTTTAATTTTCTTTTTCCCGGGAAGAATAATTAAAAATTTTATGTAAGCACTTACATTTACGAACGTTATTATAATAACATTTATTAAAAATCAGTTCTATTGCACAAATTTTACAAAGAAATACGAAATATTTCGTTACCTAGAAAACTAAACAAATTATCATTTTAATTTTCATAAATAAAAGCTATGGGTTTACCACTACGTTTACCGCAAAAAAAGCTGATTTTTTGTGGGTTCCCGGTTCAAAAAAAGGCCGATTGAACAGAACATATATTATATGTCCGCCCATCCGGCCATTTTCGGCTGTATGTGTAATTATTGAACCGGGTTCAATTGCCCCGCCTCTGACTCAGCTGCTTAATCCGGGAACCGATCTTCATATTCCGTCACAATCGTCACAATTTATCAGAGTACTGCGTTAAATACATTTCTTTCTTCTTTCTTTTCCCCTTTTTCATCATATACAGCTATCATGATTTGCTCAAAATCACCGTCACTCTTGTAAATCTCGATGGAATATCCATCCATGAGCATCAGATCATCTGATGAATAGTACCCATGGTCTGTGTCTATCATCCTGAACAGATAGGAGTTGTCTGCACTCTTACTAATCACTGCATCATACCTTTTCTCAAGCTCCGTGCTCTTTACATTCGCAGTACCCCATATGGTTGTCTTCCTGTTCTTTTCCGTATTTTCCGGGAACCAGACATCCGCCGGCACAAGTTTATTGATAAACCCTATAGTAATGGTATCCTCCGCCAGTTCCCTGACTTTGTCTATAAACGCCTGTCTTGATTCATTTGAGAGCTGCAGTTCCCAGGAGCCGTCCGGCATATGCTCAAACAGCATATCCGAAGTCTGGTTAAGCTCATCCATATAACCGTCCATTCTGCCCGGATCGGAAGCCTCTTTCCGTACATATTTACTGCCCTCTATGATAGACAGCACATTCAGATACTCTTCTTCTGTGATATTTACAGTCTTTAAAACCTGCTTTTTATTCTCTTTATCAAAAAGATCTGTCTCGACATAGTAATTACCGCTTCTTTTACCTGCACTGTAGCTATCGTAAATATACCCATAATCCGAACTGTACATACTGGACATACAGTAGACCCTGTATATATCGGAAAACTTTGGAGTTTTACCGACAGTATAGGATATGAATTGCTTACATGCTGTAAGAATGACTACACATGCGATAAGAGAAAACAACACTGCTAAACCCACCATCGGCTTCTTCATTTTCACCTCCTGCACTTACACAAACTTATATATGCCATCAGTTTTTAAATTCCCGGAACAAAAAATCGATATCTGACATAAAGCTACTGCGCTTCGTATATACTTTACGTCAGGGCTTTATGCCAGTGTCGAATAGTAATTTGCCGCTCTTTCATATTCTCCATCGTCTTCAATATACACTACAACCGGATTTTTTTCGGCATCCTCCTGCACCTCATACAATACACACTTTTTTGTATGATCAAGCCGGTTCTTCCCGATCAAAGGAAGCATGGCAAAATACTCCTTTCCTTCAAAGCGGAAATACTTATGTACACCATAGTCCGCTGAAGTACCGTCTGCAAAATCCAGGGTGACGATAAGATCGTCAATCTTCTTTCCTCTAAAATCCATATCAATATCCTTTTTATTATCATCTGTTATGACATGTCACTCCATGCCCGGAGCCCCGTGTCATCTGTCACCATAATTTCCATTCCAACCTGACTGCCGATGGCCTTCAGGGAAACAACCTCAGAAACCCTGCACGCCCTTCTGGCCCAGCTGCCAGAACACCACAGCACTGGCGGCGGCTACATTAAGAGAATCCACCCCATGAGACATGGGAATCTTCACCACATAATCGCTGGTTTCAATGGTTTCATTCATGAGCCCCTCACCCTCTGTACCGAGAATGACGGCAAGCTTCGGCTCCTTTATAAGCTCCGGATGGTCAATGCTTACGGACCGGTCCCTGAGTGCCATTGCCGCAGTTTTGAAGCCCATAGATTTAAGCAGTTTCATTCCCCTTTCAGGCCAGAATTGATTTTCATTATGAAAATCCTCATCACCAGAAATATCCTGTCCCGAAAAAGACTCTTCTGATGAAGATGCGGATACCTGTACATGACTTTTATCCTCACTCACTGAGGCAGCAATGGATGCAGTCTTACCAGAATGCCACTCTGATGATATATACGTCCATGGGATCTGAAATACTGTGCCCATGCTCACTCTTGCGGCACGTCTGTACAGAGGATCACTGCAGCCTGAAGTGAGAAGAACCGCATCGATATTCAGGGCTGCTGCCGATCGGAAGATAGCTCCAACATTTGTCGGGTTCACAACATTTTCAAGAACCGCTATACGACAGAAATCCTTACAGAGCTCCTTTGCATCGGGAAGCTTCTTTCTTTTCATGGCTGAGAGCACACCTCTTGTAAGCTTGAAGCCTGTGATCTGAGAAAGCAGCTTCATGTCTCCGACATACACAGGTATCC
>Ga0256404_1013199_pt1 | contig 10528 bp, 6 predicted proteins | sample RumenRJG_01DNA_FD_185990 | JGI IMG/M metagenome (GOLD analysis project Ga0256404, IMG submission 185990) | Bovine rumen microbial communities from Lethbridge, Alberta, Canada - RJG_01 | ecosystem: Host-associated > Mammals > Digestive system > Stomach > Rumen | place: Canada: Alberta | collected...
TCATCTTTTAACTTTTACTGACTTTTTAACAATCAATTTGCCATATTTAGCCTGGTATTTGACTTTTTTACCAACTTTAAGCTTTTTAAGGACCTTCTTTTTAATAACTATTTTTGCTATTCCTTTTGAATTGGTTTTTGCCTTGTAGGTCTTGCCGTTGAACTTGAAAATGATTTTCTTGCCTTTTATCAAGCTTTTACCTTTTGTCAGTTTTGCAGTGATAGTAAGTTTTTTGGCTGATTTTTTGACTTTGACTGTCTTTAAAGTTAGCTTCAAATAGTTGAATACGCATTTGCTTGTGGTTGTGCCGAAAGTGTCTCTTCCGGTAGTTGCCTTGTTGTTTGTAAATGTGCATTTCACTGCTTTTGCGCTGTGTGAATCGGAAGATGAGGATTTGAATCCATAAATTGCTCCTCCTTTAGTGGCGCTGTTTTTTGTGAATGTTGAGCTTTGAATTAGATTATTGTAATATTCAACTTCAGAAACCCAGTTCTTGTTGCTGTCGTAATGTCCGGAGTTGCCATGGCATTTGAAGTAAACCGCTCCTCCATATTTTGAAGCAGTGTTGCTTGTGAATTTGGAATTGCTTATGTATAAATCCTTGTTTCCAAATACTGCTCCTCCTTTTTCACCTGCCTTGTTGCTTGTGAATGTGGATGATTTGATGTTGATGTTTCCGAAAGCATAAATCGCTCCTCCGCCTCGGCCGTTTGCAGTATTGGATGTGAAAACACAATTGCTGATTGTGTCATTTAATAAACTGAGGGACAAATAGGATGGGAAATTGAATAAATAGCTGATATTTCCTTCCTGTGTTGTGTCGTTAAATAAATTCACAAGGTCAAGATGCAGTTTAGGAGACAAGCAGAATACTGCCCCTCCATCATCTGCAATGTTTTTAGTGAACTTGGAATTTATACAATCCAGATGTCCTACTGAACTTATTGCTCCTCCTGCAATTTTGGCATTATTGGATGAGAATTCACAGTTATTGATTGTCAGATTCGCATAGTTGAATATTGCTCCGCCATACAAGTCGCTGTTTCCATTGATGAATTTGATATTGTTCAATGTGATCTTGTTGTTTCTTATCGCTCCTAATTTGATTAGGAAAATTCTTGATTTTGACAATCCGTCTATAGTATGTCCGTTTCCATTTATTGTCAAGTCCTTGTCTATTTTAATTCCTCTGACGCTGAAACCTTCATCATAGGCATAATCCTTGTCCAAACTTATTACAGACCCCTCTTCGGCATCATCAATCATTTTCTGCAAAGAGGTGAATGTTCCATCATCACTATCAGCAAGGACTTCAGCATCAGATGAGCTTGTTTCAATATCAATGTCTTCTTGTGCGGAGTGGGCATTCTCGTCGGCAGTTTCCAGGAGATCATCATGATTGATAGCCTGCACATAAGTTCCATCATCAACAGCCATCACGGCATCATCAGCATCGACTGCTACAACTGTTGCAATATTAAGCAGGAGTATAAAACAAATGATTAGAAATCTATTAAACTTCATATTTAAACAACCTTTAATTTTAAAGTTAAAAAATAAACATATTACTGAATTTTTACATTATAAATATGTTTTGTTTTTTATATTAATAAATTTTATACATTAAAAATCACTCCCCCTGCAATGTAATTAAGCTTATAAAATATAAGAAATATAAATAATTATGTTTATTGATTTTAGTAAATAATGTGGACATATTTATTGATTTTAGTAAATAGTGTGGACATATTTATTGATTTTAGTAAATAATGTTGATAAATACCCATTAGATGAAAATGGTGAATTTAATATGTTGAAACATCCTGAAAACATTATCGAGATAATGAAAAGCGATTTCAAGGGGGCTTTTTCTAATCCGATTGTAATCATTGTCCTGATAGGATTGATCATACTTCCTTCCCTTTATGCCCTTATCAACATAGCGGCATGTTGGGATCCTTATGGAAATACTGGCCAGGTTGATTTTGCAATCGCGAATCTTGATAATGGAACTACCTTTAATGGTGAAAATATAAACGTTGGAAATGAGCTTGTCAAGACTCTTAAGGATAATGACAAGTTCCATTGGGTTTTTGTATCAGAAAAGGAACTACGGGACGGCGTTTACAAAGGGGATTATTATGCCGGTATCATAATACCGAGAAATCTAAGTGAAAATGTTGTTTCAATTACAACCGACGATCCACAGCAGGCCAAACTTGAATATCTCGTAAACATGAAGGCAAATCCTGTTGGTGCTAAGCTGACAGATTCCGGTTCCAATGCCGTTTATCTGGCGTTGAATGCAAAAATCGTTGAAATAATTGACCTTGCCGCATACGGTAAGCTCGGTGAACTGCAACAGGGCCTTGCTGCTGGTGCGAGCAAACTGGCCAATGGTGGAAGCCAGCTTCAAGCCGGAGCAAACAAGGTATCTTCAGGAGCCGCACAGGTATCCTCAGGAGAAAGCCAGGTCAAGAACGGTGCAAGCAAAGTGGAAAAAGGTGTAGGCGAAGTTCAATCAGGTGCCAATTCTGTCAATAACGGAGCAAGCAGTGTTTCAAGTGGTGCTAGCCAGGTTCAAGAAGGTGCCAGTCAGGTAGAGCAGGGTTCTGAAGAACTGGAATCCGCAGTTGACCCATCACTGATTCCTGAAGGCCCTGTGAAAGAGTATGTAAGTGGTGTCGGCCAACTTTCAAATGGAACAAGCCAGGTTGCAAATGGAGCAGGCAGACTAGCAAACGGATCAGTAGCACTAGCAGAAGGATCATCAAAACTGGCAAACGGTTCTGTAAGCCTTGCAAATGGAGCGGGCCAACTAGCAAACGGTTCAGTGGCACTAGCAGAAGGTTCACTGGCTCTTGCAGCTGGTTCAGAAATGCTTTCACATGCGGCTGCAATGGGACTCTTTTCTGCAGCAAGTTCTTTAGGCGCATCTGCTGATACTCTCTCAGCAATAACAGGCATTAATGAAACCTTGCTTGGTGATTATTTCTATTCCCCAATAAAATTGGAGAGAAATGAGGTATTTCCTGTTCCAGATTACGGTTCTCAAGTTTCTCCATTTTATCTTGTACTGTCCATGTGGGTCGGAGGAGTGATCACATGCGCATTATTGAAACCTGGAGTAAGCTATAGAACCAAATACACACCTCTTGAAATGTATGCTGGAAAATTATTCCTGTTCAACATCATGAGCATTCTGCAGTGTACGGTTACAATGCTCGGAGCCCATGTTCTGGGAATATACATTGCAAATGAGCCTATGTTCCTGCTGTCGTCATATATCGTATCAGTTGTGTTCATGACTTTGATATACTCATTCGTATCAGCATTAGGAGATGTTGGAAAGGCAATTGCCATAGTTCTTCTGGTATTCCAGATATCAGGTACAGGAGGTATCTACCCTGTAGAGATCATGGCCCCTTTTTTCAATGTGGCAAATCCATATCTGCCGATGACATATGCAATTACCTTGATACGTGAATCCCAGCTTGGTCTAGTCTGGTCCAATTATATTCCTGCATTGATAATACTGCTGGCTATCGGATTAGCAACAGTCGTTGTATCAATCATCATTAAAGAAAAAGCAGACAAGGCAGCACATTACTTTGAACAACGCTTGGAAGACAGCGGATTATTTTAAGATAATATCTGCTTCAAATATAATTTCAAATAGTAAATAGATTTTTCTATTTGCTTTTTAATTTTTTTATATTTTTTGATTAGTTTATTTTTAGAATTAAACAATTTTACACTTTTTTACAAACCAACACTTTTTCTTATTTTAAAATTATCTAAATAAAATTGCTTATTTTCTTATTTTAGGATGCAAGCAAGCACTTGCATTCGAAAAACTATTTATATTATCCCATTTAAAGAAAATAGTAAGTAAAAAATATTTAAAAATATTTTAAAGCAATATCCATATGATTTAATGAAAGTGAGGTGAAAACATGTTATACTGGTGGTATGTCATTACTAATAACTTCTGGTGGTTATAATAAACCAATCACAAATAAAAAAAACATATTCCCACGATTTTCAAGATGAAAATCTCGAATGAAAATAAGAATATAAGATCAAGTTCTCCCTTATAAAAAAGGAGTATGATTCCTTTATTTTTATAAAATAAGATGCAGTTATTAATTTAAAAAAAGAATCTAATTTTCACAGTAGAAGATTAATAAAAAAAGAAGGCCTTGATTGACTGATTGGGCAAATACGGCAATATAATAGTGATAATAATTCTATCTACAGCAGGTGCTTTATTCTATAAGAAGTTAGAGCAACATATGATTAATTGAATAATTCAAGCAGATAGAATCATTAACTGCTATTTTGAAGCCTCACCATATGACATTAACTATGGCCAATATTACCATTAACACCAAAAGAACAATCAAAAGATTCTTGTGCTCATGATTTGGATTTCTGATGAGTGTTGCGGCTAAAGCTATAATTATTATTACGCTTCCTATTGTCATCAACATTGACATGATTTTACCTCCAGTTTTATTATAGTTATTATTTATAACATTTAAATATTTTTTATAATCATGTTATTAAATATTTTGTATGGAAAAATATCAGTTCTGGAAAAAATTAAAACATACTGAGTTCTACCATTAGCTTTGAATGATTTAAGAGTAACTTTAACAATTTACGTTTTGCTTTTAGCTTAAATTTCTTATTATTTACACCAAGAATAGCCAAAAAACAAGTTGAAAATAGATTTAATCGATTCCACTTAAAGTCTTCCTAGACCATTTGGCATCCATCAACATTGCCCGTCCAATTCCAATCAAATCAGCGTATCCGCCTTCTAGAAGCGCTTCTGCATCAGCAATCTTTTTCACTCCTCCAGTCAATATGACCGGACAGTTTGAAGCATCCCTAGCTATCTTGCTTAGTTCCTTGAACCATCCAGGCTCCTTTGATAATGGATTTTTATACCTGCACAGTCCGCCGGAGATGTCCAGCAAGTCCGCTCCGGAATTTTCAAAACTCATCACAGCTTCTCCAATTTCTTCCATTCTGCTACCGCCATCCAGATAATCATATGCTCCAAATCTCACAGCGATTATATACTCTTCTCCAAGAATCTCCCTAATGCCACTTATTATTTCATTTGTTATCCTTGAACGATTTTCCAGACTTCCTCCATACTCATCAGTTCTTTTATTTGTATATGGGGAATAGAACTGGTTCAATAGGTATCCGTGGGCGCAGTGAATCTCCACTCCGTCAAAACCTGCCTTTTCCGTCCTTATAGCGGCTTTTATAAATGATTCCCTGACATATGCAATATCATCTGAAGTCATGGTGTTTACATTCAATGGATTTTCCACTTTTGCCTCAGCCCCTGCATGACTTATTTGAGCTATTGCATATGAACCCTCATGGTGAATGGCATCGGCAAGCTTCAGGTAGCCTTCAATGACTTCATCACTTGCCATTGACAGCTGTTTTGGATGGGCTCTTCCTTCTGGAGAAACATATTCATGCTCGATAATGACGAGTCCTGTTGATTCCGCCCTCTCTCTGTAATGGTTGATCAAATCGTCGCTGACAGACCCGTCCATACTGGATGAGCGATCCATGGGAGGCATGACTATGCGGTTTTGAACTGTGATGTTCCTGATTTTCAATGGTTCTGTAATCATCATGTTATAACCTTATAATTTAACTAAATATTCTTAAAGCATATATTTAAAAAATGCCAGTGAAAAAATAATGTTATTTATTCAATTTGTCCATCAAGCCGGATTTACGAGCATAATGGAACAGGTAAAGCTGGGCATATCCCGCATAATCCCCAAAGTAATACATTCCAAACTCTCTAGCCTTATTCGCTGAAATATCCTCGCCGTCAAAATAAAGATGTGAAACTATCCTTTTAATCCAGACATCGGAAGGGAATGCTTCCTTGAAATTAAATCCATAAAGCAGAATGCAGTCGGCTACCTTTGGACCGACCCCCGGAGTTTTTAAAATAAGTTCGAAAGCCTCATCATAATCCATCTTGAAAATATCAGACAAGTCATGCTCATCTGAAAATATCTCGCTTGCCTTTATCATATAGTCCGCCCTGTAGCCTACGCCGCAGGATTTGAGATTATGTGTGTAGCATTCCAGTTCCATGGCATGGCCGTCGGCTTCAGCTTCTTCCATCGGAGTTTTATAAAATCCTTTAAACTCAGAGGCTTTTGGAAATGACTTGAACGTTCCAGACTCAAACTCAATCTTCTCTCCCCATATATCCTTCATCATTTCAACGGATTTGGTCCATCTTGCAATTGAATTGTTTGCAGAACAGATTGAAGATATTAAACATTCAAATGGATTGCTAGCTAAAAACAGCCTCAATCCACGGCAGAATTCAATTGAATCCACCAGCTTCTCGTCACCAGAGAGAAAATCATAGAACCCATTCAAGTCAAAGTCAAGATCAAAGGTCCATTTCAGCTTTTCATAAACTGCCCGGTCAATGTTTTTCAAATCTTTTTTTGACAGAATTTCATTATTTTCTAATTTTTTAGGGATTCGATGTGTATAATCAAAATTGTTAAAATCATTTTCATCTTGATGTACTTTTAAAAGAACAGGAAGTTCATTTAAATAGCTATCTTTTAGACTTTCATTGTTAAATATTGGCCCTTCCTTCAAGTAAATCATATTTGAAAACGAACCCTTTTCATACTTCCATGGAGGCATTGATGTCTGACCTGATTCCTGTGTGAGCTTGATGTTGACTAATGTATTGACTTTCATGAAAACCACTTAAATAATTTTAACAATCTACAATATTAATTTAGGAATTAAAACTATAAAAAACCACTTAAAAATTGATAAAAAATAGAATCACGATTTTAATTAAAAACTGAAACTATAAAAAAACCACTTAAAATAAGATAAAAAATAGAATTATGATTTTAATTAAAAACTGAAACTATAAAAAACCACTTGAAAAAGGGAAAAATAGAATAAAAAAAAGATATTGAAAGAAAATAATTGAAAAAAAATGAAAAATAAAGAAAAATCAATTAAGAAATCAGAGATGGCCGTAATTCTGCAGAGTCCAATTATAATAATTTATTGTCTTATTGGCATAGAACTCATAGCTTGTTGTATTCAAAAGACTCTCATTTCCATCATGTTCCAGCAGATAATTGTTTTCATAAATAGTCACCCTATCAAATGTCTTGATTTTAGTAAATCCTGGGAAGTCATGCTTGACATCATGGTGGGTGTCTATGAAGAATGAAGCAGGCAGTTCTGTTTCATTTCTGAAAAGCATCTTCGCCGAATAGTTGAATATCTGCTCGTCGCCTCCGTCAGTTAGAACAAGTCTTTGAGACGGCACATTCAAATACCATGTAACAACAGGCCAGCTGTCTGAATATGTGATGGTTGTGCTGTTATAGTCTGGATGATAGTCCTGCAGCCACATGCAGGCATCTCTTATTTCTATGAATCTGTTTTCCTCAGGCATATTGGCGCAGAATCCAAGGGCGCTTGATACAAAGAGCAGAATCAGTATTGCTGAGAGAACCTTTGTGAAATCAAATTTTGTGCTTCTGGATCTTATGAATGAGTAGAAATAATAAATCGCATTGGTAATGAAGAATGCGATGAATGGAAGCACTGTAATGAAGTATCTGTCATTCTTTGTAGAGAGAATTGAATGGAATACCACATAGACGATGAATAATGAAATCATCAGCAGGTCATAATCCAGATGAGGAATCTTGTAATCCTTCAATAATTCAGTAATAACCAGAAGAATGATCATCCAGAGGGCTATTGTAACAATGTATGAAACCTTGTTGGTTGTAATGATGCAGACCGCTAGAAGAATAGCTATTAGAATGCCCAGCTTTAAATTGCGACGGGATTCGAATGCAAGCCCTGCCCTGTGATTTAAAACATTAACCGCCTGAAGAAGCTTTTTAAGATTTAAATCAATCCATTCTACAAAACGCCTTGTTCTATTCATTTTAAGTTTTTTCAAAAGGCCTTTGAGCTTTATCTCCTCCATTCCAAGAAGGTTTCTGAGCCCATGGTCAATTCTAGTGAGAGAAGCATTCAAATATTTCAAATTGCTGTTTTCATTCTTTTGTATGTGGGGTGCGACATATTCCTCTGAAATCAAATCAAAAGTGTTGCTTTTTATAGGATTCAAGCTTGGAGAATTTTTTCCACTTGATCTTACACCCTTGTAAATGTTGTAGACAATGCCTAAAAGCCCGAGGAACATCAATGCCAAGAGGAACCATGACAGCATGGTTGGAGTGTTCTTTGAAGGAGTCAGCAGGTCTGCAGCTGTTGTTGAGCCGCCCATCACGCTTGAGAGATAGTGTGGTAGGTATGTCAGGTAATACCATGGATCCGGCAGATATCCTGAATCAAGCACCTTCACATTTGAAACAGTTCCTGCGAACTGGCCGAAGAATGGAATAGGATTGCCTGTGTATACAAGGAAATACATAAGGAATGGAGAAACCAGTATGAAACCAAGTAAAAGGCTTTTAAGGATTGTTTTTATTTCCTTATAATCTATGTTCTTTGTCAGGATATAGCTTGCAAGCAGGTAGAATATTATTGAAAAGATCATTATTCCTGCAGTATATCGTGAAAGGAATGAAAATGCTGCTACTGGAAACGCTATATAGTACAATCTGTTGTCGTACCTGTGGCTTACCACCATCAGATACATGGTTATTACAGTAAAGGACAGTCCGGGAACATCTGTTCCTCCGATGCCTGCTACAGAATATAGCAGGGTGAAGGTGGAATAGATGATCGCACCTACTAGAGAGACATTGTTGTCGAATTTAAGCTTTAAAAGGAAATAAAAGAATATTGAGCCCAGAAGATACATGAAGATATCCAGGTCGATGATTGCTCCTGCATAGACATTCCCATTGAGGCGGAACATTATTGACAGCATGAATGAGACAAATGGTGCAATCTGAGGGAGGTCGCCCCATCCCATTCCAGCAAAGCTTCTACCATTATCAAGGTATATGTAGGAATCCCAGTTGGAAATGTTGATGCTGTGCTGCAGCTGCCATTTAGGAATGGCTATGACTAGCAATGCAATAAGCAGAACTGTGAAATAAAATATCTCACTTTTATTCTCCCTTGCAAAGGTTTTTATTCCGTTTATCATGATATCCTCGCAATAGCTTTTGATTTTTCCTTTTACTGCTAAATTTCATTGTTATATTTTAGTTTATCTTTTTATAAAATCAGATAAAATATTATGAATTAAAAAAATAAAAACAGTTTTCTTGATAATGATATTATAATCTCTAATTATTGAGTATTATGCCCCAAGTATTAGTTTATCAAGTGACTAACTAAAAATATATTTTTATTTATATATAAACATTCCTAAAAATAAGGCGTTTAGACAGTTCTATCTAATAAAAAAAGTTTTATAGCAATTGAATATTTTATGGGGTAAAATTTTGATTAAAAATAAATTATAGAATAAAATTCTGATTAAAAAAAGAAAAAAAGTAAGAGAAAATAAATTCTCTTATTTAGTAATTTTTATGCTTGAAGTTTTCTTGCTTGCCTTTACATACTTGTTGGCAGAAGTTATAACAACCTTGTGCTTGCCGACCTTTAAAGATTTTGTGCTGAGCTTGGCAATTCCTTTGGAATTGGTCTTGATAGTGTAGGTTTTAGACTTTTTACCTGTGTAGACCTTGACTTTCACTTTAACTCCAGGAATAATCTTCTTGGTCTTCTTGTTGATAACCTTTACCTTGAAGTATTTGTTGGCTTTCTTCTTTGCAGTAACTTTTGGAGCACTGAACTTAGCCGGCGCCTTCTTGATCACCATCTTTGAAGTGGCCTGCTTTGCAACCATGTTTGAGTCCTTGTCGATGATGACAACATTGTATGTTCCAGGCTTTAAGTCCATACTCAGTTTGATTTGGCCGTTTGCACCAGTTCTGCCGTTGAAGTTGTAATACTTTGTGGATGTTACAAAGACTCTAATGTTTAATTTAGCATTGTAAATAGGCTTATTGTTCTTGGTATTGGTTACCTTTACAACAAAGTACTTGCCTTGCTTGTAGTAAGCTGTCTTCTTGGCAGCTGTGATTTTAGCCGGAGCATTCTTGACAGTGATTGTTTTTGTTACAGAGCTTCCTTCATATCTTGTATCTGCAGTAGCTACAATCATCTTGTGCTTTCCAACATTAAGAGGAGCTGAGAATTCAACAATACCCTTGCTGTTGGTCATGAAGAGATAATCATTGTATTTTGTAGAGCTTGTGTAGAGTCTGACAAATACGTAGACACCTGCAACAGCTTTTCCTGTTTTTGAATTAGTGATTTTTATCTTTGCAGTTGAACCACTGTTGTAGTACATGGTCTTGCTGCGGGTATCGATTTTCACAGGAATTTTTTTAATGGTTAGAGTTGTATTATTGACTGTACTGTTGATGTTGTCGGTATCATTATTAGTTATTCCGACATTGTATGTGCCGCCAACCAGCTTGTTCACTCC
>Ga0256404_1013201_pt1 | contig 10527 bp, 14 predicted proteins | sample RumenRJG_01DNA_FD_185990 | JGI IMG/M metagenome (GOLD analysis project Ga0256404, IMG submission 185990) | Bovine rumen microbial communities from Lethbridge, Alberta, Canada - RJG_01 | ecosystem: Host-associated > Mammals > Digestive system > Stomach > Rumen | place: Canada: Alberta | collected...
TAGATATAATCCGCTGCGATCTTCCCTACGGTGTAACACAGAACCATTGGGATTGCCCCGTGGATGAGAAGAGGCTTTGGGAGCAGTATCGAAGAATCATTAATATTGATGACGCTCTGATCGAGGGATTGTCCCAAAACCAGGATTTCTTCACGCTGCTCCTGCAGAATGAGGAAATCAAGAAGGAAGTTCTTGGGATCTTTGCTGACGAGATTTACAAGAGCCTTCGGAAGGAGGGTTGACAATGCCGAGACCGAAGAAAAACTACACCGTGTTTAATATGCGTGTCGACACGGATGTTCTCAACAGGTTCAAAGCCTATTGCGATGAGGTCGGGCAAACTCGAACCCTTGCCTTTGAGCGAATCGTGTCTGCTTATCTCGACAAATACGAAGAGGATAAAGAAAAGCTGGAAGAGCTTAAGAAAAAACTGTAAAAGGCGACACATCGCCCCAGACCGGTTATTCGGTCTGGGGCGATGTTGATTACAAAAAGATGCATTCTCCGAGCACATCAGTCTAAAGTTTCGGAAGCGTAAATCTTTCCGACCAGATCGTTGAGCGTCCGAGTCGACAGGATGCGGGTGAGGAACACAAAGAATTTGTATTTGCCTCCCAGCGTGCACAGGACCGGCACCCGCTTTTGCAGCGCCTTGCCCGCGACAAACGCGCCTGCCTTTTCCGCGCTGATGCCGGTTTGCTCATCGTGCTCCATGACCGCCACGCTGCGGGCGATCCGTCCGCCGTACGCGTCGTCGCCGGCGGGGTTTTTCCGCCTTGCCGATGTGAAGCCGGTTGCAATGTCTCCGGGCATGATGCAGCAGATTTCGATGCCGTAGGGCTTGACCTCACTTTGCAGCGCCAGACTGTAAGTCCGGATCGCGGCTTTCGACGCGGAGTAGTATGCCTGAAAGGGAATGGCGATGGGCGCGGCGACCGAGCTCATGTTGATGATGCGTCCGTGCCCCTGCGCGTGCAGGATCGGCAGAACCGCGCGGTTGACGCGGACCATGCCGAAGAAATTCACGTCGAATTGCCGGATTGCTTCTTCGGTGTCCGTATACTCGACCGCGCCGGAAATTCCAAAGCCCGCGTTGTTGATCACAACGTCGATACGGCCTTCGCGATCCATGATCTCCCGAACGGCGGCTTCGACCTGATCCTCGTCGGTGACGTCCGCCTGCATATGGATCGCGGCGTCCGTGCCGTTCGCCCTCCGGCTCAGTTCGTATACCCGGCAGCCCTGGCGGGCGAGCTGCTGCGCGGTACTCAGCCCGATCCCGCTGGTGCCGCCCGTGATCAGTACGATTTTATCCATCTATCGTTACTCTCCGATTTTGTGCTGATGCAACACGTCCGCGATGATCTCCACCGCCTCGTCGATCAGCGCCTCGGTGTGAGTTGCCATCAGGCTGGTGCGGAGCAGACACTCCGTCGGCGCCGTGGCGGGCGGCAGCGAGGAGTTGACGTAGACGCCGCGATCATAGAGCTCCTTCGCGATCGTCAGCGTGGGAATCGCCTCATAGGTGTAGATGGGGATGATCGGGATGATCTCACCGTTGGACTCTCTCATGCGGATATTTGCGTCGCGGAGCTTTTGACGCATGTACTTCGCTCTGGCCTGCAGGGTCTCGGGCAGCTCCGGATGCGCCTCAAGCGTCTTGAGCGCGGCGAGCGCCGAGGCGCAGCTCGCCGGCGTGATCGACGCCGAGAAAATGAACGGTCTCGACGAGTGCTTCACATACTCCGCCACGCGAGCGGACGCCGCCATATAGCCGCCGAGAGAGGCAAGGGACTTGGAAAACGTGCCCATGTAGATATCGACCTCGTCCTCCAGACCATAGTAGCTTGCCGTTCCGCGCCCGCCTTCGCCGATGACGCCCAGTCCGTGCGCGTCGTCAACCATGACCCGCGCGCCGTACTGCTTCGCAAGACGGCAAATCTCCGGCAGGTTCGCGATGTCGCCGCCCATGGAGAAAACGCCGTCCGTTACGATCAGACTTCCGGCGTCTTCGGGAACCGCTTTGAGCACCCGCTCCAGCTCCTCCATGTCGTTGTGCTTGTAGCGCAGCATCTTGCCGTAGGACAGCCGGCAGCCGTCGTAGAGGCTTGCATGGTTTTCACGGTCCATGATGACATAGTTGCCGCGCCCGACGATCGCGCTGATGATGCCGAGGTTGGACTGGAAGCCGGTCGAAAACGTGACGACGGACTCCTTGCGGAGAAACTTTGCCAGCTCCGCCTCCAGCTCCAGATGCAGCTCGAGCGTTCCGTTCAGGAAACGCGAGCCGGAGCAGCCCGAGCCATACTCTTCAAACGCCTTGATCCCCGCCGCGACCACGTCCGGGTTCGTGGTCAGACCGAGATAGTTGTTCGAGCCGAGCATAATCCGGCGCTTTCCTTCCATCACGACCTCTGTGTCCTGTCTGGACTCCAGCGCGTGGAAATAGGGATAGATGCCTTTCTCCTTTATTTCATCCACCAGAGAAGGTTCGTAGCATTTTTTAAACAGATCCATCGAGTGACTCCTAACTCTATATGTATGTGCCGACGCAATTTTCCGTCGACACAAGATGTGTAGCATTATACCGATTAAGACAACAAATTGCAAGCGAAACAGCATGAAAAACTCATTTTGCATGTATGCTTTTTTGGTTGCCGTACGGATAGGTAGTATGATATGATGAAGAACGCAAAAACGACGACTGTTCCTTCGAGGAATTGCGGGTTGATTGCGAATTGCAGTAGAACGGGAGGTTGGCGTATGGACTACGCGGAGATCAGAAAACAGGTGAACGACGCGCTGCGCGAGCTGCTGGAGTCCGCGCGTCTGGAAAAAGGCGATATCTTCATTGTCGGCTGCTCGACCAGCGAGATCATGGGCGCGCGCATCGGCAAAGGTTCCAGCCCGGACGCCGCAAAGGCAGTGTATGACGGGCTGTATCCTGCTCTCTCTGAGCGCGGCGTTTTTCTTGCCGCCCAGTGCTGTGAGCATCTGAACCGCGCGGTGATTGTGGAACGCGACGCGCTGCTTCCGGGCGCGGAAATCTGCAACGTTGTGCCGCAGCTGCACGCGGGCGGCGCGTTTGCCATGACCGTGTACGAAAACGCGGCGCATCCCGTGGCGGTGGAGGAGATCAAAGCCGCGGCGGGCATGGACATCGGCGATACGCTGATCGGGATGCACCTGCGGCGCGTCGCCGTTCCGGTCAGAGTGTCTGTCAAACGCATCGGGGAGGCAAATCTGGTCTGCGCCAGAACAAGACCGAAGTTTATCGGCGGCGCGCGGGCGCAGTATGACGAAACGCTCATCGGCGGGGAAGTGAGACGGCAGGCCGGCCGGCCTTGACAAGAGGCGGAGCGGTCGGTTTACTCAAACCGAAAGGGTTTCGACACGCGGCATATGACCGCCGAAAAATCGGAAAGGAAAGCTATCATGGAAATCAAACTGCACGATATTCCCGAACAGATCGTCCATTGCATGCGCGACGGGAAGGGCGATACGCACAAGCAGACGTTCGAAGACGACTATGCGCGTATCATGATCATCACCCTTGACCCCGGCGCATCCATCGGCCCTCACACACACGAAACGAACTATGAAATCTTTATGGCATCAGTGGAACCGGAAAGGTGCTGTATGAAGGCACGGAAGAGCCGATGGCTCCCGGCGTCTGCCATTACTGCCCGCAAGGGACACAATCACAGCTTGGTCAACAGCGGCAGCGAGCCCCTTTCGGTGTTTGCCATCATTCCCAAGCGCGTCGGTTAACCGAAGGAAAGTAAGCGTCAAACGGACATGAAAAACGGGCCCGCAGACAGCGAGCCCTAAAGGGAGAGAAATCATTTTGCTGGTTGGCAGGTTTCGGGCGCGTTCCACGGCAGCAGCTTGGACGCCCAGCCCGGGTCAGACTGAGACAGCCGGGGCGCTTCGGTAAATACCCAAGTCAGATAACGGTACGGATCGAGACCGTTCTCCTTCGCCGTTTCAATCAGGCTAAAGATCACAGCGCTGCTCTTTGCTCCTCTTGCCGTGTTCGCAAACAGGAAGTTCTTCCGGGAGATCACAAATGGCTTTATGCTACGCTCAGCGCGGTTGTTGCTCAGCTCAATTCTGCCGTCAAGCAGATAGCTGTTCAGATACGGCCACTGGTTCTTCAGATAGGTGAGAGCTTTCCCCAACGCGGATTTCGGCGCGGCATTGCGCGTATTTGCCCATGCCAACATCGCGTCCAGAATAGGCTTTCCCCGTTCCAGACGCTGTTTCTTCCGTTCTTCCGGCGTGAGGTCTCTAAATTCTTTCTCCAGCTCGAAAAGCTGGGTACAGTAAGCCACGCCTTGCTCGGCTGTCGGTGAGCGTTTCCCCTTGGGCATCGCCCTGCACGCCTCGTCAAATTTTCGGCGGGCGCGTGCCCAACAGCCGACGTGTGTTACCCCTTTTAGACCATGGTAACCGGAGTAACCGTCTGTTTGGAGATACCCGTGGAACCCCTCAAGGAAAGCGTTGGGGTACTCCTGCCCGCGCCCGGGAGCATAGTCATACAGAACGATGGGATGCTCCGCGTCGCCGCTGGTGCGGTACAGCCACATATAACTTCTTTGCTGCGCGGTTCGGTTCGTTTCGTGCAGCACCTGTAGCTCGGTTTCATCCGCATGAAGAAGATCGTGCTTCATTTCTTCGGCCTTCAGCGCCAAATAAACCGGCAAGCCCCAGTTATCCGAGCAATAGATCAGCCAGTTGGACATCGTCTGCCTGGACAGCATGAGTCCCTGGCGGTTCCACTCCTGTTCCTGCCGGTACAGTGGCGAGCCCATCACAAATTTCTGCACCGCGATATACGCCACCGCCTCCGGCGCGGCGTAGCTTCCCGGAATCAATGCCACGTCTTTCGGCGTCTTCACGATTGGCGTCGAGATATCGTTCTCCTTGCAGTTCTCGCAAGCGTAGGTGTAATAGATATCGCGCTTCAGGACCGCCTTGGCAGGGATAAACTTTAAGCTCTCCTGTACTTCCTTGCCAATCGGCTGCATGGTCTCGCCGCACTGCGGGCAGGCGCGCTCCTCCTCCAGCAGGGTGTGCTCGACTTCAACAACCTCAATGTTTTCGGGCAGGATGTCCCGGACATTGCCGGACTTGCGGGAGCGGGTATGTTCCTTTACCTTCGTGGCAGCCTGCTTCTCTTCTATGACAGCCCATGCTTCCGCTTCATCAAAAAGCAGGCTGAGTTGCTCACTAACCTGCTCAGAGGACTTCTCAGACTTGGAGCCAAACTGCTTGCTCTTAATAACGCGCAGCTGCTCCATGAGCCAGTTTATCTGGCCCTTCATTTCCTCATATTCCGCGCGGGGAATGGTCACCATCTCCACGTTGCTTGTCTCGGAAACAGTCATCTTCTCCATGTATAAATTGTACCACATAAATCGCCAAAAGTCCAGTATTTTAGCGGGTTTCCGGCAATTTTACGCAATGCTTAAGCCTTCAACCGGACGGTGTGCTTTGGGCTGTTCCACCTTGAGCCCTTCCATGAGCCAGCGGTATTGCTGAGGCGTTATCTGCCGTACCTCGCTCTCGCTTCTCGGCCATTGATACACGCCTTCCTCCAGCCGCTTATAGACAAGGACGAAACCATTGCCCTCCCAGTACAGCCCCTTTATTCTGTCCCGGCGTCTGCCGCAGAACAGAAACAGCGTGTTTGTGAAGGGGTCCAGATTGAACTCCTGCTGCACCAGCAGGGCAAGGCCGTCGATACCCTTTCGGAGATCCGTGTATCCGCAGGCGATGTAGACCTTATCAGCGCCCTTAAAGTCACTCAGCATGGTTCAGTACCTGGCACAGGGTGGCAACGACTTCCGCATCCGCACCGACATAAATGTCGAGCGAAGCATTTCCTACGCGGATAGAGGCGATGAGGCTGTTTTTCTGCCCCGGCTCCGCTTCAGATGCTGAAGCTGGGACTGGGACTGGTAACGGCGTGGGAAGCTCCGCAAAGCGGGACGGTGTTTCTGGCACTTCCGCAAGCGTCTTCTGCCGTTCGATCATGGCAGCAAAGACCTTCTTCTGCCAGTTATAATAGGTCTTGGGTTTAATATCATGCTCGGCGCACCAGCGATTTACCGACAAACCGCTGCTGCGGCAATCCGCCACGCGCTTGCTCCACACCAAAAGGTTTTGTTCCCGTCCTGCACGCCGAATCGTCATCTCGTCCATGACCAATCCCCCCCAGTCCATGAAAGTCTATGGCACTCCCTGCCATTCTCACAGACTGCCGGGGACTGTGCCATATTTGTGCAGGGATTCTCGCAGACTCTACGAAAATCCCTACACAGTCTCTCATATTCCAAGAGGCGGCGCAACCCGCCCGATTATTTGACGCTCTTACGCCGGGTAAATACAACGCTCCCGATCATCGGTTTGTGGCCGGTGACCGGGAGTGTTTTTACTGTATCGCTTTGAAAACAATATCTGATTGTTCTCGAATGTTTAGACTTGTTGCGCTATCGAAGGCGGTAGACCTTGGATTGATTTGGACGATTCGGGCACTCGGTCTGATATAGTCATAGTAAACCCCACCATAGGGACCGTTCGTTCCTATTACGAGGACAAGCTCCGCTCTGGATATCCATTCTCTTGCTCTTATTACATGCGGCTGATACAGTCCTACCCGATGCCGAACGGGATACACTGATAATGATCCTCCGCATTCAGGACACTTCGGACAGTTTCCGTGTGACCAGAGATAAGGATCATCATATTGTTTCCCGCAGGACAGGCAAGTGTTTTTCGCAAAACTGCCCTGAATCTCAGCCACATTTTCAGATCCGGCTATGCTGTGCAGACAGTCAATATTTGTTGTAATGATGCCTTGGAGTTTTCCTACGGATTCTAATTGTGCCAGTTTTCTGTGCGTCTCCGTCGGGCCATTCTCATAGACTGCCTTCAAAAATCCTTTATAAACTCCCTTATAGTACCTGCCCGGCGCTGCCTTCAATATCGTTTCCGACATCATTTGCAGCGTAGATACAATATTCATGTGCTGCATATCGGGAATCCCTGCAGTAACGGAAACACCGGCTCCTGTAACTGCAACGGTATAATTGCTCTCATTGATCCATGATTGCAGAGTTTTAAGCTGATCATCCATATGGATCACACCCATTCAAAGCTATCTTTTCCCGCCCCCAGTTCAAAGTGGTATTTCACAAGACCGGTATCCACGCCGGTAAAGATTCCGTTATTACAGGAGATGGACACTCTGTTTTCTGTTCCGCTGATGATGAATGCCTGTTTTGCCAGAGCAGTAGGCGCTAATAGAGCCGCTTCAATGCCGTCCTTAAACCACTTTGGTGCTTCTCCATCGTATGAACTGACCTGCTCTGCCGTCTTTGTCTTATGCGGAACACCCTGCGTCTGCCCGTAGCCGACAGCAATAATACCGACCGGCTTTGCACCTTCAGATTTCTCCTGTGCCCCTTTACGGTTATAAGTACCGCCGACCCACCATGTATTCAGGCCGAGCGTCTGGGCGTAGAGCATCAGATCAGCGCCACAGTAACCGCACAGTTCATCCGCGCCATCAGGCCCAGCCATAATAAAGAAGTTGTTAACTCCTTTTGCAAGGATCAGCTTTATCACGCCGGGAACAGCACTGCCGTCATTGGTCATCAGTCTGATGGACAGACCATAACGCTCATTGTTTTCTCTTACCCGCTCATTCAGTTTTTCTACGATCTTCTCCGGAATCGGTTTATCCGTGTACTTGCGTACCATGTGCCGTTCCTTCATCGCCTGCTTCATATCCATCACAATGCCTCCTATGCATTGATTTCTCTGGCTCTGCTTGCCATCAGTCTTAATTGTCCGGCGAAAACCTCCACCTCGGACTCTGTCATATCCTGAGTGAGAAACCTGACCCACCTCTGCTGAAGTTCACGGATATGTGGTTCGAGTTTCTTTGATTTGTCAGTGAGATACACACGCTTGGAGCGGCGATCTTCCTCATGCGCCTCTCTTCGGATCAGCCCCTTCTTCTCCATGCCCTGTATCGTTCGTGTGGTAGCAGCCTTATCTACTGAGATCTCCATCGACATCTCTTCCTGCGTAAGTCCATCCGCTCTATATAGCTGTGAAAGATACATCAACTCTGATGCTGTAATTTCCACCTCGGACAATTCATGGCTGAAGAATAAATTCAGTTGCCTCATCAATACGGATATGTATCTCCCCGCCTGATCCATAAACATCCTCCTATTTAAAACTCGTTGACTTGTCAAGTATACGTCTGAAATATTGACTTGTCAACTATTTTGGTAAAAAAACAGCCGGGTCCATACCCGACTTCACAGGAGGGCTCGAACGAGCCCTTTTTGCCCGAAAAACGAGCCCTCGCTATCAAGCCGTCGCTACCCGTATCAAAGACGAAGTGCAGTTTTCTATTTGCCCGATATATGCTGTTCTTCTTGCACTCCATTCATCTACAAGAACTCCGGAGTCAGCAGGATAGTATAAATATCGTCCTTGTGGTGGTGCTTGTGGTAATTGCGCTGATCGCCGCCATCGTCGCCTCACCGTTCGGCATTTTCTTCTCCAATGAGAGCGCGTCATCGGACACCGTGCCACTCTCCGCGGCGGTGGCGCAGGTCAATTTTGACTTCAACGCGCGGCTGGAGGAGCTGCAAGGCGCGGATACCTATGACGACATCACCGTGAACGGCTCCACGGCGGATTGGGTAGAGATATTAGCCGTGTTTTCCGCAAAGGTCGCCGGCAGCGACGGCGCGGACGCGGCGGACGTCGCCACCATAGACGCCGACCGCATTGACCGGCTCAAGGCGGTCTTTTGGGATATGAACGCCCTAACGTCGGAGGTGGAAACCATCGACCACCCCGACAGCGACCCGGACGATGATACCGATGATAGCTGGACGGAGAAGATACTGCACATCACGGTGACGCCAAAGATTGCGGCGGATATGCCGACCGTCTACGGCTTCACCACGCGTCAGACCGACGCCATGAACGAGCTGCTTGCCGAGCGCGCCGCGCTCATGGAGCTTGTGGGCAATCTGACCGCCTTCAGCGCGGACGCCGCCGGCGTGGTGAAGCGGCTCCCCGCCAATCTCTCGCCGGAACGCCGCGAGGTGGTGCGCGTCGCCTGTTCTCTTGTCGGCAAGGTGGCGTATTTTTGGGGAGGAAAATCACTCGTTCTCGGCTGGGACAGCTGCTGGGGAACGCTGCAAAAGGTGTGGGCGGACGGCAGCTCCACCACCGGCACCTACCGCCCCTATGGGCTGGATTGCAGCGGTTTTGTCGATTGGGTATTCTACAATGTCAGCGGCGGCGCATACGTCCTCGGACACGGCGGCGGCGCGTCTATGCAGCACACCTACTGTACCCCGATCACATGGGGCGACGCCATCCCCGGCGATCTTGTGTTTTACCCGGAGGATAGTCATATCGGAATCGTCGGAGGCCGGGACGAAGCCGGAAACCTCTTGATTATCCATTGTGCCAGCGGCTATAACTGCGTCGTGATAACAGGCGCAAACGGCTTTACTTCCATCGGCAGACCTATGTACTACGCAGAGTAACAAGCAACGCTCCCACGATGTTTTCATGCACCGTGGGAGCGTCTTTTTCTGCTGGCTGCTTAATCGTCCTCCAAGAGCTTTGAAGCGGGAACGCCCAGCACGTCGGCCATCTTAAAGAGCGTTTCTAACGATACGCCCCGTGTCGTGCCTGTTCCCTCGACCTGCGCCAAGAAGTTGACGCTTTTGTTGATCTTTTCGGCAAAGGCCTCTTGCGTATATCCGGCTTTTTTGCGGTAATACGCAATTTTCAGGCCAAGTGTTTTATATTTTTCGGGATAATCGGTTTGCATATAGCCTTACCTCACTTTTGCTATTATGCTACCAATTCTCCTCGTCAATTAGAATTTGATGCAAGGAAATAATCATTTACTTAAAGTAAATGATATGCTACAATAAGCCAATGATAGAGAAATGCGTCTCACGGTGAGACGCATTTTCGGATGGGATAAGTTCATTCGCGGGATGGAGGATCGGGGAGATATTCGATCACATCGTTTATCGTACAGTCAAGGATTTTGCACAACGCCTCCAACGTGTTTGTCGAAACGGATTCATTTGCTTTGATCCTGCGGATCGTGGAACTGCTGATCTGCCCTTTTACCTGTAACGTATATGTTGTTGCGCCGCGGGCCTCCATTGTTTTCCAGAGCGGGGCATAGGAAATCATATCAGATAGCTCCCTCATTTCCGTTTGACATATCTCCATTATTGCCTATAATGAGGGAAAATCGTTATAGGCAATATTGCCTATAACGGAAACGGAAGGAACTGGGTATGGACGAACATAAAACCTGCTTTTTCGTCGGGCACCGCAACGCGCCCGAAACGCTGTCCCCGCTGCTGGCCGAGGCCGCGGAGCGGCACATCGCGGAATACGGCGTGGATGATTTTGTCGTAGGGCATTACGGACGCTTTGACTCCCTCGCCGCCTTTGCCGTCC
>Ga0256404_1013202_pt1 | contig 10527 bp, 7 predicted proteins | sample RumenRJG_01DNA_FD_185990 | JGI IMG/M metagenome (GOLD analysis project Ga0256404, IMG submission 185990) | Bovine rumen microbial communities from Lethbridge, Alberta, Canada - RJG_01 | ecosystem: Host-associated > Mammals > Digestive system > Stomach > Rumen | place: Canada: Alberta | collected...
GGATTTGCAATCCCGCCGCGAACGAGTATAAGGATTTGCAATCCGAAATTACACGCCTGCGCTCGGCAACCAAGCAGATAACGGACATTTTTAGCGGATTAAAAATCCTGATACTCGGATGCGGCCGGATTACAACCACGAAGTGCTCGCGACCGAACGGGAGCCCGAAGGGCAAGCGAAGCGCAGCAAATCCGGCCGAACGAGGGAATGCTGGTCGAAGACGAACGAGACGTGGGGCCAAACATCAAGAGCAACTCCGGTCCTCGAAGAGGGCCAACAACACCCACGCAGTGCCCACATGACGATGTTGGCCCTCCGTTCGGCGGGATTTGCAATCCCGCCGCGAACGAGTATAAGGATTTGCAATCCGAAATTGCACGCCTCCGCTACCCAACAAAGCAGATAACCGACATTTTTTGCGGATTAAAAATCCTGATACTCGGATGCGGCCGGATTACAAATCCGGCCGAACGAGTCTTGTGTTTTTTAATTAGCGCACGCTACCGCGTGCGGAAATCTTACAAAATCTCTCATTTTTAGTTTCCCTGGGTGTGTTTAAACCCCACCCCCAACCCCCTCCCCTTTGGGAAAGGGGAGGGGTGCTCGGAGTTGTTTCCTGGTGTGTTAATGTTGTGTAATTTTGAGGGGCGGTAGCACGACGTGGCAAAAAAAGCATTAACTTTGCGGGTTGTCTTATTAAGATTGACTACAATGAAAAGGTTTTTAATCGCAATCGTCCTGTTCACTGTCACTGCGGCAGTGGCATGGAGCCAGGAGGCGGCACGGGCATCTTTTGGCAGCTATTCGCATGACTTCGGGGTCATCAAGGAGGAGGCCGGCCCGGTGTCGACTGTGTTTGAGTTCACCAATACCGGCAAGCGTCCGCTGCTGATTGTCGACGCTGTGGCATCGTGCGGCTGCACCCGCCCAGAGTATCCCACCAAGCCCATCAAGCCTGGCAAGAAAGGGAAAATCAAGGTGACCTACAGCCCGCTGGGCAGGCCGGGTGCCTTCCGTAAGACCGTGAAGGTCCGCACCAACGGTGACCCTAAAACCGCGACGCTGATTATCGAGGGCACTGTCACGCCCGGCAAGAAGTGATGTGCCGGCTGCGTCATATCTGCCTGCTGGCTGCGGTATGCGTCGGTCTGTTGGCGCATGCCGACGGCATCGTGCGCTGGCTGGAGATGGAGCATGAGTTTGGCACCATTCTAGAGCAGGACGGCAAGGTGTCGTGCACGATGCGGCTGGTCAACGACGGCGAGAGCGAGCTGGTCATCACGCAGGTGCGCACCTCGTGTGGTTGCACCGCCGCGGGTTATGACAAGGCTCCCATCGCCCCCGGCGACACGGCGTGCATTACCGTCACCTACGACCCAGTGGCGCGTCCGGGCGAGTTCAACAAAGACGTGTTTGTCTACACCAACGGTTCCCCGCGTCGCTCGCGTGTGAGCATCCACGGCGTGGTCATCGCGCAGCCCGAGACGCTGAGCGAGTTCTATCCTGTTGCTGTGGGCGCGATGCGTATGACCGGGGCCAGTGTTCCGCTGGGTGAGTTGACCAAGGGTCGCAAGCGCTCGTCTTATCTGACAGTGGTCAACACCTCGACCACCGACACCCTGCTGGTGAGTGTCGCCGGCGAAGCGCCACACATCAAGGCGGCTGCCGCGCCCGACACCCTGCCGCCGGGCAAGGTGGGAGCCGTGACCGTGTTTTTCGACACAAGCAAGACAAAGCTGTGGGGTCTGAACACCGACACCCTGACGGTGAGCACCGAGGCGTTGCACCCCAGCGCGACGGCAGTGGCCGGAACGGCCAACATTTATGTCATGGCGCAGGTGCTTGACGACTTCACACAGCTGACCGACAAGCAGCGCCTTGATGCCCCAGTCATCGAGGTCAGCACCGACAAACTCATGTTTGCGGCCGATGCGCTCACGGCGACGATGACCATCACCAACACCGGCAAGCAACCGCTGGAGCTGCGGCGTGTGTGGACTCCCGAGCCCGGCGTTGCCATCCGCTGCGACAAGACACGCATCAAGCGCGGCAAGAGTGCCACCATCACTGTCACTGTCGACCCCGCACAGACAGGCCAGCGTCTGCTCAACAGCCATCTGACCATTGTCAGCAACGCTCCTGCCCGCCAGTCGCTGACTGTCAGGCTAGTGGGAGAAATTTAGGATTAATTCATAAGTTATAATTCATAATTCATATACAGGGACCGGTGACACACTCCCCCTACTCAATTAATAATTCACTACTTAAGTAGTAGAGAAGTAGGGTTGTAGAGGTAGTAGGGCCGATACATTATGGCTGCACGCGTCCCCGCCACAACCATATAACCGAGTCCCTCTCGCCTGATAGGGGAGAGGTTAGGTGAGGGGTCATCGCCACCTTTCTCAATTCATAATTCATAGCTGCCCATTCGGCCGCATGGTCGTCAGGCGAAGGTAACGGCTTTACTACTCTACAGCTCCACTACTTAACTGCAAAAACAACAAAAACTACTAAAAGATAAAAAGATGCTCCATCCCGAGAACGACGCCCAGTACACCGGCTTGCAGGTCAACACCGGTGTCGAGCAGCCCCCCATCGTCAGTCCATATATCAAGAACCGCAAGCGCCGCCGCCAGCTCAGTGTGGGCGACTATGTCGAGGGCATACGCCAGGGCAACAAGGCCGTGTTGGGCCAGGCCGTGACACTGGTCGAGAGCCTCAAACCCGAGCACCAGGTCATCGCCCAGGAGGTGATAGAGAAGTGCCTGCCCTATACCGGGCACAGCCGCCGCATCGGCATCACCGGTGTGCCCGGAGCCGGCAAGTCGACCAGCATCGACGTGTTCGGCATGCATGTGCTGCGTCAGGGCGGCAAACTGGCTGTTCTGGCCATCGACCCCAGCAGCGAGCGCAGCAAGGGGTCAATCTTGGGCGACAAGACACGCATGGAGAAGCTGGCCGTGCAGCCCGACGCCTTCATCCGCCCTTCGCCCTCGGCAGGTTCGCTGGGTGGTGTGGCACGCAAGACGCGCGAGACCATCATCCTGTGCGAGGCTGCCGGCTACGACAACATCTTTGTCGAGACGGTGGGCGTGGGACAGAGCGAGATAGCTGTCCACTCGATGGTCGACTTCTTCCTGCTCATCCAGATTGCCGGTGCAGGCGATGAGCTGCAAGGCATCAAGCGAGGCATCATGGAGATGGCCGACGGCATCGCCATCAACAAGGCTGACGGCGACAACATCGAGCGGGCCAACCTGGCCGCTGCTCAGTTCCGCAACGCGCTGCACCTGTTTCCGTTGCCCCCCAGCGGCTGGTTGCCCGAGGTCACGACCTATTCGGGATACTATGAGCTGGGCATCGACGGTGTGTGGGACATGATTGACCGCTACTTTGACCACGTCAAGCAGAACGGCTACTTCGACGAGCGCCGCCGGCAGCAGGAGCAGTACTGGATGTATGAGACCATCAACGAGCAGCTGCAGGCTCGCTTCTACAGCAACGCCGAGGTGCAGCGTCTGCTTGAGGTCAAAAAGCAGATGGTGCTCGACAACCGGCAGTCGTCGTTTGTCGCTGCCCACGATGTGCTCGACTTCTACTACGGGATGATGAACAAGTAATGATTTTCTTCTTAAGTTTCTACTGTAATATTGGTAGTAATGTAGTATTGTAGTATTGTAGTAATGTAGTAAAGCCGTTACCTTATAATTCATACTTCATAATTCATAATGTGCATGTCCGCGTATGCGCCAGCCGAAGGTAATGACCTTACTACCATACTTCTCTACTACTTTAGAAAGTTAAGTTTTCAATTGAACCACGACTAAAAGATATGAGACGACTATTGTTCGCACTGCTTGCGGTGGCCATGCTGGCCGGCTGCAACCCGCTGTCCAAGATCGAGAAGGCGGGCTATCCCATCAATTACACCGAGCTGATGAACTACTATGTGTTGAACACGATTGATGTGAGCAAGACACAACGGCTGGTCATCAACAGTCAGGCGACGTTTGACAGCTACTTTGGCGAGGCTGCTGTCATGGGCCATAATGGCCAGCCCACTGTGGTCAACTTCAAGACGCAGTATGTGCTGGCAGTGGTGCTGCCCGCCACCGACCGCCAGACCGAGGTCATCCCCGGCGAGGTGGTGCAGAACGGCAACACTGTCGTCATGAACTATCGCGTCAACAAGGGTGCAAAGACCAGCTACCGCATGGTGCCCTTTGCTGCCATCGCCATCGATAAGCCCGTGAGCGACACACAAATGGAGATTTACTTTAAACAGACCAATTGAAATGGATAACCAAGCCTACACCTACCGCTATCCGCATCCTGCCGTGACCACCGACTGTGTGGTGTTCGGCTTTGACGGTGTCAAACTCAATGTCCTGCTCATCGAGCGCGGACACGACCCCTACAAAGGCCGATGGGCATTCCCGGGCGGATTTCTCGAAATCGACGAGGATGCTCCTGACGGAGCCCGCCGCGAGCTGCGCGAGGAGACCGGCCTCGAAGTCACCAACATCGAGCAGCTGGGTGCCTTCACTGCGCCCGACCGCGACCCGCGCGAGCGCGTGATCTCGATAGCCTACTTCACGCTGATGCGCGTGAGCGACGTGCAGGGTGCCGACGATGCAGCTCAGGCCCGCTGGTTTCCCGTCAGCCATCTGCCCGAACTGGCGTTTGACCACCAGCAGATCTTCGAGCAGGCGCGCGAGCGCCTGTCGCATCTGCTCAAGCTGCAGACCGGCAACTTCATGAGTGCCGAGTTCAGCTACGACGAGATTGACGCCATCTACTACGCCGCCACCCTCACCCACTAGGGCAGTTTAAAGTTTATAGTTTAAAGTTGATTGTCTGAAGCTCTCAACCACAACTCTTAACTATAAACTCTTAACTCAAGTTTCTGGAGTAGTAAAGGAATTAAAGGGAGTTAAGACGTCACTTTTTTAGTCGTAGAGAAGTAGGGTAGTAAGGTAGTGGAGGCCGATAGATAATATCGGCAGCACGCATCCCCGCCACAATCACGAAGTGCTCACGACCGAACGGTTTGCTAGGCGAATGCAACGGCTTTACTACACCACTACTCAGGCGAAGGCAACGGCTTTACTACTCTACTACTTTACTACTCTACTACAAGAAGGGCAATAAGAGCTATCGTCTTAACTACATAACTACTTAACTCCTTTAACTACCCAAATAGCTACTTGCAAAACTTGAGCTCTTAACTAAAAACTTTCAACTATAAACTCACTGCGATGAAACCTGCGTTGATCATGTTAGCGGCCCTCGTGCTGGTGGGCACTGTGCTGTGGCTGCACGACCGATTCACCCGCCGGCGCGACGCTCAAGCCGGCCTGCTGCCCGACCCGGTCGTCGAGCCCGACCAGACGTGCAGCGACGACTGCTGCGGCACCCATGACGTGTGCCCGAGCGAGCAGCTGCTGCGCGGCGAGTTGTGCGACATCACCTACTATGACGACCAGGAACTGGACAATTTCCGCGGCCGCACTGCCGACGACTACACCGACGACGAACTCGAGCAGTGGCGCGATGTGCTCTACACCTTGCAGCCAGCCGACCGTCTGGGCTGGGAACGCAGCATCAAGCGGCGCGGCATTGTCATGCCCCGTGCCATCCGCGACGAGCTGCTCATGCTGCTGCAGGAGTGATTTTTGACCGCTAAGTCCCCGCGAAAGCTTTTTGTTCTTGTGTTCTGTTGTCTTAAACCGCGAACTGCACGCAGCTGTTCGTGTGCTGTGAGAAAAGTGTGAAGCGGATTGGACAAAGTGCAATAAAATGGGGTGGGGCTCGTTACAATTAAGGAATGGACCGACATATCAGACATCTGGCTGAGCTTGTGCTCGTGGTAGTGATGGTGGTGCTCATCGGTGCTTGCAGCACCAAGAAGAACACTGCCGGTTCGCGTTTTTGGCAGTCGCTGAACACGCGCTATAACGTCTATTACCATGGTCGCACCAACTATGACGAGCAACTCAAGGAGATGCTTGACTCCTACGAGGACGACTACTCGCAGCGGCTGTTTGTCCATCCTGCCGAGGCACGTGCCAACCCCAAGGCTCCGCAACCCACTGGCAGCTTTGACCGCACCATCGAGAAGATGCAGAAAGCCATCGCGCTGCACTCGATCAAGAAGAAACCCAAGAAAAAGTCGGGCAAGGCCAACGACCCCAAGTACAAGGCATGGATGGCACGTGAGGAGTACAACCCGTTTATGCACAACTGCTGGTATACGCTGGCGCTGGCGCAGTATATGAAGGGCGACTTCCTCAACGCGTCGGCTACGTTCCGCTACATCAGCCGTCACTTCAGCTGGAAACCCGACCTGGTCGAGGAGGCCAAGGTGTGGGAGGCGCTGAGCTACTGCGCGCTGGGGTGGACCAGCGAGGCCGACAACGTGTTGGCTCACGTCCACCTGGACAAGATCAACAACAAGCGCGTGCGCTCGCTGGCCAATCTGGCTTTTGCCGACTACTACATCAAGGAGCATCTGGCCGAGGAGGCTGTCCCCTATCTGGCCGAGGCTGTCAAGGGCGCCAAGGGCTCGCAGAAGGTGCGACAGAACTTCCTGCTGGGTCAGCTCTATGAGGAGCTGGGCCAGAAAGACCTGGCCTACGAGGCCTATAAGCGCGCCGGCAGCAGCAACAGCTCGAGCTACCGCACCAAGTTTAACGCCCGCATCAAGCAGAGTTCGGTCTATCAGGGCTATGACATTGCCGGCGAGGTGCGCGCGTTGCGCCACATGACGCGCTACGACCGCAACAAGGACTATCTGGATCAGATCTACTATGCCATCGGCAACCTCTATCTCACCCGACAAGACACCGCCAAGGCCGTCGAGAACTATGTCCTGGCGGCAGAGAAGAGCACCCGCAACGGCATCGACAAGGCCATCAGCCAGCTGAGGCTGGGCGGCATCTACTTTGCCCAGCACAAGTATGACAAGGCGCAGCCCTGCTATGCCGAGGCCGTGCCGCAGCTCAGCGAGGAATATCCCAACTACAAGGCGATCAAGCAGCGCAGCGACGTGCTCGACGAGCTGGCCGTCTATGCCCAGAACGTGACCCTGCAAGACTCGTTGCTGCGACTGTCTAAGATGAGCGACGAGGAGGTGAAGGCGGTGATCAAAAAGATTATCGACGAGCTGAAGAAGAAGGAGAAAGAGGAACAGGAGAATGCCGACCGCGAGAACTACCTGGCCAACCAAGCCGCCAGGGGCAATGTGCCCCCGCAGGGCAAGAACGCCCCGCAGCAGTTCCAGATGAACAACGACAAGTCGTGGTACTTCTACAACACGACGACCAAGAACGCCGGCAAGACACAGTTCCAGCAGTTGTGGGGCAACCGCAAGCTCGAGGACAACTGGCGCCGCCGCAACAAGACGGTGCTCTCGCTGAGCGATGACACGTCGGCCGACGAGCAGAGCGACTCGACCCTGAACGCGATGGCCGACTCGCTGGGCGGCGACTCGATCAAGGTCGACCAGGAAGCCCTCAAGCGTGCCGAGGATCCGCACTATGAGGAGTACTACCTCAAGCAGATTCCCAAGACCGAGGAGCAAATCAAGTCAGCGCACGAGGTCATCCAGGAGGGACTCTACAACATGGGCGTCATCCTCAAGGACAAGCTCGAGGACTATGAGGGCGCGTCGGCACAGTTCCTGCGCCTGCTCACCGACTATCCCGACAACACCTACCGCCTCGACACCTACTACAACATGTACCTGATGTATATGCGCGAGGGGTCGGTCAACCGGGCGGCCATCTATCGCGACATGATTCTCACCGACTTTGCCGAGTCGAAGGAGGGCAAGGCGCTGAAGGATCCCAACTATATCGAGAACCTGAAGAACATGAACCGCGAACAGGAACGCATGTATGAGCAGGCCTATGCCAGCTATCTCAACAACGACAATGACGCCGTGCACGAGGCGCATGCCGAGATGGTGCGCAAATATCCTCTGTCGACCATCATGCCCAAGTTCATGTTTATCGACGCGTTGGCCTACGTCACCCAGCGCAACTACGACAAGTTCAAGGAAATCATCAAGGACATGCTGCAGCGCTACCCCGAGACCGACATCACGCCGGTGGCCAGCGGCATCGTCAAGCAGTTGAATGCCGGACGCAAGCTGGAGGGTGGCGGCAGCAATGTGCGCGGCATGCTGTGGAGCACGCGTTTGAGCAACGACACCACTCCCGAGGCGCTGGAGAAGAAGTTCACGCCGTTCAAAGAGGACAACGACAAGCCGCAGGTGTTTGTGCTGCTCTATCCGACCGACTCGGTGAGCTCGCACCTGCTGCTCTATGAGGTGGCGCGCCACAACTTCAACTCGTTTGTCGTCAAGGATTATGACCTTGAGCAGATGAACTTCGGTCGACTGGGACTGCTGGTGGTCAAGGGATTTGCCAACTTCAACGAGGTGGTGCACTATCGCACGGTGTTTGAGAAGGACACCTCGATGGCGATGCCGTCGCTGGTGCGCCCGGTCATCATCAGCGAGAGCAACTTCCAGCTGCTGCTGGGCGAGGGACGCTCGTTTGAGGACTACTTCAACTATCTGCAGCAGAAGGAAGAAGAGAAGGCCGAGAAGATCAAGCAGGGCAACGAAAAGGCTGCTGCCGGCAAGGAAAAGGCCGGAAAAACCGACAAGGCGAAAACCGACAAGGCCGACGCGCCCAAACTGGACAACAGCCAGAAGAGCGACTCGCTGCAGACTGCCGCCCAGCCAGCCGACTCGCTGCAAATGGGCAAGCAGGCAGCCGACTCGTTGCAAATGGGTAAGCAGGCAGCCGACTCGCTGCAGCTCGACATGAAACAACCTGTCGACAGTGCCGCCGTGGCTGCCGCCCAGGCCGAACAGCAGCGCAAGGCCCAGCTCGAGCGGGAGGAGAAGGAGCGCAAGGCCCAACTCGAGCGGGAGGAGAAGGAGCGCAAGGAGCGTGAAGAGAAGGAACGCCAAGAGCTGCTGCGGCTCGACCGTCAGGAACAGCTTAAACGGGCCGAGGAGCTTGATCGTCAAATCCTTGAGGAGAAAGAGCGTCAACAAAAGGCCGAGCAGGAGAAGGCTGAGCAAGAAAAAGCCCGTCAGGCAAAGACTAAACGCAGCCAGCGCAAAGAGAACGCCGAGAAAACGGAGGTCTCTGAGCCGGCCGAGCCGGCCGAGACCGGCAGTGACAACGGCCGTCGCAGCGTGCGCGACAAGCGCGGGCAGACCACTCCTGTCGACCCGAATGACAAGAAGGCACAGGAGAAGGCCGAGCGTGAGCGGCTGAAGGCAATGGACAAGGCCGAGAAGGAACGCGCTAAGCAGCTCGAGAAAGAAGAGAAGGAGCGCGAGAAGGCCTTGCGCAAGGCTGAGAAGGAGCGTGAGAAGGCCGAGAAGAAGGCCGAGCGCCTGCGCCAAGACTCGATCATGCGCGCCGAGGAGAACCGCGAGAAGCTCTACAAGAGCGCGCGCGAAGCCAAGGAGGACTCGATCGAGGCACTGCAACGCGCCAAGGAACAGGAGATCAAGGACAAGCAGAAGGCACGAGAGCAGGCCAAGAAAGAGGCCGAAAAAGAGCGCAAAGAACGCGTCAAAGCTCGCGAGCAAGAGCGCAAGCAGAAGGCCGAGGAGCGCAAGCAACGCATGAAGGAGCGCGAGGCCAAACGCAAGGAGCAGCAAAAATTGCGTGAGCAGCAACGCAAAGAACGCGAGAAGGAGCGTAAAGAGCGTCAGAAGCAGAAGGAGCAGGAGCGCAAGCAGAAGGCGGCCGAGCGCAAGGCAGCGAAGGGCAATAAAGCGTCGGCCGACCGCGATAGCGACAGGGGCAACGCCAAGTCGGCACGCAACCGCAGCAAGAACGACAATAAGGCAAAGGGCAAAGCCTCAGACAAGCCTGGCACCACCACCGATAAGCCTGATGCGGCGGTCACTGACAAGCCCGACGTGACCGACAAGCCTGATGCGGCTGTCACTGACAAACCCGAAGCCACTGACAAACCTTGATTGTGTGTAAATCTGACAGACAGCAACCCCTCTCTTCGCAAAAAGAGAGGGGATGCTGCTTTTAGTCGCCTGTGGTGGCTCGCCAGGGTAATCCGTGCCTCAACTTTGGAAAGGGGGAGGGGTGTGGGTGAACGGCGGCCCTCGTTCGGCCGGATTTGTAATCCGGCCGCATCCGAGTATTAGGATTTGTAATCCGTAAAAAATGTCGTTTACCTACTTGGTGGGTGATTGAAGACGTGCAATTTTGGATTGCAAACCTCGTTCGGCCGGATTTGTAATCCGGCCGCATCCGAGTATTAGGATTTGTAATCCGTAAAGAATGTCGTTTACCTACTTGGTGGGGGATTGAAGGCGTGCAATTTTGGATTGCAAATCCTTATACCAATTAGCGGCGGGATTGCTGCGCTTCGCAATGTTGGGTCGAGTGATGATGCCTATGGCACCGCGAGCTGCACTTCGTGCAACACTCGCTTCATCATCTCCCCGAGCCCTTCGGGGTTGCCCTTCGGGCTCCC
>Ga0256404_1013210_pt1 | contig 10522 bp, 7 predicted proteins | sample RumenRJG_01DNA_FD_185990 | JGI IMG/M metagenome (GOLD analysis project Ga0256404, IMG submission 185990) | Bovine rumen microbial communities from Lethbridge, Alberta, Canada - RJG_01 | ecosystem: Host-associated > Mammals > Digestive system > Stomach > Rumen | place: Canada: Alberta | collected...
AGTTACGGCCCGCCCGTCCAAGTACGCTTACATGGATGACAGCGTGGACGCGGAAGTCCGGGACGAAGTGCCGGTCGAGCAGCCGGTGGGGAAGATGTACATTCGCTTCATGGTGAAGCCCTTCATCTGGAAAGCACGCATCGTCCAGCGGGAGATCGCGAAGGCGCTGGGACGTGCCATGGGCATGAAGCCTGTATACCACAAGGGCATCACGCATTCATGTTATGACTATGGACGCTATGAGGTCGGTGGCTGGTGCGTCGAAGGCTTCTGCGTGACGACAGCATGGTTTGACCTGGATAGCGTCCAGGGAATACTGGACGTGCTCGGGTCGTTGGACGGTATTGTCCCGGACGGCGCGTTATCGATCCATCTGGTACCGGAACGGTATGATATCGCCATGGTGTACAACGTGAATACCATTATCGAGGCAAGAAAGGAACTGATCGCAAGGGCGCTTTCGTTTGAGGACGAGTTTATGTTCGTCATCGGGTATCATCCGACGTTCAGCATTCCGCTGGAGACTTTTGATATTCCGGTGATCGAGGCCTGCGTCTTTCTGTATCACCAGGTCGCGCAGATGGCCTGGACCACCAAGAAGGCCAGGATGAAGCCCTGCAACATGAGCAACCCAAAATATCACATGCGGACGTGGCTATTGCGGCTGGGCTTCATAGGGCCTCAGTTTGAGCGGCCAAGGCAGACGCTGCTGGCCAAGCTGGAGGGCAACACGGCATTCTTCACGGAAGAGAACCGGCAGAAAGCGCTTGGCCGGGCGAAGAACAGAAGACGGCGGGATGCGGCATATGCCCTGCTGGAATCGTGACGGTGATGGATATGAAGAAGAAAAGAGTGGCGGCATATTGCCGCGTGAGTACGGCCATGGAAGAGCAGGAAGGCTCCTATGAGACCCAGGTCAGTTATTACCGCAATCTGATCACATCGAATCCTCAGTATACACTGGTGGAAGTTTACGGTGATCAGGGGGCATCGGGACGGACGGTCAGGCACCGCCCCGAGTTCCAGCGGATGATTCAGGACTGTGAGGCTGGAAAGATCGACCTGATCCTGAGCAAATCCATTTCCCGGTTTGCCAGAAACCTTCCGGATTGTGTCAGCATCATCCGAAAGCTGTGCAAACTGGGCGTCGGCGTATACTTCGAGAAGGAAGCGCTGGACACCCTCGCGCCGAACACTGAACTGCTTCTGAATTGCCTGGCGGCTATTGCAGAAGAGGAAAGCACGTCCATCGGTCAGAATCTCCGGTGGGCGCATGACAAGCGCAACGAAGCGGGAAAGCCGTGCAGAATGACGCCATACGGCTACAGGAAAGATGCCAATAAAGACTGGATCATAGTGCCCAGTGAGGCCCGGCGGGTGGTGCTGGCCTTCGGTATGGCCAATCGAGGAGAGTCCTATCATGCCATACGGGACGCCATGAACGCGATTGAAGCGGAAGAGAATACCGGGAGGGTATGGAAACAAACGACGATAGGCTTTCTTCTTCGGAATGAGGCCTATTGCGGAGACATCCTGACAAACAAGTCTTTCTCTGCTGCCGGGCACCGAAGTAAGAAGAATAATGGCCAGAGGCAGCAATTCTACATAGAGGGACACCACTCGGCACTGGTGCCCCGGGCGGTATTTGAGCGTGTGAACGAGCTCATGGACCGGAAGCTGCTGTGGAAAAACAAGAAGAAAACGGATGAGGAAAAGAAGATTCTTGCCGCTGCGCTTGCAATGGATGTGGAGGGGGATTTGTAATGGAGCACGAAGTACAGGTGTTGCAGCGTGACAGAAGGGCATTTGTCGAGCACCAACAGCCCCAGGTGCGGGTCGGCGCTTACTGCCGGGTCAGCACGGAGCTGGAGGAGCAGCAGTCGAGCCTTGAATTGCAGATCAGGACCTTTAGGGATCAGATCGTGCTTCATGCAGGGTGGACGCTGGTGGACATCTACGCCGACGATGGCGTGAGCGGCACGATGGCTGCCAGGAGAACGGAATTCCAGCGCATGATCCAGGATTGCCGGGAGGGAAAGATCGATTACATCATCACGAAGTCCATCAGTCGCTTTGCCAGGAATACGGTGGAGTGCCTGTCCTATGTGCGGGAGCTCCAGTCCTATGGAACGCAGATCCTGTTTGAAAAGGAAAAGATTGATACCGGAACGCCGTTCTCGGAGATGCTGCTGACGATCCTGGCGGCCTTCGCCCAGGAGGAAAGCCGGAGCCTGTCTGAAAACGTCAAATGGGGCATCCGGAAGCGCTTCGAGGCGGGCGAGGCGAAGCACAAGAGGCTGATCGGCTATGAGATCGACGGTGATCAATATATCATCATTCCGGAGGAGGCGGATACGGTCCGGCGGATATTCGATCTGTACGAGACGGGGCGCTGGTCCTTTGGAGCCATTGCGAAGCGCATGGAGGAAGATGGGAGGCTGACGAGCACAGGCAATACCCGGTGGGATGAATCCCGCATCTACACGATCATTATGAACGAGAAATACGCGGGCGATGTCCTCATGCAGAAGAAGTATACGGAGAACCATATCACCCATAAGGAAGTCAAGAACCGAAACAGGATGGTCCCGCAGTATTACATCCGGGATCATCATCAGCCGATTATCACTCGGAAACAGTATGAGCGCTGTCAGCGGATAGCGGTACTCAAGAGCAACCATGGTAAGCCCATCCAGTATCCTTATGGCGATATGCTGATCTGCCCGGTCTGTGGGCACCGGCTTCGCCAGCATGAAGTCAAAGGACACAAGGGAATGAGCGGCTGGCATTGCGACCGGGACGAGGATTCCTGCCGCAGATACATCGTGCGCACGAAGCTGCTGGACAGGGCGATGCTCGAAGCGATCAACGGATTGGATGCTGCGAAGCTGAAAGCCGAAGGCTATACCGAGCTGGCTGCCTTCAGGCGCAAGCACTGGAAGGTCAAAACTGTGGATTATTACTGGCTGGACGAATATGTAGAAAAGCTGGTATTCGGACGTGGGCACACCCTGACGGTCTATTGGAAATGCGGCCTTCAGACCACGGTGAAGATGCGGGTGACCTGCGATACCAACGATCCCGTCAAGCTGGCGGAGATGACGATGACGGAAGGGAGATGATAATTTGAAGGTCACAAGGATAGCTCCGAAACATGAGGGTGGTAAGCTGAAGGTGGCGGCCTACTGCCGCGTCAGCACGGACAAGAGCAGCCAGGAGGAGAGCCTGGAGACCCAGCAGAGGACTTATGAGGCGATGATCCGGGGCAACCCCAACTGGGAGTTTGCGGGCATCTATGTAGATGAAGGCCGTACCGGTGTGACAGACAAGCGCGAGGGCTTTCAGCAGATGATCGCGGATGCCAAGGCGGGAAAGATCAACAAGATATTTGTTAAGTCCATTAGCCGGTTCGGACGCGATATCCTCCTGTGCCGTCAGTATGTGGAAGAACTGGCCGAGCACAATGTTTCGGTCTACTTTGAGCGGGAGGGCATCGACTCCCTCAACCCTGGAACTCTGATGATCCTCTCCCTGAGCGCCGCTATCGCCCAGGATGAAAGCCGATCCAACAGTGAGAACCACCATTGGAGCAACCGACGGCGGACGAAACTGGGGATATACAAGATCGGGAACAACCAGGTTCTTGGCTACGACGCCGACAAGGACGGGAAGCCTGTACCGAACAAGGATGCCTGGATCGTGAAGATGATCTTCGAGCTGTATGCGGAGGGCAAGCAAATCTACGAGATTGTGGATGCCCTGAGTACGTCGAACGCGGTGACACTTCACAGTGGCAAGCCGATCTCCAGGCAGCAAGTGCTGTATATCCTCAAGAACGAGATTTATGCCGGGGATAAGCTGCTGCAGAAGCAACACCCAAAGGATCTGCTAACAAAACGGCCCGACCCGCGTCGTGATAAGAAGAGTAATTACCTAACTGGAGATCATGAGCCCATCATTTCCCGTGAATTGTGGAATACAGTGCAGAAACGATTCGCAAAGAATGGCGGGAAATGCGAAAACCGGAGAAATGCTCATTTCCTGGCTGGCAAACTATACTGCGCACAGTGCGGTGGCGTATTCATCCGGAAGACCTATAAGGACCGTAAAGGCAACCTGAACAGAGCATGGAAGTGCAGGGGTAGGGAGGAAGGGCTTTGTACAGCGCCAATATGGAAAGAGGATGATCTGATTGGACGAATTGGAGATGCGTTGAGCATAAACTGCAATGCGGCGGGTATGGCGGAGGTTGGATCGCTCCTTATTGGCGACAGGATAGAACAGACAGCGTGATTAACCAGAGCCTGGTGATTGGCTTGTATAGGGCTACGCCAGGCTTTTTCTTTATCAGCAGCCGAGGAAAAACGCCTCTTGATAATTCTGTGCACATAAGTTATAATAAAGGTGAACAGAGGAATCAATAGACAGGGGGCGGTTTGAATGGCTGCGTCATTGCAAGAATTGACTCTTATGAATGATTTCATATTCAGTGTAGTCATGCAGCAGGAGCAATTCTGCAAACCGTTGTTGGAATACATTCTGAAAGTCAAGATTAGGAAGATCGACTACGTCAAGGATCAGGAAACCATAGAATCCAGTGTCCCCACCGCGAAAAGTGTTCGGCTTGACGTCTACGTCGAGGATGATGAAGGAACTGTCTACGACCTGGAGGTGCAAACCACCAATAAACGGAACATAGGAAAGCGTACACGGTATTACCAGAGCATGATTGACATCCGTGTGCTTGAGAAAGGTCAGGATTACAAGAAGCTCAAGAAAAGCTTTGTGATTTTCATCTGCAACTATGATCCGTTTGACAAGTCACGATACATCTACACTTTCCGTAACCGCTGCGACGAAGACAGTGGCGTTCTATTAGAGGACGAAGCGACCAAGATCGTCATTAACACGAAAGGAACGATCGGCGATATTAGCGAGGATCTGAAGGCTGTCATCCGATACTTGGATTCCGGTGTGGCATCAACGGAATATACGAAGGCTCTCGATGCAGAAGTGGAAAGCGTGAAATCTGATGAGAAAGTGAGGCTGCAATATATGTTGTTAGTTGAAGCATATGCTCGTGAGAGAAGCATGGGCGCATATCAGAAAGTCGTTTCTCAGATCAGAGATGCTATTGGGGATTTTACCACAAAACAGCTCTCAAAGATATTGAAAGTTAAGGAGAAGGATTGCGCCGCAGCTATTGCATGCATTGAGGCCCATCCAGACTGGGATGATGAACGGGTGGCAGAAGAGATAGATTGGGAAGAATGAGATATGTTGTTGGTTGAAGCATATGCCCGTGAGAGAAGCATGGGTAGGTATGTAACACTTGTTTCTCAGATCAGAGACACGATTGGTGAATTAACTTCAAAACAGATGGCAAGGTATTTTAAGGCAAGAGAGAAAGAATGTATTGCAACGATCGAATGTATTAAGGCACATCCAGACTGGGATGATGAACGGGTCGCCGAAGAGATTGACTGGAAAGAATGAGATATGTTGTTGGTTGAAGCATATGCCCAGCATGAAGAATTAGGTGCATATAAGAAAGTCGTCTCAGTAATCAGAGATGCTATTAGTGACTTTTCTGCAAAACAACTGGCCAAGATATTGAAAGTAAAAGAGAAGGACTGCGCTGCGGCTATTGCATGCATCGAAGCTCATCCGGACTGGGATGACGAACGGGTCGCCGAAGAGATTGACTGGGAAGACTGATAGACCATGAGATCATAATCCCCTGGTACCTTTCCAACTTTGTCACCACGACAAACAAGGAAAGAGACCCGGGGATTTCTTTATTTCGACCAGAGCCCCAGAATCGGCTCACGTTGCCGCGAACGGGAAGAGTCGAGGGACAGGCGGGGCTGGCTAAGAAACCGCAACGTGGGCCAAACGTGGCCGCGACGTGCGAAAATTGTAATGGAATTGCATACGACCCCAGAATCGGTTCACGTTGCCGCGAACGGGAGAGTCGAGGGACTGGCGGGGTTGGCTAAGAAACCGCGACGTGGGCAAACATGGCCGCGACGGGGGAAAACTGCAATAGGGTTGCACTACGGCCCTAGAATCGGCCACGTTGGCGCGAACGGGAGAGTCGAGGGACTGGCGGGATTGGCTAAGAAACCACGACGTGGGAAAACTGCAATGGAATTGCGTTACGGCCCCAGAATCGGCCACGTCGCCGCGAACGGGAAGAGTCGAGGGGCTGGCGGGGTTGGCTAAGAAACCGCGACGTGGGCCAACGAGGCTACGACGTGCAGCAATTAAACAGGATTTGCACCGCGTCCGATCTCCGCTTCAGACATGGTCTTAGAGGAAAAAAGGTCGTGATTCTGCCAGTACGCGCGCTGTAAGAAAAACCTTGAGGATAAAATAAGAGACAAACGATATAAGCCCAGTCCCCCTGGTAAGCATCCAACCTACATGGTATTTGTAGGCGGGAAAGGAACCAGGGGGACCGGGCTTTTTGTGCACTGACGCGATAAATGATAGCTTTTTTGAAAAACCGATATAGTTAGTCACATGCAGAAGCACATACTAAATATTGTATATTGGCATTGAGTTAGGCGCTATATATGGTGTTAGCTTTTTTGAAAAACCCGAAATCTCCGGAGCATGCAGGCGTTGGTAGATTGAAACAAAGAATGAGGGCGCAGTATGCCCTCGTTTTGGTGGTTTTGGACAAAGAAAAATGAGACAGAGGTCTCCAGACACGGTTTTTGGGGTTTTGTACGAGATTACCAGGTTAGGAGCATGCAGAAGGAACTTGTGAGTGTATAAAAATTGAGAGATTGAGTATTTATGCAGGCTGTTTGCATTGAACTAAGGGTATATTTTGAAATCTATATTTGTCGAGATAGATCGAATTTTTGACTTTTCGCTCTGCCATCGGGTCGTTCCCTGCTCTATAATGACGACTCGCAATCTTTATTATATCTCCCAGGGATAGACTGGATGGTGGAGCGAAGAGCCAAAAACCAGGACAAGCATTATACTTTTTCGTCAAAAGATTATACTAGTATTCTATTAGATAAGGGTGAAACAAAAGATGCTGAGATCAGATAACGACTATCTGGTGAAAACGAAGATGTTCTGCCTTAAAGCTTTACATTTTATTCTGACTTGTGTATTGTTTTATATCGTTTGGTTGAATTTCCGATATAATGAGTTTCCTCAGGTCAAGGATGTTGGTTTCAGATATAATTACCTTGTTACCGCAGGTTTTGCTGCGCTACTTGCATTCTTTAACCAGACATATAATAGTTACTTGTTTGGTTATTCACAGATTCGTACTTTGGCTTTAGCTCAGTTTCTATCACAACTGTTTTCTGTAGGAATAATCTATTTTGCTGTTTCTTTGGGATGGAACCACTTTGAAAGTCCTGGTTTGTTTTTTCTTTTGGTACTTGGTTATATTATCCTTGATGTTGTATTTTCCTTTGTCGGAAATAGTGTGTATTTCCGCCTGAATCCCTCAAGAAAAACGATCTTGATTTATAGGAACAAGCAGGATAGAAAACGCTTTGGATCAATCACTGGTAAACCGACAGAAAAATTATACAAAATTGTAAAGGAAATACAATTCGATGGTACTTTTGAAGAGCTTCGAGATAGAATAGCTGGTTATGACGCCATATTCGTAGCGGGCGTGAATTCTCATTGCAGAAACGGTATTTTGAAATACTGCGAAGAGAATAATATTAGAGGTTTCTTTCTTCCTCATATTGGCGACGTGATCATGCAGGGCGCGGAGCATCTACAAGCTTTTGACAGCCCAGTGATGATGGTCAGACGAAAGCAAATAAAACCAGAATACAGGATCTGCAAAAGGATATTTGATGCCTTATTTGCTGCTGTCGGACTGATCATTTTGTCGCCTGTTTTCCTGATTACAGCCATAGCAATCAAAGCCTACGATCATGGACCTGTCTTTTATAAACAAGTCAGGCTTACAAAAGATAGCAAGAAGTTTAAGATAATAAAGTTCAGATCCATGCGAGTTGACGCGGAGAAAGATGGCGTTGCCAGACTCAGTTCTGGAGACAATGATGACAGAATAACACCTGTTGGTAAGGTCGTCAGAAAGTGTAGACTTGATGAGTTACCACAGCTTTGGAATATTATGGTCGGTGAGATGAGCTTTGTCGGGCCGAGGCCAGAGAGGCCTGAGATTGCTGAACAGTATTACAAGACAATGCCGGATTTCCAACTGAGGCTTCAGGTTAAGGCAGGATTGACGGGTTACGCACAAGTCTATGGTAAGTACAACACAGACCCCTATGAAAAGCTTGAATTCGATCTGATGTATATCAATAACATGAGTATGCTTACGGATCTTGAACTGATCTTTGCAACCTTTGGCATCCTCTTCTTGCCTGAAAGCACTGAGGGCGTCGATGTCGGGCAGACGACAGCAATGGATTACGAAAATGCAGCAGATAGCACAGAAAATGACACAGAAACGGTCACAAAATAGGACGGATTGAACAAAAAACGAGCCAGCTCCAGAAGAAAGCCGCTATGTGTGCCTTCGGTACTCTGCTTATAGAAGAGCAAAGGTTAATGTAGCAAACACATAATCGTCCGTCAGTCTGCGCTATGTGCTTTCGATAGTTTCAGGAAAGAAGAGACACCTTAAGGAGAGGGCTAAAAACTAAACTGGTGCCGTAAGCTGAGCAAAGGGCACCGATAGTTCAGAAGGGCAATTTCGACCACATTTGGTGGAATTGGAACCGATAAATTTGAAAGGGGTGATGCCAGAGGAGCAACGGGAAAAAGACGATAAAGGTGAAGAAAACACCGATTATTTCTGAAAATGCAAGTTACAGCGTATTCGAGTGTAATTGCATGCGATAAATGGTGAAAACTCAAGCGATGAAAAATCTGACAGATAGTAAACCGAAGTAAATGGAAAAACAGTGCGATAGGTAGACCGAGCTTGAGAAATACGACCGATAGTTTTTCGATGAAAAGACACAGCGATAAAAAATTGGCTCGATTAAACCGCTTCAAATTACACCCATAATGGCTGACGACTATCATCACTGCAATGACTACTGAAAAACCAAAAAGGTGAAAGGCCCACCACATATGGTGAAAGAACCACCGAAATAGGTGAAAGAAATAGCGTCTGATTGGACTGCCGGTGCCCGGAAAGGAGAATCAGATGCCCAGAAAACAGCGGCAAAGCCAGTATAGCCTCACGGGACATACATATTCTACGGAGGATATAGAGCGGATTAAGAAACAGCCGGGAGTCGTAGATGTGACTCCAGATATGATCACTTTCGATCTGAATTTCAAACAGGGACTCTATGATGATTGGATTAAGAGTCCATGTGTTGACACATTGAGGCGATCATTTCAGGAAAGAGGCTTTGATTTAGAAGCGATTTCCGAAAGAGTTCTCTTCAGTTTCAACAGTCATTTCCGTATTCATGGACGGCCGACTCGGGAAGCATACAGGATGTTCGATAAGCATGATGGAAAAGGGATTCCACATAAGACGAAGGATGACCTGGTAGCGGAAGGAGTACTCCGGCGCGTGTCCAATGGGCATCGGATCACACCAGAATACATGGCGCTGATTAAAGGTGCATACGACAAGTCAAACGGAGAGAAGTCCATAGAGGATGTTATCCGGGAGAGTGGTTACAACCCTTCAGATATTGGAGACTTTCGTTTGTCCTATCTGCATAAAGTTCTGGAAGACATTCGCACTGTAGAAAGCCGCAACAGCAAACGGAAAATAAAGACGAAGGATGATACGAACAGAGAGGTAATAAGAGTGTCAGAGGACCCGGAGAAGCAGGAGAAACTGAAAACGGCGATGGCGCAAAACGTGGAAAGACAAAAATGCGTAGAGCCTGTTACCTCCACAGGGCGTGCAGCAGAGGACAAACAGCCGGACGCTGTACAAAACCAGCCCAGGAGAATCTCCACTCCAACCATGTGGACAAAGCGGATGGTTGAGGAAACGCCGTATGTCCATGTCCCGATGCAAGACTGTGTTCAGCTGACGGAAGCGTTTTTTAACGATGCGATCATTTTCCAAGGACTACCACTAAATGATATTCTCGCGATTTACGGCATGCGCATCCAGCCGACGCTGCCGAAGAAGGACGCCTACAAGAACCAAGTGACCTATAACCACCCGATGGCGAGCCCTGACAACAAGCTGATGCGGAACTTCTACATAGGACCGCGCAAGGTCGTGCTCACGGATATTACCTATATATATTACGGAGCAATGCGGACGCTGTTGTATCTTTGCGTGTTCTACGATCCGTTCACACGGGAGGTACTGGGCTTCTCGGTAGATGACCGTATGACGGTCGGCCTGGTCAAAAGGGCATACGCCCGGATGATGGAAGAACACGGTGCAGAGCTTAAGAATCCCGGTGTCTACCTGCATTCAGACCAGGGCTCACAGTATCTGGAAACCAGTTTCAGTCAGCTTCTGACCGATGACGGCTTCATCCGTTCCGTGTCACGCCGGGGCAACTCTCAGGACAATGCG
>Ga0256404_1013211_pt1 | contig 10522 bp, 7 predicted proteins | sample RumenRJG_01DNA_FD_185990 | JGI IMG/M metagenome (GOLD analysis project Ga0256404, IMG submission 185990) | Bovine rumen microbial communities from Lethbridge, Alberta, Canada - RJG_01 | ecosystem: Host-associated > Mammals > Digestive system > Stomach > Rumen | place: Canada: Alberta | collected...
CTATTTGAACATTGTATGCTGCAAATATGAAGTTGCAAGATTATTACAAGCATACTTAGACGAAACTTTTGTTGGTACTGAAATCTTAGAAGATACAGTATCCTTAGTACAAAGTTCAATTAGAAATACGCTGGATGGGTTTAAAGGTTTATATTTAAATAACTACAAAGACCTTTCAGTAACACGCGATGCCGATATTCCAACGAAACTCAATGTAAGATTCAAAATGAGTGGTATCTTTGGATTGGACTACATCGATATGGAATTTAGCGTGTACGTTCAATAAGGATTTAGAGGAGATTTACAATGCAAGTAGATTATACATATGCTCCAGACCCATATAATGAAGACGGCAAAGTAATGTTAATGTCTGCTCTGAAATTATATGCAGAAGTCTTAAACAAAGATACATCAAAAACACTCGTACCAATTGGTATGGCAAATTCGATGGACGTAGATGAAAGAAGACAAGTTATCTACAACTTCGTAATCGGTAACAGAGACCCATCTACAGCCAGAGACTTAATTGCTGGTCCTGTTGAACAAAGTACATTGTCAGTGGGTACAATCGTTATGTACAAAGCCAACTTGATTGGTTTAGTATCAGAAGATGCTAAAGCCCCACACGTACAAGGTGCCAGATATTCAGCATCAATTCGTTCACAGACAAGACCATTTACAATGATTGAAACTTGGACGAACCCAGCAACAGAACAAGTTGTATTAACCCAATCTTATATGGGTTGTATGATTGAGTCCTGCCGTAAACAAAGAAGTATGCAAAATACAGACTGGCGTGTTCTTGAAGATTTAGTAATTCACTTCAAAACAACCAAATTGGAAATCAATGAAGATGCAATTAATGACCCATCTCTTGGTAACCTTGAATTAGAAGCATAATAGATAGTATTTTCAAACCTAAGCACCCTCACTTATGTGGGGGTGTTCTGTTTTGGTATACATTTTGGCATTTAGTGTAAGATATTATATTATGAGGTGAACTGAATGGATAGTCTATTAAGTTTATTTAAAGCAGAACCTTTTAAAAAGGAATATGAAATTAATGGTGTAAAAGTAACACTACGTATGTTAAGTAGGAAAGAGTATGATGATGTTATGAGTCGTGCCAATATCTCTGCGGATGATATTGTATCCAAAGAAGCATTGATTAGAAGACCAGTACTCGGATATGCTTTACAAGAAATTAATGGGGTTAATGTCAAAGACCTTAAAGAAGTAAAAAGTGTTTTAGAAAAAAATCAAAATATACCTATAAATATTGTAGTTGAACAAGTACTAGGTGATTTTGATGCTTTTTTTATTGATGCATTGTATGGATTATATAATACACTTGTTGAAGATGATGAAAAGAATAGAGCAGAACTAAAAAAAGATTAGGTAGTAAGTTTGGTCGTTCTTTGTGGCAAATATTTAAGTCAATAGGGAATTTACCAGACTTCATCAACTTTATTTCAGATGATACCCTTCTTGGTTGGGCTACCGATAACATACAAAAAGATTGGGAAGAAGAGGCAAAAGAGTGGGAGTTAAAATTTGAGGCTATAAAACCTTGGTTAAACCCACAAATGTATGATTATTTGGAAAAACAGAAAAAGAGAAAAGAAGAGTTAACAGAGATGGCAGCAAATGCATTAAAAATTGACAGTAAGAAAGTTGTTGTTAAGAATGCTTTTGAGGACGAATTACGTAAATTAGGTATGTCTGAAGAGTTAATCAAGGATTTAAAATAATTTATGGCAGATGAAGTAGACAATAGTACACAAGATTTACAAAATCCAACCACTTTTTCATTGAAAGAAGTGGCGGATGCTCTGCGTACAAATACTGAAGCAACCACAATGTTGGCAAATGCTTTTGTTCAGTCAATGGATGAGAAGACAAAGAGTAAAATTATAGATATTGATACTCGTCCAGGAGTTTCCAAAGTCGATAGAAGATATGAAACCCGTAGTGTAATGGTTGACCATATCAATAAACTTGCCAAAGCATCAAAAGAAGCTCCAATTTTTACCAAAATCAACACATCGTTGTCAAAATTACTTATAACGATGGATGCACTACACTCTGGGATTATTTCGTTAACGAAGCATATTGACGCATCCTCTAGTGCTACAAAGTCTGCTACAAAGGAAGAAGTAAAAAAACCACAAACAAAGAGGGACAGAGAAGAAGCAAAACGTAAACGGGAAGAGATTGCCATATCTGAAGTTGAGCGTGAACGCAGTAAATACACAAGGGATTTTAATAAATATATTAGAATGAATCCCTTTATGCGTACAATGATGCCAAAAACGACGGCTATGGGTAAGAGGTTTTCTGCTTATGCAGACGCTCTATCAAATGCTGGACTACCAGGTGGTGCTTTGTTAGGTAAATTTGGAAAAGGGATTGCTATGGGGGGCCCTATCGCTATTGCTGTTGGACTAGGTGTTCAATTAGCTGCATCTATCGCAAAAAGATTTATGCAATCTGGTGCATCAGCATATGCAATGGAAGGGTTAACTGGTGGAAATTATAGTTGGAAATACCAGGAATATTATAGAAGTCGTGCAGGTAGATATGGCTTGTCTGGTGATGAGGCGTTTAGAAAACAACAAGAATATGCTAAACACGGTGTTCGGTCGGCTGATGAGGTATTAAGTGGTATCCGTGCAGAAAAATACTTTGGTGTCAGCAATATGGCACAGTATTTTCAAAATTTAAAAAGAACCACTACAGATGTAAATAAGTTTGGAAGTGACCTCGGTAAGTCACTGTTTAGATTACAAGGTATTGTACATAGAACATCTATGGGTATGGATGAAATGGTACAACATCAGACAGGGTTTATAGACCAGTTTAAGGGGGCCACACACGCTTTTGATACAGACCAAGTTGTATCAATTTTTTCAAGATTTTCAAAATTATTAAATAGTAAAGAAATAACTGGAGCAGAGTTAGGTAGTATTTATAGTTTAGGACAAAGAGTTAATTTTAATACACTATTAACAACTGCTAGATTTGCTGAAATGGGTGGATATAATTTTGGAAGTGCATCCACTCTATTAGGAAAAGCATATAAGATTCGCCGTATGGGTTCTGGTGATTTAGAGGGTAGAGCAGAACTTCTACGGTCAGCATTAAAAGGTGTTTACCAATTGAGAGGAGCAACAAATTATAGGGGTTTAGATGACGAGGGGAAGGCTATAGTTTCCGAACAACTAATCCCACAGTTACTGGGAGCCGATGTTGCTAAATTTCCAAACTTAGAAGAAGTAATGAGTGCTCTTGATGCTGGTTCAAAAACTACTGAATCAGGGTCTGATGTTTTAGAGTCAATTGAAAAGGCTAAAAAGACAGATTTAGATTCAATTGTATCATCGATGAATTTATTAATTCAGCCAGTAAACCATATTAAAGAGTTCTTATTTGCCTCAGTAGAGCGTAATGCTGCTGCGGCAAAACGCGCTGTGGTCGATAATGCAAAAAGAGAGGACCATAGAGACGAACTTTTATCAAAACAAGCAACTGCAAACATTTATGTGACAAATGCTTCAAGTTATGATTTAACATTTACAAGTAATACACCAGGTGATGCGGCTACAGTGTATAGTGGTCCAACTCCAACAAAGGTAGGTACAAATAGATGAGTATATCAACAAACATAATGGGTGGAGAACACGCATACCAGTTTATCATTGGAAATACAAAGATTCCTTTGTTCTATATGCCTTATGAAAACCCAAATATTATGGAACTAACCGATAAAAAAGAGTTTCAAAGAACTCAAACTATCGGTGGACAGGCATTTGAACATTGGGGTGACCAACCACAAACTATGCATATTTCTATGCGTATTAGAAAAAATAGTTATGCTGGAAATATTGTTGGTCTGTATAATGAGAAAAGATATGATTTGGAAGACCCAATGGTTTGTACCGAACTTGAAATGATGAAGATGATGTATTATCTTGATAGAAGAAAAATGAGATGGTCTATTGGTGACCAAATTGGGAAATTAGGGAATGGCACACGTTCTGGTAGTAGTGTGTCATTATGTTCGGTTGCAACAGGGAAAGTAGGAAGTATTGCAACAGGTGTTATTTCTAAGGGTAGTGTTATTAATACATCCTCATTAAGTATTACGGATAGTAGTAATTTATTATCAGGTAAGGCAAAAGAAAACGGAAATGCTGCTGGAAATTGGTTGAATAAACTATCTGATACAATTATTGTTTATAAATCAATAGTATATAATGGTTTTTTTACAAATTTTAAAGTTACGGAAGATGGCTCATTTCCATTTGTTAATGTGGTTACGTTTGATTTTATGGTCACTGGAACAACAGGTGATATGATATATGACCAAATTACCGATAGTGCTCTAGGTCGTACTATTGCAGCAGGGGTTGGTGCTGTTACAACAGCAGCCGCAGCAGGGTACTTTGTTGATTCAATTTCAACAGGTGTTCAATCTTTATTTGACGGGTTTATTTAATGGCAACAACTCAATCTCATATTAAACATTTAAACAGACCAGCATCAGTTATCTTTAGAAAACCTCTTGCTACTAATGAAGAGATGACAAGAGAGTTGGAGAAACTGTTAGGTGATGTTGCCCCAATTAAAACCCACTCTGTTACAAATTTAAAGGGACGTGGGATTATTAAGGCTCTGTTTATTCATAAGTACACTTATAAAGTAATTGTACTGGGATATAATGAAAATTTATTGTTTAAAACTTTTACGTGCCCATCAGGTTCATCTGATGCAAATATACAAACAGATTTTAATAAGATAAATTTAGCATATGGGTCAGCACGTATTGAAAAGACTAGTGATAAAGTTAAAAAAGCACTAACAAAGTGGTTTAATAACACATTCTTTGATGATTTAGGAAATTTTAAAGCACCATCTGCACTACTTGATACATTTATTTTTGGATTTGCACCTGGTGGTGGTATTGTTTCTCGGGATTCAGTTACTAGAATTGTAACTAACTTTTTATTTGGTGCAAAAGAAAAAATAAAGGCTGGGACTTCTCCAGAACTTACAATTTCAGCAGTTGAACCAACAGAGGCATTTATAACGGCTACAGAGGGTGATAGCGAACAAGACCAAATTGATAGGAGAACTTGGTATGTTGTTTCTTTTGATTCGGACTATTATGTTCCAGAATCAAAACATAACTATATTGAATTTGCTAACACGGAATATAAAGATGCTAAATTTCAACAGTATGTTGGGCATACTTACACAAAAGTAACATCTGGATTAGCCAAGCCAACACTTAATGCTAAAGTTGTGTATACTGCTAATAAATTAGGAAATAAACCAGAAGATTTAACGTCTAACGGTCAGATTAAAGAGTTAGCAGATTGGGGTTTTTATAATTTTAAGAGTGTTCAACAATGGTGTAAGTCTAACAAAATACAAGGTATATACAAAGTTGTATTTCAAGGTGGGGCTGACTATGAAAACCCACAAACATTAACTTTAAAACAAGCCATTGAGCAACAAAAAAACTTTGATGCCAGTGGGTATAGTAGTAAAGAAAATTTAAGATATTATGATAAAATAAATGATTTTTATGGTGAATACTATCAAAGATATTCATCACGTACAAACCATACGTTTGGCGGAGAAGATAGTTCAAAAGCAAGTCAACCACTATCAACATTAACAGGTTATAATACAAATATTGAGGTGATGAGTGGTAATCAATATAGAATTGCATTTTCTAAATTATTCCCATATTCTAAAATGGGGGATATATTACAGGAAATACAACCAAATATATCTGAACGTTCACTAACTGGAACACCTTATGATGGTATTTCTACATCGGCAACATCCAGTACAAAGTATAAGGTAGAGGGTGGAGTAGGATATTTATACTTTAATGAGTCTGCTTCACTTAATGATGTTGTAACGGCATATTTTTTGATGTGCTTGAGTTTAAATGATGAAGTAAATGTTGTGTATTCTGGTACAGATTTGGGTACATTGACAAATGCATACACCGAGTTTCCATTAAGGTGGGTTCATCAGAAAGATGATACTGGTTATACAGCATCCTTTTCTGTTAAAGAGACTATTATTGATAATCCACCAATGAAATCAAAAACCGAAACTTATGAAGCATATGCTGATGATACTGCGGCTTCATCAAATACTAAGTTTTTGTCATTTAATACAGCAGTATATAATCGTGCACTGGTACAGTCATATGGTCGTGGTAGGGTTGGTTCTAAACGAAAGGTATCCTTTACATATAGCACAAGATATTTAGATGGTACAACAATGACTATGTTGGACTTTAAGTTGATGTATTATCTGCTTATCAAGTACAATGTTATTTTACCAAAGTATAATAAATTGTGCCAAGAGTTTATGGATGTGCGTAATGAAAACAGCACAGTTAGAATGTTCCCTTCGGACTTTTTTGATGTGACAGACTCACTAGGAAAGTTGACATCTATTAAACCTGATGTAACTGAAACCATAACAGTTGTTGACGACTATACAACTCAAGTAGTAAATGAGATAGAACGTTTTAACACACTTAATAAAGAAGCAAAAGAAAAATTAGTTGATATTTATGAAGAGGTGTATTTTGGGGATTGGTCTGGTTTTTATTATACAAATTCAACTCCTAGAAATGAATCTATATCAAAATATACTAATACAAAAGTAGAAAGGACACTCTTGACTAATGTGGTAACCGAACTTTCACAAGAGAAATTAGATACAGATTCTGATAAAAGTCTATCATCCTATATTTCTAGTTTAAATCAAGCGAAAGTAACCGCGTTGTCAGATATTTCAAATACCGACATTGCGGCCATTAATATTTCTAGACAGACAATGGGGAAGAGCCAGGCGTCGATTGTTATAAATAATATTGCGTCTAAATATACGTTTAAAAAGAGTATTTTTAAAGGACAGACATTGTTTGAACCAATGGATGAGGTGTTGGTTTATTTGCCAACATACTCTGGTGATGTAACATTGGCTTTTAAGGGTATTGTATCAAATGTCGAGAATATTAATAAATCAGGGTACCACAACATTTGTTTAACGTGTGACTGCCCAATTAAATTTCTTGATATTGTAAGAACTAACATAAAACCCTCAATGTCGTTTGATGAGTCGGATTATTCTCCTATACACCCATTCTCAGTACCAGAAGATTTGATGAAATCTGTTGACCAGTGGGTTCCATTCATATTTGCACAGGGATTATCTTACTTCTTTTCAATGTTAGGTAATGAACACCATAATGATAAAGTATATACAATTAAGAGAGTTAATAATAAGAATCTTACAGCACAGGATAGAGTTCAATCTCCAGAATTTAATGACGACCTATTATCATTTATGTGGTTTAGGAAGAGTGCACACTATTTGGACCAACACGAAGCACAGGTAGCATTTAAAAATTTACTCCACAAATATGTTGATACATTTGTGTTCAAAACTGGAGTAGATATTAATAAACCCGATGTTGAGAAAGGTATAACCCCATTAGAAACATTATTTTCAAAAAATTCTAGATTAAATGTTGAGCAGTTTGCAAAACCAGATTATTATATTTATGCTCAACGCCGAGACAGTGGTGTTAGAGAACGTAGACTTGTAGCAAAATTAACTGGTACTATGCAACCTGCTTTTGCGTTAGGTGTGACAGAAATTCCATTAGTATTCTCTGAGTATAAAACGAACACTGAACTATTGACAGAAACTGCTGAAAAATTTAACTTCTTTTTCTATTCTGATAGATTTGGGGTGGTTAATTTTACACCACCAAATGTTAGTTTAACAGGACTATCATTTTCAGATGGTAATTTTTCTTATTTTGATAGAACCTTGGCTAGAAATAAAGACAATGTTGAACCTAGAGATTTAACTTATGATGAATCTAATATTGATATTCTTAATGAGTTAACCACTATCCAATTAAGAGAGTCAACAGATGACTCAAAAATAGTTAACTGGATGCAAATTTCTGGTGGATTTGTTGAGTCAAGTGGTATATCTGCTATAAATGCTGGTGTTGCTACGACTGTTGCTAATTACCCTTCTATTGTAAAATATGGGGTGCATTCACAGAAACAACAGGCAATACTAGGTGTTAACTCACAATCTGCATTAAGAGCATATGGATTTGCTTTAATGGATAGAAATACTAAGAATTTTAGGACAGCACAGGCCGAAAGTATGGGGTCAGGCGATATGGATATTAATATGACTGTATATTCGCCAACTAGTAATACTGTGTTTTTAAGAACTGGCCTTATTCTTAATTATTCTCCTGGTAATACTTTTACTGCAACCTCTACTTTAAATTGGGGTAGAAAACCTTTGTGTAAAATCTCACTTGTTGATGATAAAATTAATATTGTTGACTTTAATTTAGAATTAAAGAAATTAAAAGACGAGAACCACATAACTTTTGCATATTATAAACAAATACAAACCATCATAGACTTTGTATCCGTGTCTGGGCAGGATAATTATAGAAAGTTATTGGCATCATTTTTATTTAATGGTTACTTCTGGGATGGGGTATCATCAATTTCTTTTGAAGATTTAGCAACAAGTTACTTTACAGATGAGGCATTAAGACGTGGATTACAAACAGCATTATTCCAGTCTATGAGTTATAGTTCTAAAAAGTCTCTATTTACTTCATTGAGTAATATAAAGAAGAACATAAGTACAGTATTTGGTACACAAACACCAAGTAATTTAACCAATGTGACGTGTGGATTGTTTGACCAAGGAACTTTTGCTACTATTGACAATATATACACTCGACAGGGAGACTTTGTACTGAGGGGTAAAAAGTAATAGTATACACTTCAGCATTATGTGAGGATACATTGTATGGCCCATATCGGTGATATAAAGAGAGATATTGAAAAGCCACACGCATCTGATTTAGGTGATTTTACACGAGGCATTAGGTTTGCTCGTGTTGTTGACGTATATGATGCATCAATTTTAGCAGCATCATCTAAAGAGCAGGATAAGTATGGCAAAGTAAGTGTCATATTTTTAGATGGGTCTTCAAAACCACCAGTGTTATTGGCTGTATTAAGACCTTGGTTCTCGTGGTCAAGAGGGTCTGGTATTATGTATATGCCAGAACAAAATGATATTGTTGCTTGTATGATGCAGTCTAATGGGTATCCTGTTGTTGTTGGGTTTTTACCATATAAGTGGAATAGTACACTAAACAAAGTAGTTCCAGCCGACGATATGGCGTTTGGTGATACTAAACCATTATATAAGGGAGAAATTTTAATAAAAGGCTCATCTGGGAGTAGTGTTACTTTAGATAAAAAGGGCACTGTTACAATTGAGGGAACTGACTCATCAATCGCAGACACAGTTATAACCAATATAGATGATTTTAATAAAGAGTTTACTTATGATAGAACGAAGCCATTTGCTGACTCTGGAATTTCAAAGGCTGTATTTGGCAACTCTTATTATTTAGATGGGTCTGTAAAATATGTGGGAAACTATCCACAAATTTTTGAGTGTGGTACATCTGTTCACGGAAATTTGATGTTAGATTTACCTTTTACAAATGAGGTAAAATTTACATTACCAAGTGATACAGAGATAACAAAGATTCTGTCTGTAGAATTACACTCTATTGTGAGTGGTAAAGTGTTAAAGAGTATGGTATTGAGAGATTATCAATATGACCTTACTTTTACTAATATATATCCATATGGTGATTCTTCACAACAAAATAAAAACCACAGACCTGCCACATTAGATAAAAATTTAATTGGGTACACTTTGACATTAAAGGGAAGTATTGTAAGTGGTTCCTGGACATCCATTAGACTAAATGCTACCACTGAGAAATTTGCTGGTGGTATTCGTGTAAATAATGCAGGAGATGTTTTTATAGACGGGCGCAATGTTGTGGTTCGGTCTGAAAATGAAATGTCATCCCTACTATTGAAAGACAATGGAACAGCAAATATGACTGGGGTCAATCGTACTGTTCTGGGCTCAGAAAATGGTGGCCAAATTACTTGTTATCCAGGTGGTATTGGATACTCAACAGGTATTTTTGATAATGGTAATATGGATGCAATTCACCACAAACTTCCAGCAGCAATTCATAGTGATGAGGGGCATATTCAATATTTTTATGTTTCGGACCAATTTCCTCTTATTAAACTGTATGAAAAGAGTGACGGTGAGTGGGTATATGATGTAGTTACCCAAGAGGAATACCAGAGTATGTCTCCAGCCTCAAAGGTAAATGTAAAAAAGATTTGGTTTAGTAAATATATTAAATTTTTAACAGAAGAGAAAATGATTGCAATGATGGGTAAGGACGTTCCATCCTATGGTGAACTGAAGAGAGCAGGTTGATATGTCAAAAAAGAAAGATTCAAAGTTTAGAACTGTTAAGTGTAGTGGTTGTGGTATATATGAGAAACAGGTAGACGACAGAGTTGTTGAGTGGTTCTGCCCAAATTGTTTTATGGGT
>Ga0256404_1013212_pt1 | contig 10521 bp, 7 predicted proteins | sample RumenRJG_01DNA_FD_185990 | JGI IMG/M metagenome (GOLD analysis project Ga0256404, IMG submission 185990) | Bovine rumen microbial communities from Lethbridge, Alberta, Canada - RJG_01 | ecosystem: Host-associated > Mammals > Digestive system > Stomach > Rumen | place: Canada: Alberta | collected...
AAAGGTGACGTGGGAATGAAATATGTACAAAAGTCTTACATCCGAGCTCATGAGCTGTACGGATGATAAGGTAACCACGGGCTACGAAATCATTGTTACAAACGAGATCGGCAGCACTTCCGATTTCCGGAAGGTCCTCATGAGACTCACCTGCGATACAGAGAATGTCAGGTCTTCTCTCCTTGATCTGACGGAATGCCTCTGTTGTTCCGGGAATTGCCTGGTTTACGATGATAGCCTTCATCTCAGGATCATCTGAAAGGTTTACGATGGTCTGAACTGTTGTCTCAAGCTCCTCAGTGAAGTTGTCAGGGTATGTAGCAAGGATAACTCTGTCCTCACCTACCTTTGCCTGAAATGCCTCAGCTCCACGTCTGTCATCCTCTGACTGTGAAACTGAACCGGTAACGATACCGATGTGATAATCACCGGCAGCTTCATTTTCTGCAGCAGCTGTTGTTTCATCTTTCAGCTCCGCAGCGGCAGCTGTTGTCGCCTTCTCTTCAACTGTCTGGATAGTAGCTCCGCCTGAGCTTCCGCATCCTACCAGCATAGTTGAAAGCATAACTGTAGCTGTCATCAAGCTAATAAACTTTCTCATATACTTTCCTCCTTTAATGCTTTAAAGTTATGACACTGTTGAATAATATAGCATAATATTAGCCATAAACAAATATAATATTTAAAATAAACATAAAAATTTTTTATCCCATTTCGTTTTTAATAAAATTATGAAATCGACATTTTATCCGAGTTTACACATAGGATTATCACAATCTGTATGCTATTATCTTTAGATATACTAATTAGTGAGTGTCAGAAGTATTTGCAACCCACTAATTAGCGCCTACGCACACATTCGTGTGAATGTGCTGCATATATATAAGTTAGTTCATAAAACCGAAAGTGAGTAGAATATGACCTTAAAGGATATAAATATCGGGGAAAGCTGCGTTGTAACAAGGGTTGGCGGTGAAGGTGCCCTTCGTCAGCATTTCCTGGATATGGGGATAATACCGGGAGCTGAAGTATCGGTTGTAAAGTATGCGCCTCTCGGGGATCCGGTGGAACTTATGATACATGGGTATCAGCTTACACTGAGACTGAACGATGCCGGCCAAATTGAAGTATTAAAGAAGGAAACAGGTTCCGAGTCCGGTATTGAACATACCAGCAGCCGTAATTCCGTACATCCCGGACTCGGTGAGGGTGGAAAATTTCATCCGAAGGGAAGCGGTAATCTTCTTCCTGAGGGCACTACTCTCACATTTGCACTTGTTGGAAACCAAAACTGCGGAAAGACCACTCTTTTCAATCAGCTGACAGGTGCCAATCAGCATGTGGGTAATTTCCCCGGGGTTACGGTTGACCGAAAGGACGGTGTGATAAAAGGTCATCCTGATACCTTAGTAACGGATCTGCCCGGAATCTATTCCATGTCGCCATACAGCAGTGAAGAAATCGTATCCCGTAATTTCGTCATGAACGAAAAGCCGAAAGCAATCATTAACATTGTGGATGCAACAAATATCCAGCGAAATCTTTATCTCACCATGCAGCTTCTCGAGATGAATATTCCTATGGTGGTTGCCCTCAATATGATGGATGAGATAATGCAGAACGGCGGAACCATTGATGTAAATGAAATGGAGGCTGCTCTCGGTGTTCCGGTAGTTCCCATCTCGGCAGCAAAGAATCAGGGCATAAACGAGCTGATCGAACATGCCATTCATATAGCACGCTATCAGGAAAGACCTTTAAGACAGGACTTTTGTGATCAGAACACTCATAACGGAGCTGTTCACAGATGTATCCATGCTGTAATCCATCTTATCGAGGATCATGCATTAAATGCCGATATTCCGGTACGATTTGCAGCAAGCAAGGTGATCGAGGGTGACATGCTGGTACTCGATAAGCTTAAGCTTGATGAAAATGAAATAGAGACCATTGAGCATATTGTTCTGCAGATGGAAAAGGAACGTGAGCTTGACAGAGGTGCAGCCATTGCTGATATGCGTTACTCTTTTATAGAAAAAATCTGCTCGGCCTTTGTAAGAAAGCCAAAAAAAAGCAAGGGAAGCATCAGAAGTGAAAGAATTGACCGGATTCTTACGGGAAGATGGACAGCTATTCCGCTGTTCATTCTGATAATGTTTATCGTATCCTGGCTTACATTCAATACAATAGGAGGAACTCTTCAGGGATGGCTTGAAGAACTGATAGGTGCATTAACTGATATGACCGATACCGGCCTTGCCGCACTCGGCGTTAATCCGGTTCTTCACGGACTTATCATAAACGGAATCTTTGCAGGTGTGGGAAGCGTGCTCAGTTTTCTTCCTATTATAGTGACACTGTTCTTCTTCCTGTCGCTGTTAGAGGATTCAGGTTATATCGCAAGAGTTGCCTTCTTTATGGATAAACTGCTTAGAAAAATAGGCCTTTCCGGAAGAAGTATCGTGCCCATGCTCATCGGTTTCGGCTGTACAGTCCCAGCAGTCATGTCAACCAGAACTCTACCAAGTGAACGTGACCGTAAGATGACTATACTTCTTACGCCGTTTATGAGCTGTACTGCAAAGATGCCTATTTACGCATTTTTTGTGGATGCCTTTTTCCCGAGATATAAAGCACTGATTCTCATAGCTCTTTATCTTCTCGGTATTATTATTTCCATACTTGTGGCCATGCTTTTCAAGGGTACACTTTTCAAAGGGGAAGCTGTTCCTTTTGTTATGGAGCTTCCGAATTATCGTCTTCCCAGCCCGAAGAATGTATTCCGGCTCTTATGGGAAAAAGCAAAGGATTTCCTTCAGAGAGCATTTACAGTCATATTTATCGCTACTATCATCATATGGCTGCTTCAAAGCTTTGATATTCACTTTAATCTGGTAGACGACCAAAAAGACAGTATCCTTGCCATGGCTGCAGGAATACTTGCTCCTGTCATGGCACCTGTAGGACTCGGAGACTGGCGTATCTGTACAGCCCTTATCAGTGGTTTTATGGCAAAGGAAAGTGTAGTTTCGACTTTGGAGATTCTTTACGGACAGGATGTCCATGCATTTTTAACTGAAGCGGCTGCGGCCTCACTTCTGGTTTTCTCACTTCTGTATACACCATGTGTTGCAGCGATAGCTTCTATCCAGCGAGAACTTGGAAAAAAATGGGCATTGGGCGTGGTATTCTGGCAATGCTTCCTTGCCTGGATTGCGGCTTTTGTAACCCATTTTTTAATCTGATATAAATATAAAAAGTCTCAAATCATATATAAACACGATGATTTGAGACTTTATGGCAAATATATATCACTTAATCCGGAGGAAAATCATGGAACAGGAATTTACTATCAGAAAGGCTTCTGTTATTGACGCAGCCGCAATTCTTGCTATATATGCACCTTACGTAGAGGAAACTGCCATTACCTTTGAATATACAGTTCCCACTCTTTCCGAATTCAAAGAACGTATACGAAATGTTCTGAAAAAGTATCCGTATATCGTTGCGGAAAAAGACGGAACCATCGCAGGTTACGCCTATGTAAGTCCCTTCCATGAAAGGGCTGCCTACAGCTGGGCTGTTGAAACCTCCATATATATAGATAAGAATCTCCGAAAGACGGGTCTCGGAAAACGTCTTTACAACGCACTTGAAGATATTCTTAAAAAGCAGGGGATACTGAATCTCAATGCCTGCATAGCATATCCTGAAAAAGAGGATCGTTATCTAACCAAAAACAGCGTTGAGTTCCATGAGCATCTCGGATACAGTATGGTCGGTGAGTTCCATAAGTGTGGTTACAAGTTCAACCGCTGGTACAACATGGTGTGGATGGAAAAAATCATCGGAGATCACCTTTCAGAGCAGCCTCCGGTAAAAAGCTTTGATGAAGTTCTGGGTGAAATTGATTTCAGTAAGTACTGATGTAAGTTATAATATAAACTATTTTTTGAATTATGTGCTGAAATATAAACGTTTAGTTGCGTATTTTTTCAGTAATTTGATATATATTAAGAGTTTCCAGGATTTATAGTTCAATTGGATGTAATATTTCATATATTTGCGCCGAAATATATAAAGTCGAAAAGTCTTATTATGCAGACTATAACAACAGCACCCAAAGGGAAAGACCTGTATGCATAAAAAAAATATTTTTAATTTTTTAAGTTTTTCCTTTGCCATAACAGGTATACTTTGTCTTTTTTTGGCTTTATCGCAACTAACATATTACATCATAGGCACCAAGTCCACAGAGACCGAGGCCCCTGTGGTTAATTTTCAGAAAAATATTCTGTATCTTAGCTCTTTTGACTCCCTTCATGCCAATTATGATGAAAAGAAAAACGGAATAGAAAGTATTTTTTATGACAACGGTATCCAATTCGATATCGCCTTTATGGATGTAAAAAGCTTCAGCGGGGACTCTGATGTCTCAAGTTTCTATAAGTTTTTTGAGGAACGCTACAACAATAACTCTGCAGAGTATACAGGCGTCATAGTCAGTGATGATAATGCGCTTCAGTTTGTTTTGGATCATCAAAAAGAATTTTTTGAAGGTCTGCCCATAGTTTTCTTTGCAATCAACAACTATGAACGTGCAACTAAGGCAGTAGCCAATCCTTATATTACAGGCGTTTTCGAACCTGACTACATAAGTGACACTATGGAATATACTGTTAAAACCATGCCTGACAGAAAAACATTTGTAGCACTTCACGATGAATCCGAAGCAGGTCTTGTGGATATCGATGAATTTTTGTTGTACGCTGAGAACCTGCCTGATTACAATATTATAGAAATCAATACCGCCAAACTGACTACGTCAGAGATCAAAGAGGAACTCAAAAAGCTGCCCGATGACGCAGTTGTTTTTTTCATGGCCTGTTATAATGATGCCACCGGTCATAAGTATTCGCTCTTTGATTTGACCAGTATCATCAAAGAGTGTTCAGATGCCCCGATAATGAGAAATTATGTCGGAGGCAGAGAAATGGGCATTCTGGGCGGTACGTATATGAATGCTTTCGATCAGGCAAAACAGGCTGCGATCATTCTTAATGATGTACTTAATAACAACAAAAAAATCTCAGATTATGATCTCATGACCGATGCAGCAAGCATAACCTGCTTCAATTACAGCCTCATGGAAAAATACGGAATCAATGAAAAGCTTCTGCCTGATGATACTGTATATATAAACAGACCCATATCTATATATGAAACTTATAAAGATATTCTGCCAATTGTTATCTTTATTATGCTATCCATGCTTTCACTGATCGGTTCCATAAGTTTTGCTTTTATCAATGAGAAAAACCATGTTAAAGATCTGGAACGATCAAAAACAGAGATCGAAAACTCAAAGTTCAAGCTTCAGTATCAGGCCGAGCATGATGACCTGCTGGATCTTTTAAACAGAAGAAGTATAACAAAATATCTTAAGAAGATTGTTAAATCAGACAATAAATATACCATCATCCTGCTTGATATTGATGGTTTCAAGGATGTAAATGAAAACTACGGTCATGTTACGGGCGATATTATTCTGAACGATATTGCCGACCGCCTGAAATATTACTCATCTTCTCATGATTTCATCATAGGAAGATATGGCGGAGACGAATTTATCATGCTTAAAATCGGCAGCTGGCTGGGCGCAGACTCTGAGATAGTCAATGACTTAGTGAATCTTTTCAGCAAACCTTTTGTAGTAGGACAGATAAATGTTCTTCTTTCAATAAGTGTAGGAATCTCTCACTCTGATTACAACTCAGATTATCAGGAACATATCATAAATTCCGAGATTGCTTTATACGAAGCTAAGGCTCACGGCAAAAATATGGTTTGTGTTTATACCGATGAAATGAAGAAGAAACTATCTGAAGAATCAAATGTGAAGAGTGCATTCCTGAATGCTATCGAGCATGATGGCTTCAACATAAAGTACCAGCCGAAAGTTTCTGCAAAAACAAAGGAAATCATCGGCTTCGAGGCACTTGTGCGAATCAAGGACGCACCTTACGGTCCCGGTCAGTTTATTCCGATAGCAGAGAAAAATGGCTGGTCTTCCAAACTCGGACGTATCATTACAGAACTGGTTATAAAACAGATCTCCACCTGGAAATCAAAAGGTAAGACCGTTTATCCCGTGTCCATAAACTATTCCAGCAGACAGCTGAATGATACCGGTTATGTAGAGTTCCTAAAGTCTCTGCTGGAGAGATACTGTGTAGAACCAAAGTATATAGAAATCGAGATCACCGAAAGTCTTCTGGTTGAGAAATCGGATGTATCCGAAAAACTTTTTGACGATCTCAGAAGTCTGGGTATAAGTCTTCTTCTTGATGATTTCGGAACAGGTTATTCTTCACTGGCATACCTTACCTACGTACCGGTGGAAAATGTAAAACTGGATAAATCCCTGGTGGACACCTACCTTGTTGATGGTAAGGATGCTTTTATAAAAGACGTAATACAGCTGGTTCACGATATAGGAAAGCTCATCACCATAGAGGGGGTTGAAGAACAGTGGCAGTTTGAAAGACTGAGAGAATTCAATGCTGATGCCATACAAGGCTACTACTTCTCTGAACCCCTTGACCCCGATGATGCCATAAACTTTTCAGTTCGGTAGAGTATAAGGTGCTCTTAACCCCAATGTGTATGTTGGGACTTCTGCAGTAAACTTCAGTTAGTTTTCACACCGCCTCATAACGGTATACTCCAATCTGTGATTTTATACAGAAAAGGTGGACAATCCTTAGGATTTCCACCTTTTACTGTCTTTGCAAAAGTATCTAAACTATTAAAATTCACGTCTTATCATCTGGAACTTAATTCTCTCACCTTATCGATGTAAAACTCAAGTACCTTATATCCATCCACCACATCAGGATGCATTTTTGAAGCCCTGCATCTTTCAGGGTGCCACTGTGTTGTCCAGATAGGAAGTGTACGATGATGGGTACCTTCGATAACTCTGTCTCCTGTTGCACTGTAGAGATCTACTATCAGATCTTCTCCAAGAACTTCCGATGCCTGATGATGAGAACTGTTGATTTCGAATTTGTCTCCGTAAATCGGTTTGAACCAGGAATCATCTCCACTTATCTCTGCGATATGGAACTTGTCCGGACCTGAAAGGATATCTCTTGCATGATACTTTTTGGTTGAAATATCCTGATTGAGCTTTCCACCGAAAAAGACATTAACAAGCTGGTGACCCCGACAGATACCGAGCACGGGCTTTTTTGCTTCAACAAAAGCCTTAAGGTATCTTTCCTGAAGCTTATCAAGTTCATCATTTATTTCGCCGCAGGATTTATTGATACATCCATACCATATCGGGTCGATGTCTATCCCTCCAGGCAAAAGAAGGCCGTCAAAATCATTTATATCAAAATCCTGGAAGCAATGTTTAACTGCCGCCTCTGCTCCCTGAGCTTCGATAGCATTGACATAATTTGTAAGGTCGCATGGAAGCGCAGGAATAATTATTTTTACTGTATCCATTATACTTGCTGCAAAATGCAGCATCCTCCTGATAATATGATGTGAATGTCAAAAGTATTTGCCACTCACTTATGATGCTCCACCGCATAGATTCGTGTGCAGTGGAGCATCATAATATAATCGGTACTTACGTCCTGATTCTAATTTTGGAATTATAATCCTTTACACTAAACAGTCAATATGCAACAGCACCATGAAAACTGTCATATTTCCTGTCTGATGCATAAGAAATAAACAGAACATATCAGTGCCTGTTTATAGACTCCAGAAATTCCCTGGCTCTTTCTGACTTAGGTGATGTAAAGAACTTCTCCGGTGTGTTCTCTTCCACGATAGCTCCGTCCGCCATGAACACAACTCTGTCGGCAACACGGCGGGCAAAGTTCATCTCATGGGTAACCACGATCATGGTCATGCCTTCATTGGCAAGCTCGATCATGACATCCAGAACCTCCTGAATCATTTCAGGATCCAGCGCACTTGTAGGCTCGTCAAAAAGCATAACCTTGGGATGCATGGCGAGAGAACGTGCGATGGCAGCTCTTTGTTGCTGTCCTCCCGAAAGCTGCGCAGGCATTTTCTGAGCCTGTGAGTCAACACCTACTCTCTTAAGAAGTTCCATGGCCTCCTTCTTTACTTCCTCCTTCGGGCGATGAAGAACATCCACCGGTCCCATACAGACATTGTCGAGGATAGATTTGTGGGCAAAAAGATTGAAAGACTGGAATACCATACCTATTTCAGCTCTGAGTCCTGCAAGCTCGGCACCGCCCTCAGGAAGCTTCCTGCCTTCTATCAGTATTTCTCCCGAATTAATGCTTTCCAGGCGGTTGATGGTACGGCACAATGTCGATTTACCGGAACCGGAAGGCCCAATAAGTACAACTACCTCTCCCTTTTTGACCTGAAGATTTATATCCTTAAGAGCATGGAGCTCTCCGTAATATTTTTCAACATGCTTTAATTCAACTATAGTTTTATCTGAGTCCTTCTCAGTTATATTCACTTCACTATTCATTATTTTTTCCTCTATCCACTGTTCCAAATTCTCTGTGTGATGATCCGATTTAGATATTCTCAGATATGTAAAATACTTCCATTTGACCCGCTATACTAAACTCTGCATTATCTTCCACCCGGAATGTATCCCGTCCATCTCTTTTCTGCACTTACATATCTCTTTCATGTCACTCACACATCACTGTCGCGGCTTTTCATCTCCCCACCACCGGTACCATGCCGCCTCGTTTCGCAAGTGTGACAGAAGCTTTATTCAAAAGATAATTTATAAGTACATAGATCACCGCTGCCATGAGATATACAGAAAGCAGGGCATCATAGTTTGAAATCAGAACCTTTGCGTTCTGCATAAGGTCCGGGAAATTCACTATATATGAAAAGGTCGTATCCTTCACAACGATTACCAGATCTGAGACCAGTGCCGGAATCACATATCTTATGGCCTGAGGGAAAATGATTTTCGTAAATACCATGGTTTCCCGCATTCCTATGGATAAAGCTGCCTCTCTCTGACCTTTGGGAACAGCATGAACACCTGATCTCAGAACCTCTGCAACCATGCCTGAGGCTGAAATCGCAACAGGCAGTGAAACGCGCCATATAGACGGAAGGTTGATGCCCATCTTCGGCACATAAAGGAAAAAGAAGTAAATAAACAAAAGAGTCGGTACACCTCTTGTGAATTCGGTGAGGGCTGTTCCGGCAAGGTTCAAGGGCCTGTAAAAGCAGATTCTCATTATCATGAAAACAAATCCGATGAAAAGAGCCAGAATTCCCGCAAGAAGTGAAGCTTCAATGGTTCCCAGAAGACCTTCCCCGATGAATTTCCATGTGGTGAATCTCATGAAAAAGCTCCAGTACTTTCCATCAAACTGACCATTGTCCTTAAACAGCTTCAAAATGTAAAGTGCGAAGACAGCTATGGCTAAGAGTGAAACCACTGTCACCACCGTTATTTTCTTTCTGGTTTTTTCATCCGGCTGCTCATACAGCGATTCTCTGACTGTTCTTTGTTCGCTCATCTTATGATCCTCACTTTCTTATCTATAAAGCTTCCGATCTGTCCGATGATGACAGCAGTTCCGCAATACATAATTGATGAAATCAGAAAGGAAGTTACCCCGCCAACATCTCTTGTATTTATATAGGAGACAAGACCCGTCAGATCCTTCGGATTCAATGGAACCTGCGATGCCAGAGATGTTGTCAGCATGGTTGCGATCAGGAGATTAGTCATCGGCAGTACTGAAAATCTGACCGCCTGCGGGATGACCACTTTACGCATCATAGTTCCGAAGGTCATCCCCAGTGATCTCGCTGCCTCAATCTGACCAATGCCTATTGAGTCAATTCCGCTCATGAGATATTCTGAGCAGAAAGCAGCAGGTATCATGGTGGTTGCAGTCAGAACGCACCGGTAATAAGAAAGAATGATATTGAGATTCGGTAATGCATACACAAGAACTATCAGGAGGGATGCTCCCGGAATATTTCTGAATATCTGCACATACAGATCGCCAAAGATACGTAAAGGTTTTATGGGGCACACCCTCATTACAGTAATGATGATGCCTATCACCAGAGCGCCTGTAAATGATAATGCCGTCAGCTGCCAGGTGGTGAATAAAGCCTGTATGTATTTTTCGCCATATTGAGATAGTAATTCACTAATAGTCATAACAATTCCTTAAAAATATCTGATAACGTAAGTATCTTTCCGCACTGTCTGGTACATCAGCCTATTTATTCGCTGCAAGAGGCTGTTGCTATATGCCGGATTCCTTCGGAAACTGCCACAAGTCATGTGGGATGTCTCGTATTAATACAACACGACATGACAGAACAGGAACACTGATCTGCCATGCCGTTATCTTCATTGCTCACTAATTATCATTACATAAAGCTTATGTGGATTATTTTAAAGAAAATCAATCCTTTCATCAGCCTATAGCCGGTGCCTCAGGTGCTTCGCTTATTCCTGTTCTG
>Ga0256404_1013213_pt1 | contig 10521 bp, 8 predicted proteins | sample RumenRJG_01DNA_FD_185990 | JGI IMG/M metagenome (GOLD analysis project Ga0256404, IMG submission 185990) | Bovine rumen microbial communities from Lethbridge, Alberta, Canada - RJG_01 | ecosystem: Host-associated > Mammals > Digestive system > Stomach > Rumen | place: Canada: Alberta | collected...
CGAATCGTACCCGAAAACAAAAAAGGCCGCCAGACATTCCTGTCTGACAGCCAAATAATACATATTCAATTCAGGCATCTATCCGGATGCCGTTCTCATCGTATCCGTCCACATAATTGGTAAGCGGAACAGCTCCAGCCTCCACCAGCTTCCGGTTTACCACCGGCACCGGCAGCGTATACCACTGCTTCAGCGCATACTTATACAGCTCCATATCGGTGCTGCTGCGAAATTTGCTTAGCGATGCATTGATATATTCGTCGCTGACATCCGGCGGCAGATGCAGAGCGATACAGAACGCAACAAGCTCGCGGATATCAAATACACGGTCAGGATCGTTTCTCAGGTTCTTTATCGTATCAGGCGACATACCTGTTGCCTCAGCAAGCGACGGCACCGTAAACCTGTGCTTTTTCATCAGATCCACGGTCATCTGATTGAACGTCTTCCTGACTACCTGCATTTCCCGCGCCTGCTTTTCAACCATTTTTCTCAGCGCGAGACCTTCTGCTGTTGTTATCGCTTCTCCGTTTTTGCCGCGATATTGGACGCACTTGCTGCCCTTTCCCGGACTCTTCAGCAATCGACCGCCCAACAGTACCTGCAATTTGTGCAGGTATTTCTCTTCGAACACCAGACAGCAGGCCGACATATTCTCACGGGCTTCCCGCGTCAGATGAAAATATCCGCTGTGATCCACATAGACATACTGACTGGTATTCAGGCAGTAGTGGTTCTCAGCAAAGATAAAGAGGCCGGTGTCGAGCACGCGGCGGAATTCCGGATTTCTCAGGTATTCTACGATGGCATCCTGTTCGTCGATCGTATATGTCTGCTTCGGCGGCAGCTTTGACAGATGATTCGGCACCCGTACATTATTGACATACTGCGAAATACCGTCAACATCCGGATAACCAAGCTCCGTCAGGCGTCTGCGTGCCATAGAAATCGGGACCTCAAAATGCGCAGCTACGTCCTTTACAAGCTGTTCGAGGTTCTGGAGGGTATGCTCCCCGCCGTAGCTTTTCATCAGCTTATCAGCATATGCTTTTCCCGGCTTATCCTGTATCATGATGTATCCCGGCAGCTTATTTGCGTGAAGCTCCATGATATCAATCGGCGACCATTTGCTGTCGCCCTGCTTATCCGTCTTATCAAAGCGCTTGCAGAGATATGAGGCGTAGCTGTGGCCGTGTGTTTTCTGCAGCATCAGGTAATAGAAATCAAAACGGTGATGGCAGCCCTCATGACAGATCGTGGAGTTTTCGATTGCTTTGGACTGCAGAGCTCTGTAATTCAGGATGATCGTTCCCGGATTGATATTGCTGTCCGGACTAACCTCTCCTGTATCCGCATCAAAGAGGTCTGCCTGTCCGAAGTCAAAGAAGTATTCTCCCATAGCACCGTTTTCCGGGAAAGCGCCCAGCAGGATCTTCGGTCCCATGATACTGATCCATTTCCTCGGATCAAAGGGCGCATGAACTCGATACTTCTTTTTCAACGCTGTCCTCATCTGCCTTATGACAAGTGCAGCCGCCTTCTTATAATCCTCTGTGGTCAACAGAAGCGGCAGAAGATACTTGTCCATCCGGATTGCATCCGGAAATATAGCCAGCAGGCTATCCTTTTCATCAACGATCACCCTGTCAAATACACAGGTCAGATGGCATGGGCGGAAATTGAATACATACCGGAGTCGGAATTCTCCTTTTATGGTATAGTGGCTCTTCAGATGGGCGACGCCGTATTTCTCCTCCTCTACCTTTACCCGCGCAGATATGACGATATCCACGCAGCAGCATTCCTTGGGCTGGTCAAATACGGACTCCGGGCGGATGCACTGGCATTCGTTTACCCATACTCGCGCCATGCCCCATGAGCCATCCGTCTTCTTATACTGGGCGAAGGCCTCCGGATGCTTCCCGATATATTCTGCGAGATCATTGGAAAAGCTCCTGTGATAAACCTTGGTCAGAACATCTATTACTGTATATGGTCTTACCAGCTCGTTTACTCTCCGGCTGTATACCTTTTCCTGCTCTTCAGGTGGAAGGTTATAATGTGCAATGGGATCAAAGGCGTGAGGGCTTGCTGTTATTACTGCTTCCACTGTATACTCCTTTCTGTCGGCGCGTACCGACATTGCAATTGACGTATCTATTGCGGCGAAGGAACCGATGTCCGTCGAGGGATACTGTTCCCACCACACACCCAGTAGGATGACAGCACCATTTTCCTGCTTCCGGAACACCGTTGAGGCTATTATATCACACTTCAAATTACTTTTCAAGTGTAATTTCCTCTTGACAAAACACAGTCAGTGTGTTATACTGTAATCAAAGATGGCATGCTATCGAGAAAAACAGCTCTCATCACATTATCAGTGTTGAAAAGTGTTTAAAAAACTTTGTAGGCATGCACAGTTTTTAAAGAGAACATTTGTGTGATTTGTGTATTGACAGAATATCCCATGATTACAATTCTTGAAAGGGGCTCATTATGAAGAAGCAAAACAAGAAACCAATGATCACGGTTTCCAAAGGTGGTAAACCTGAACCACCAGCAAAGAGCAATATCTCTAACCCTGTAAAGCTGAAGGATGCACACGCAGTCGGTAAGCGCATAAAGTATTATCGTGAGCGTCAGGGACTTGAGCAGAAGGACGTTGCACAGGAGGTCGGAATCACCGCAAATGCAGTCAGCAACTGGGAGAACGGCAGAACCCGTCCTGATTTCAGCGTTGTTCCGAAGCTCTGCGATATTCTCCAGATTACGCTTTACGAGCTTTACGGCATTGATAATCCTCTGAATACATATACAGCCAAGGAGCAGATCATCATTGAGGATTACCGCAGCCTCAATCAGGGACATCAGCTGACCGTCACTAATCTTATCTCCTCCCTGAAGACTGCTGAATTCGTCGGCGACTGTCCGGAGGTCATCAAGCTAACCTTCTGCGACAAGGGACTTGCTGCCGGTTTCGACGGCGGTGCTGAGTTCGAGGATGAGGGAGAGCCTATCTATCTCTATCCGCGCACAAATACAGCGATCCGTCAGGCAGATCTGGTATTCGCCGTTAACGGTGATAGTATGGAGCCTGAGTTCCATGACGGTGATATGGTACTTGTTGAAAAATATCCCGGCTGTCCTGAGCTTCAGTACGGCGAGGTCGGTGCCTTCATGATCGGAAACAGCACATATATCAAGGTTCTGGAGGAGGACGGACTCCATTCCTATAACGAGAATTATGATACTATGACGTTTGGTGAGGACGAGAACGTGTATCTTATCGGTCGTGTTCTTGGCATTCTGGAGCCTGAATCAATTGCAAGCGATAAGGACGCAGAGCGCTATGAGGCTATGCATTCCTATGATGACGACGAGGATTAAGACATGGCAAAGCTGATATTCAGATATGGCGCTATGGGTAGCTCTAAAACTGCAAATGCGCTGATGGTACGATACAACTATTTCGAGAAGGGCAAGAAGGTAAAGCTCCTGAAGCCTGCAACGGAGAACCGTGACGGTGAAAAAATCATTAAATCTCGCATCGGCCTTGCAGATCCATGCGAGTTTGTTGAGGAGTTCCTTCAGAGCTATAACGGTGAGCGTTATGACTGTATTATCGTGGATGAGGTGCAGTTCCTCGCCCCGGAGATCATCGACAGACTCAGCGATCTGGTAGATACATACGGCATCACTGTTATCTGCTACGGCCTGCGCACAGACTTCAGAAGCGAGCTTTTCCCCGGCGCAAAGCGCCTGATGGAGCTTGCTGACGACATAGAGCAGATCAAGACGATCTGCTGGTGCGGAAAGCGGGCGCACTTCAATGCCCGTATCCTGAATGGAAAAATGATCACAGAGCTATACCTCACTTTGCAGGAAGCATTATAAGGAAAGACAAATAAGGCCACAGAAATAAAGGGGGCGGTGGCATGAAACAACCGGTAATACGGATGGAACGCAAATATGTCAAAGTCACTTCCGATTTTGATGCAACAGGCTATATGCAGCCGAGAACGATTACATGGGAGGACGGACGAGTATTCAAGATCGACGCAGTCAAGGATTTCAGGCCAGCCGGAGCAAACCATGACAGCCTAACCTGCGGCTGCTATACAGTAGTAATAAAGGGAGAGACAAAGTATCTCTTCTTTGAAAAAGCAAACACACATCACGTCAGCAGTGTCGGAAGATGGTATGTGGAGTGTCCGGTCGTGATACAGTAAGCTGAAAAAATAGGGGGCGTAGGTTATGAACAAGGTTTATATCGCGATTGATCTGAAATCATTTTACGCCTCGGTCGAGTGTGTGGACAGGCATCTTGACGCTCTGACAACAAATCTTGTCGTCGCAGACGAATCCAGAACCGAGAAAACGATCTGTCTGGCGGTTACACCCTCGCTGAAAGCATACGGTATTTCCGGACGCGCCCGACTCTTTGAGGTCGTACAGGCTGTCAAGGAAATCAACCAGAAACGGTTCAACGAGGCGTTCCGCAGGAAGCTGCTGCCGAAGGACGAGAACGGCAAATATCATTTCAGTTCCGCCTCTTTTGATGCAGAGGCACTTGCCGCTGATCCGTCACTGGAACTGTCATACATCATAGCACCGCCGCGCATGCGGCTATATGAGGAGATCAGCACAAAGATTTTCTCAATCTATATGCGGTACATCTCTCCGGAGGATATCCATGTATACAGCATTGACGAGTGCTTCATCGATGCGACCGGATATCTGAGCACTTACCACATGACGGCACATGAATTAGCTATGACGATGATCCGGGAGGTGCTGTATGAGACCGGTATCACCGCAACAGCCGGTATCGGAACAAACCTCTACCTTGCCAAGGTCGCTATGGATATCGTTGCAAAGCACGTTCCCGCCGATAAAGACGGCGTTCGTATCGCTGAGCTTGACGAAATGAAATACAGAGAGCTGCTCTGGTGTCATACGCCTTTGACGGACTTCTGGGGAATCGGCGGCGGAACAGCAGCCCGTGTCGGAGCGCTGGGCTGCGCGACTATGGGTGATATTGCCCGGCTGAGTACCATAAACGAAGATCTGCTGTATAAGGCGCTTGGTGTCAAGGCGGAGATCGTCATCGATCATGCATGGGGCTGGGAACCGACGGAGATCGCAACGATAAAGACATACAGGCCGTCCACCAACTCCCTCTCCTCCGGTCAGGTGCTTAAAGAACCATACAACGCCTCCCTTGCGAGACTGATCGTGCGCGAGATGACGGAGCTGCTTGTGCTGGATATGGTCAGGAAGTATGTGGTTACGAAGAAAATCACGCTGACTATAGGCTATGACAGAGAATCTCTTCAGCTTCTCCGGCACGGACGCACGCCGAAGGAGGACGTTTATAAGGTAAAAACGACCGGCAATGTATATGATGGAAAAGTCTCCAGAGATCACTATGGACGTGTTATTCCCTATCACGCACACGGAACAGGCAATCTGGAAGGATGGACATCCTCAACGGCTGCTATCGCTGAGTGCATGATGCAGCTATATGACCGAATTATAAACCCGAATCTGCTGATACGCCGCATCAATATCTGCGCCTGCAACCTCATCTATGAAAACAGCATCCCGGAGGATGACGGACCGGTGCAGCTGGAGCTTTTCGTAGACTACGAGGAGAAAGAGCGCAAAAAGGCCGCAAAACGGGCAAAGGAGGAAAAGGAACGCGCATTGCAGCGTGCTACCCTCCTACTTCAAGGAAAATACGGTAAAAATGCCGTCCTCAAGGGTATGAACCTCATTGAAGGCGGCACAACGATAGAACGAAACGGCCAGATCGGCGGCCATAGAGCCGAGGCTTCGGAGGTGAAGAAGGATGGCAAAAGGAATAAAAAACAATGAGCCTGATGCAAGAGTGGTCTATGCAGATATTATCTCTCTCCCCCACTGGCAGTCTCATACACGAACTCCAATGTCGGAATACGAGAGAGCCGCACAGTTCTCGTCCTTCAACGCCTTGGCAGGTTATGAGGACATGGTCGGCGAAGAAGCACGAGTAGTCGATACACAAGAAGAATTGACAGAAACGGAGATGGAGATATTGAATCAGAAAATAAACCTTATTGCAGATGTAATTGAAGACGGACATCACCCGATACTCACCTTCACTTATTTCCTGAATGACAGCATAAAGCAGGGCGGCTCCTATGTTACCATGACCGAGCGTGTCAGAAAGATTGATGCTGTCAGAAAGAAGATACAACTATTCAGAACAGTTGGAGCCAGTAAGAGCTATATGGAGCTTGATATGGATAAGATCAAGGATATTTCTGGCGATCTGGTTGGATTTATAGGATGAGGAGAAATGACTATGGATAGTATCGCTATTCCCAATAGCCTACTCCCTAAAGGGATAAAAACTCCAAGGGCTTTTATAGCGGACAAGCAACCTGCTCTTCCCGACTATGGTGTAGACACTGGGGATTTGGTGATTGTTGATTCTGGTGCTAAATTCGTAAACGGCGAATTGTCTGTATTTCAGTGCAAAAAAGCTGCCGAATACAGACTGTCGAAGGAGAAACTACGTGGATATACGTACTTCGGCAAAGTCGTCATGGTTATGAAGTATTATGGGAGAGGTCCGGTTATATAAGGGTAAGGCATTTTTTGGAGGAATGAAGCTATCAGCTTACTTACTGAACATAAACTCTTACCATTTTTTAGCTCTCTGATAAATTCAGAGAGCTATTTAATATTGTGAAAGGCAAATTATTCTTAAATGAACATAAGTGTAATGTTGCGATGTTTTCACTTGCTACTGTTTCTCAATATAATCAGTACAATTTTGACAAAAGCCGTCTTCAAGATCATATTCATTAAATAACTCACCGCATCGATTACATGTAGCTAATTCGTGTTCACACCCGCAGTAGCAACAGCGTCCAATTGGCAGAAATTTTTCATTTAATGAAACTCCAAGTTTATCACATTGTTCGCAAGGAAAATCCGCAACGTATGAATCACATCCCTTTGATTCATATTCCAATTGTTTTAGGATAGCGGGATATGGGTTAAGATTATTAATTGCATCTATCAGATTCTCTTTGAATTCTCTTATTTCCGAATCATCATATTCTGTATTCTCATCAACTTCCATTAATCCCTCATCGTTTTCAAAACCATGTCCATTATGAAATCTAAGTTCAGCAGTAAACAATACTTCATGGCTGCAATCTAAACATTTAATTGTGCACATGCTTGTTGCTCCCATGTCAGAATCTATATCATAATCAGTTACAACTTCAACAATTGCCGATTCATCTTCAACAGCCAAGCATTGTACAGAAAAAGCAAAACTATCCTCTGAAGGAACTGAAAAATCAGAAATTTCAAGGCCAATATCAAAATTGAATTGCTGATAGATAGAAACATATAAGCTTGTAATAACTTCATCAAACCATTCTAATATACCATCATCTTCTAGGATTTCTATTCCTGTTTCAGATATTAATCTATCTCTGTAGTATTCTTCCTCAACTGCTTTAGCTTCTTCCTGCTCTCGACGCATTTCATCCTCTGCGTTCCAAGTCGCCAATACCTCATCTGATGTTTCAATATCCTCATATTTGCTATCAGCGCGCCCTATTAAAGAATCAAACATTTCAAAATCGGATAATAATTTTCTATATGAGCTTTCAGTTAATACCTTGCTATGAGCTACATGATTTCGACCACTGATAAATTTATGTGCTGAACTTTTAAAATCAATCGGATTATCTATGTATGGCACAAATATTTCTTCCCAAATGTTTTTATAAAGTTCTCTTCTCTTTCTTATATATTCAGAAATATTTACTGGGTTACTTGCTTTAATACCCATTTCCTGAATTTTATTATAATGTTCTCTTGTCAGTTTGATTTCATCATTATATACTTTTCCTTCAAATATAATTTCTACAAGAGTTTCAAGTGTCATCGAAAGAAAATCAGTATTGATATTATCGAAATCAGGTACTCTTTGGATGAATTCATCTTGAAGATTTTTTACTGATAATTCATACTTTTCAAGTCCAGCACGTCCAATCCAATTAACTCCAAGAAAATGGATTAAGACCTTGCTGGCAAATGCTCGCAAGTTATTCTCTACATGATAGGCTTTTTGATAAGCTTCTCTACATAGCAATTCAGATTGTTCATCTAAAAGCCATGTACATTCTCGCCAATCTATAATCAGCCTATTTTTCAGTGAAATCTTCAGTTTTTCGAGTTCCTTATCATAATTGGCACAATTGTCAGAGATAATCGTACATTCGATTCTAGCACCTTTACCATCATAAGTATTTACTGCAAAGGAAACAGAATAATCAGATTTATCTGATTTCAAAGTGAACGTTTCATTAGCAATTCGTCCGCTTTGTCCGATATAATTATATTCTGTAATTTCTCGCAAATCACTGACAACATCGCTTATCACAGTCTTACAATAATCTGTCCCACGGTATTGTTCTTTTTGTACCTCACAATAATCCTCTTCTAGAAATCCAAAATCAGACTGTTCTGTATGAGGCCAAGTGTACAGCAGATCTAAACTCTTTATCTCATCCATAGAAAACTTTATTTCCATTATACAGTATCACCTTCTTCTTAATATTACATTACTCAATTCCTAACGCCTTAATAACGGCATCCTCTGGACTACTATAGAACGAAATCTGAAACTTAGCAAACAGTTCAGCCGGAACGGTTGGTATATCTGCTGCACTGCTCATCGGAATCAGAATTCTCTTTGCACCGGCATCAAAAGCTACCTGAAGTGTTGATGCAAGCTCTTCTACAGAGTTTATAGTTCCGCCTATGCTCATGGAGCCGAGTACGCATAACTGAGGCAGAACAGGTTTGTCAATAGCCACACTGCAATACGCAACCAATGCAGGAAGCGAAATATTGCCGTCCAAACCTACTCCTTGGCAATCCTGAATGTGCATCAGATAATCTCTGCTGTCGGTTGATATCGATGCACTTATATGTTTAGCATTAGCTTTAAAGTAGTTCTGAGCTGTTTTAACGGATTCTTTTGTTTCCTTGGAACTCTGCATGCCAGTAACATCGAATTTGCCACTGCCGTTTGTCATAGTGCTCTCAAACTTGAATAGTCCCATCATGCCGTTAGTTCCGTTAGCAACGGTATATACATGTCCGGCTTTTCCTGTTCCTTCAGGAATCAGTTTGCCGCCGCCCTGTTCAAGGACCGGCACGTTTACCTCTTCCATATTTGAATTACGGATAAAGGAGAACTGTACATCATAGAACTCCATACCGCCGATTTTCTTGAGCTGCTCTTTAACCCTTCTACGACCTTCGATAGCATATCTCAGAATTTCTTCCATGTCTTCTTCAGTATACTTTTCATCAGGATAGATAAGCTTTGTCAGACCGGATACCATTTTTCTTACAGCGATAGTATCTCTCTGATTCAGGCATCTTCCAAGTTTGAAGAATTTATCAAAGGCATCCGTTTCCGGAACCTTTCTCATTTCGCGCATAAACTCTGCAAGATAATCAGAAATGAATCCGTAATTATCTGTAAAATACTCTGGACGCATCTTAGGGATTTCCCATCCCGGAATATAGCAATGCATTCTGTCAAAGAATGCGCTGTCTATCATTGCATCAGGAAACGGTTCAAACAGATGTGAAGTTTTAAGAAGATAATCCACGCTCTGATTGATATTACCTACGAATACCATTGAAGCATTAGCCTGAATAGCGTCCTTACCTCTGGCAAATGAGCCGGATGCCATGTAGTCCTTCATGATCTGAACGCCGTCTTTATCTTTGAAATTGATGCCAGCTACCTCATCAAAAGCAACAACATCCCAAAGTCCTACAAGACCTACTTGCCTTCTTCCCATATTATAAAACAAATTAGCAACAGTGGTCTGTCCGCCGGAAACCAAAATAGAGTTAGGGGACAGTTCCTTGTAAATATGTGATTTTCCAGTTCCTCTCGGTCCCAGTTCGCAAATATTCACATTGTTCTCTACCAGCGGAACAAGTCTTGTAAGCAGATGCCATTTTACACGATACTCAAACTGAGTAGGTTCCATACCGCAGGAACGAAGAAGCAGATCAATCCACTCTTCTTTTGAAAACTGACTTCTTGCTTCGATGATTTCGCTCTTATCAAGATTAGGCATCTGAATCGGAGTGATCTCGCTTATAACAAAAGGACTGTTCTTCTTTTCATCTTCATTATAAAAATACGTAAGATCAACAATGCACCAAATTCCGCCTGATAAAAGCTTCTCATAAGAACGGATATATTTCGGATGAACATAGATACCCTTAATTCCAAGAAAAAGAAAGTCAGCTTCATACTGGTCTGACCGTTCATTCAGCTTAACACTGATCTTATCAATAACAGTATGATTGCCTTCTTCTTTTATTCTTGCTTTTATCTGTTCAGCCTCATCCGGACGCACATAGTTATCAGATAGAATCCTCTTTACCTGTTCTATGCCAGCTGCGACTTCTTCTTCATCA
>Ga0256404_1013214_pt1 | contig 10520 bp, 6 predicted proteins | sample RumenRJG_01DNA_FD_185990 | JGI IMG/M metagenome (GOLD analysis project Ga0256404, IMG submission 185990) | Bovine rumen microbial communities from Lethbridge, Alberta, Canada - RJG_01 | ecosystem: Host-associated > Mammals > Digestive system > Stomach > Rumen | place: Canada: Alberta | collected...
CTTTCTCTGCCTTCTCCAGCGTCATACGGGACTCCCTGAACAGTTTGCTCTCGTCGACCTGCATGGCCTCCGGGACATATCTGGCAAACGATTTTAAGCTGAACGGGATGCTGTTGATCTTAAACGCCCGCACCCTTTTCTCTGTGGCTCCCTCTTTCGTCTTGCCGCCTATTACCCGAAAGCCCTGATTGATGCCCTGTTTCTGCTTTATCTTCAGTGTGCTGGTGTATCCGTTCCAGATCCTATCCGTCATGGCATATTTCAATTCCTTTAATTGCAGCTTTATGTTCGGAAACAAAGGCACCGGATCTTCGAATATATAATAGAGATGCACCCCGTGTCCTGACAGTATGATGTAATTAGGGATAGGATAGGCATCAGCAGCGAAGGCGCCGTGTAAAAAGTTGTTGAGGGTCTTGTCAGTAACCCCGTCCAGATCAAAGATCATGGCAAACATCTTGGATGCGTGCGCCTGTACGTTTTTCCTTCCAAAGTAAGATATCCCGTTTACAATCGAAAAGTCAGCGTCCTGCAGCTCCTTGAGCGTCTCTTCAAAGGTGTCCTCAAAAAGGATCCTGTAATGGCCATGGGAGCTGTTGTTGTTCTTCCAGTACCCAATCGCGTTTGCTTTATATTCTCCCGCAGGCTCATCTTTCTTCTGTATAAAGCCTTCGCCCAGGCGAAAAACATCACGATATACATCTATGGCGCTCACCTCATGTCCATCCCAGAGCTTTATGACATCATCCAACATAAATAAATACCTCCTGTAAAAGAGAAAAAGAAGCAAAAAGAGAAAAGCCAAGGCTATGCCCGCGGGGGGCTACACCCCCCACGAATCTACTTCACAGGCTCCCCGGTTATCTATCCTGGCCCCCAGTCTACCGCCCTCCGAGGGCGTCCCCACAGGGGGCCGTCCTCTCCGGTTGGTTCCCACTCAGAGGGAGGGGAGACATTGGCCCGACAAAGGCCTAGGGCACGTTATATTATCAAAGAAGTTAGTTGAACACTGTTTATTATAGTTTAGGCGCCCGCCGTGGTCAACGGGCGCCCGGATTACCAGCTTCTAAACAGTCTTGCCAGTAGTCCTGCGTTTTCCATTTTCTCTATCCGTTCTTCCTTCCGGCGAGATTCTTCTTCAGCTGCTTCTGCCCTAGCTCTCTGTGCCGCAGCCTCCGCTTCCAAGGACGCCACTCTCGTTCTGGCCTCTTCTGCCCCGGCCCTTGCCTCGGCCTCCGCAGCCTCCGCTCTCTCTGCTCGGATCTTCTGTGCTTCCGTCTCCTCTTTCAGCCCTGCCGCTTCTGCCCTCTTTTCTTCCGCGTTCTTCTTTGCCTCTTTGAGCTCCTGTTCCCGTTGCTCAAGGAGCAGGTCTATCGTCTCAAGTCTTGCGATCTGCGGCGCAACTTGCAGCAGTCTGTCCTGCAGCTCCTGTATCTTCTTCTGTGCCGCGGCGAGTTCGGCACGGGCCTCTTCATCCTGCACGATCTGTATCGGCCGCGGGAACGGGTACTTTCTGTCTAAAATATCGTATACTTTGCTTTCCGGGTCGAGGATATAGGACTTGCCCTCCTTTGACATCTGCTCGCGCAGATCCGGGCGGCGGTAAAGCCACTGCATCAGCGTATTGTATTCGACATTTCTGCTCTCAGCAAACTCTTTTAAGGTCATTTTAGCTGTTTCTCCTCAATTCCCCTGTTTGATTTTATATTATAATTTATATATAAATTATAAATAAATTTTAAACGCAGGTCAACTGTGTGTCCAGCGTGCAGATCCTCCCTTCTTTCAAAAATTCTCACGGTGAGAATTCCTCGTAATAATGCCAAAAATTCTCACCGTGAGAATTTTTGGCGCGAGACTCAAGTGATGAGATAGTTCGTCGTAGTCACATCCAGCCTCCAGTGGCTCAAATGCAACACAGAAACGCACATGAGTGCCAGACGGTTGTACTCCTCCGGAAGTCCAAGCGCCCGTGCCTTCCTGAGATTTCCCCCGCGCAGCTTGTAGGGGCGGTCGTCCATATCTCTCACGAACCGCTCGCGCTGTGCTTTCCATGCCCTCGGATCGGCCTCCTTCAGCTTCTCATGCCCATCGTCCCAGCGGCGGAGAAGAATGGCGCGGAGCTTGTCCGCGTACTCCGGCTGGCGCTCTAAAAGGCCTGTATAGTAGCCGTAGCAGTCTTTGCTGTGCTTTGCCCTTAATCCGTGGAGATTGATCTTGTTGCTCATCTCTTCTTTTGAAAACACATTGTCTTCCGGGCCGACGCCTTCGAAGATCTGCCTGACCGTCTCCACGTCTTTCGGGAGTATAAACTGCAGCTGTTCCTTTCCTCCCTTGCCGTGCCGCACGCGCACGTACCAGCTGTTTCCCTTTCTGATGAGGTCGGAACCTTTGAGTTTTCCGAGCTCGGCCCGCCTTATTCCGGTCACGCGCTGCAGTGCAACCACCCGCGCGTATTTCTGCTGTCCTTCCTGCCTTTTGCCGTCAGGATTCCTGTCAAGTCTTGTCCCGTCCGCGGCGCGATCACGCCCGCGCGTGATCGCGCTCGCAGTCCGCTTAGGCTTCCGGATTTCCCGCATGTTTATGCCGGCCGCCGCACAGACCGGAGATAAGTAGGTGTGGATCGTTGCGGGCGCATATCCTTCCGGGGCGTCCTCCAGCGCCCGTTCGTACTCCTGCACTACATCTTTTGTTATATCTTCCGGCCTCTTGCACCCCTGTTCCTTGGCCCATTTCACAAAAATCTTTATCCGTTTTTTATACTGTGTCTCTGTTCTATTATTCTCCTTTCCCTTCATCGCGCGCCCGAGGAGCGCGTGCTGAAGGCTTTCGGACTTTCTCCCCATATCAATTCCTCCTCTAAGAGTCTTTTGCCTATTACTTGTTAAAATGCCTCTTCCGCCCTGTTAGAGACTGGGCATGTCTTCTTAGATCCACCGCGCTGAGGTCGCCCCTTACGGGGCATGTAGTGCTCGCTGGCACGCGCTGGGCTTTTGCCCTGGTGGTTCCAAGACCTGTTCCTGTGGGGTTTCTGAGCTTCGCCGCCGCCGTGTTCGTCACGGCTTATACCGGCTTTTTCCTGCCTAAACTGGTTATGCGCTACCCACGCATAACCATTTAGGAAGGTTTTCCCTTCGTGCCGGCACTTGGTTGCCGGCATCCGGAGCCGCAGGCTGGTCAGTCCTGCAGTCTCCCCGATCACGCCCGCCTCCGCTTTTGCACCGGGTCCGGTGTGCCTTGGCTTTGCTATGGTCGGATTATTTAGGGGCTTATCTCGTGTCCCTGCACGCTGCCATTCTTACAGCCCTGCAGACGGGCTCCGGGCAGAAGCGCTCCCCGTGCGCTGCGTGTATCCGGGCCCGTTTCCATTGCGGGACCGGATTTTGATTTTCTTTTCTGTGTTTGCGTTTTTTCTTTTTTCCCTCATTAATCGGGCGGCTCAGATCGCCCATGTATCGTGCTCTTTTTTTCTGTCCTCCTGCAGAGTCTCCGTTTTTTCAGCCTTTGTATCTCTTATGTGCGAAACCGAAAAAAATAAAAAAGCACTTCATTGATTTTTGAATTTTCCTATTTTTTCCTCCTTATCCGCTCCAATCCGTCACATCCCACACCCTTTATATGTATGAAAGTCTGACCTGAAGCTTCCGACTCCCGTTTTTCATCTCTTGCCATACATATGTCCGAAAATCTTTTTTATAAGAAAATCCCCGCCGAAAATTTCGAAAGTTATGGATTTCGGAATTTTTCGCCGCTACAATGGGCATGAAGTGACTAGATGTGCTAGAGATTTGAGAAAGACAGCAAAAAAGGAAGAGCTTCTCGCTCTTCCTTTTTTGCTACGATTTAAATTTGCAACAATAGAAACGGTACTCCGCCGTGGAATAATGGTCTTTTGAGAGCCAAGACTACAGAAGGTGAGTTTTGACTGATTGCATCGCCTCACTCATCATAATCAGGCTCGATACTGTATTTAAACAGCCGGCGAGATAAACCCTCTACCTTTTCGCGTTCTTCACCATCGAAGAGCCCTCGAGAGGCCATGGGACCCACGTACTGTGACAATGCCTCCTGAATATACGCCACTTCCGCCCGCGACAGATAAATTCCTCCTTTACAGTGCAGTTTACGTCGTATTTCAGTTATGGTGTCTTCTCCGCAGGACACGCAATACGGGGCATAGTCCATGACTTTATCAAAGGCATCACGCATCAACGCAATATCCGCCGGCGTGAATTCTTTGACTTCTTCGGGTTTCGCAAACCCCCAGATAAAGTTAGTATCGAGATTTTCAATCAACTGGGTGAGCTCGTACTGCGCATCACCAACAAATAACGAATAAAGGTCTAACATCTATTTAATCTCCTTTTAAATTCCACAGTACCTCAGCCTTTAAATCAACCTCTCTTGACCGGAGTCTGCAGTTCTTTAATACGCTCTTCCAGTTCTCTGATGCGGGCCTGCAGTGTGGCGTTTTCCCGGGCGTTCTCTTTTTCAATCTCCCTGAGCTGCGCAGCCATCTCACGTTCCTTTTCTGCCGCAGCATTGGCCGCAGCAAGTGCTGCCTCTTTTTCTGCAAGGGAAAGCCTGTTTTCCATCTGAATCCGCAATTCTCGGATTGCGACTTCGTGATCCTTCTTGGCATCGTCCAGCGCCCGCTTAGACGCCTCCCTTTCTGCCTGCAGTGCGTCGGCATACTTCTGCTCTGCGTCCGCAGCCTTGCGGTCCGCTTCTGCCTTGTTTGCGGCAACGGTCCTGCTCAGTTCTTCGTTCTCGCCGCGCAGAGCCTCCATTTCAGAGAGCCTTTCCCGCGCCACTTCGTTTTCCATCTTCAGCGCCTCGTAACCTGCCAGTTTTTCCTTGAGGCTGGCGATCGTCTCTTCCTTCTCCCAGCACAGCTGGTCAGCGGTATCAGCCTGCTTCTGGGCCGCCGCCGCGTCCTTGGCAGCCTGGGCCGCATCCCTGGCAGCCTGATCGGACGCAGCCTTAGCCTCATCGTAACCATTCTCAAGGTTCTTGACCTTTGCCTGCAGGTCTCTGATCGTTATATCTTTGCTTTCAACGAGGGCACGGTACTCGTCGCGGATTCTCCCCTCAGCCTCAGTGCAGAGGTCTACACTGTTAAGATAGATCATCGTCATGCCCTTGAGGTGCTTTTGAAAGTTTTCGATTTCAGTCTTTCTGCTGGGCGCGGCAACCATGGTGTTGTTGACGTCGATGAGATTCATAAGGTAGCTGAATCCATCAGCCTGATTCATTCCGTTTTCGTCGCAGAACTTTCTGAACTTCTCAACCGTTTCCTGGTCGAGCCGGAAATTTGTCTGCCTGATTTCTGCCATATCAATACCTCCTATTGTAAAAAACAGCAGTTTTTATTTTATTATAAAATAGAACGCATGTTCCTGTCAATAGGCATGTTATGCTTGTTATACATTGTTTTTGTTATACATAACAACACTTAATCGTTCATCCGTCGACCACAGTTATGGCAACGCCGCTTCGCGGCGGCATCCCTGCGCAGACAGTATCCGCAATTGCAGTCTTGGTGCATTACCAGATACCCTCGTCTGTATGTATTATGTCACAGCCGGAATTGTCCTTACTTCTTTAGGGAAGTTTTCAGGCCTCTTTTGAATTTTTTTCATCTGGATCCCGTGGCGAACTGTGAGTTTTAGGACGGTTTTGGCCCGCCCCGGCAGGAATTACAAGCCATTTATAAGCAGAATTCGGTGCAAAAACCAATCTGCAGCCCATTTATCGCATAATTTTCCTCTTTTTTTGTCTGTTTTACCGCCCTGAAACTCATAGTTCGTCCAAGACGGCCATGTTCTCTCCGCCCTATAACCCCAAAACCGTCCCAGAACTCACAGTTCGCAAGTTGCCAATCTGCACAGCCATTTGGTACGGATAATGGGAAGCCGGTCCGTTTTTCGCCTGTTTTACAGCGTTTTCACCGTTGATTTGGTACGTGTTTTGGGAGTTCCAGTCTTGCCGGCCGCAAAAAAAGACCGCCAGGCCTTTATAGAGCCGATGGCGGTCTTTTGTGATGCAATTATTTAGCGGCAGTTCTGACAGATCAGCTTGTCATCTCCTGATACAGCCTCATCAGCCACGCCACGCAGGCAGCCTCGTCCGTATCCTTGATCGGCATGCCGTAGGCCTGCATGACGGCAGCGTCGTTTTTCTGGTGCGCTTTCCGCAGCTCCGGAGGCATCGTTAGCGGATCGTACAGATCTGCCAGCGAGCTGTCCGGATACAGGGCGCGCGCGTCGAGGATCCCCTGTGCCGTTTTCTCTATCTTTTCTTTCTGCTCCGGGGACGGATCCGGCCAAGGAAAATTATTGTAAACGATATCTTTGCTGTATCTGTAGTCACTTTTGAGGCGTCCGCATACCGCGCGCATCCAAGACATATGGACGTTGGAATTAAGCACTCCGAAATGATACATTGTCGCCCCTGGCACAATCTGTACCTGGTTCGTCGGAATCGTATCTTTTCCATAATACGCCATTGGAATATATCGCCGACGTTCCCCTGATACAATCGGCAGCGCTATAAAATGGTCTGGATTATTCGTGTCTCTAAATTCTGTCGGACGTTCTGCGAGCTTTCGCGAAGACTTATCTTTCATTGCCAGTCTGTTTTGTCTGCATTGTTCCACTCTCTCCATAACTTTCTTATCAGCCTTTATCTCAGCCGGAGAGGCTCCAACAAGCCACAACACATATCTATCTTTGTTGTAGAGCATTTCAGAACCACCGATCAGCTTTTTTATGAACTTGCAGTCTTTAAAAGCCGGGTAATCCGTCGCTTCAACTTTTAATGCATCCCCATCAAGCGGCACATTGCCGTTCTGCATTCTCGGAACATCGCACAGGGGAGAGGCGCGATTAGTAATGACGACGTTCGGCGCTTCCATCAGATATCCGTTTATCTCGGATACTTCATTCACACTTTCCCCGTCGAACAGATATTTCTTTTTCCTCTCCTTGTAAGAGAACCCCACAATAACACAATATACGTGTGCTTTACTGTTTGCTTCGCTGTCCCATATAAAAGTATGATGTGCAAAGTTAATGTATACTCCGTCATTGAGCAAGGTCCCCCATATATGTGGGACCTGTTCCCCTTGACAAATGCTATTTGTTGAGACAAAAGCCGCTTCTGCCTTTGTCCCTTTTAGAAGCCGTGCTGCCAGCATATACCAGCAAGCGACATAGTCAACGTCTTTATACTTGAAGAACATTGACACATCTTCCTGCTGTTCCTTTGTTCTATATCTGCGTCCTACAAACGGCGGATTTCCTATGATGTAACTAAGTTTCTCAGCTGGTACATAGTCCGTCCAATTAACGCGCAGCGCATTCTTCTCTGCAATTCCTTTATATGTTTTCAAAGGGAAGAAGTCGAGACTCTGATGAACAATATCCTCCGTCTCTTTCATCGTTTGTGACTCAGCTATCCAAAGCGCCGTCTGTGCCACGCTCACAGCAAAATCATTTATCTCTATGCCATAGAATTGATGTATGCTCACCTGTATCGGCGAGCTCTCCTCAAATCCGAACGTGATCTGTCCGGCCATCGTCTTGGAGTCCGCCGCGACGATCAGCCGCAGCACCTCGTTCTCTATCCGGCGCAGGGAAAGGTATGTTTCTGTGAGAAAATTGCCGGATCCGCAGGCAGGATCAAAGAAAACAAGCTCCGAGAGCTTCTTCTGGTAGTCTTTCAGCTTCTTTTTCTGCGTCCCGGGGACCTGGATCTTCTTTATCTCGTCCAGTTCTGCCCGCAGGTCGTCCAGGAACAGCGGATCAATGACTTTGTGGATGTTCTCGATCGACGTGTAGTGCATCCCGCCGGCACGCCTGGTCTCCGGGTTCAATGTGGATTCAAAGACAGCCCCGAAGATGGTGGGCGAGATCTTGGACCAGTCGAACTTTGCCGCCTCCGCAAGAGTGTCCTTCAGCTCCTGCGTTATCTTCGGTATCACAATGTTTTCATCAGAAAACAGCCCGCCGTTCACATACGGAAACGCTTCCACCTCTTCCGGGAGGTACATGTCGGCACGCTCTTTTATAGGCGTGTCAAGCGCCTTGAAAAGCTCTATAAGCTTGCTTCTTATATCCCCCGGCTTATACTGCAGGATATAGCGGGAAAAGGCATCCTTGGCCCCAAACAAGCCTGCATCCTCAGCGTAGAAGCAGAAAACCAGGCGTACGCAAAGGATGTTCAAGCTCTTCTGTGTCCGCTTTGCGAGCGGGTCGTTATACTGCGTCAGGAACCGGTCGCGGATCTTGCCGACCAGTTCTCCGGCCGCTTTGGAAAGCTCTACTTCTTCCGTGATCTTCTTTGTCTCCTTATTGACAAGGAAATCGAGCAGATGGTACTTGTTCTGCAGATCTGCAAGGGCGATCTTCACCGGCTCCGGCTTGTACTGGTTCAAGTCATATATCCAAATCTCCGCAAAATTAGACAGGACGATCCACCTTGCCCGTTGCTCATACGGAAGATAGTTGTCGTAGCCCTTGGCCTGTTCATAAGGGGTTTTGCCGTCATGGCCGGCCTGTGGCTTGTCCAGCGGGATCCCGAGCGACTTCTGCTCGATAATAACGCGGGTCTCCGGTATATAGACGTCGATCCGCTCCGTGCTGCCTTTGCTCCCGACCAGTTTTTTCTCGAACTCGACCCTTTTTGTGACGTCGCTGACGCCCATTACATCCTGCAGGAACTCGATCCAGTACGACCGGGCATCCTCATCTTCCCTACCTTTTCCATTCCATCTGTAAAAAAACTGTCTCGCAGCTTCTCTCTGTTGTGCGTCGGTCATGCCATACCTCCCGCAGCATCTGCTTTCGCCGCCTTTTTCTGTTTTTCCCGTGCCAGAGTGGCCCTGCTAATACCGGTCATCTCGACGACCTGTTTGTAGGAGTGGTCGTCCAGCAGTTCCATGGCGTGGTCTATCTGTGCCCTGGTATATTTCTTAGGCCGTCCTTCGCGGTATCCGTCCCTCTGGCGGGCGATCGCTCGTCCTTCCTGCGTCCGCTCCACGATCATGTCCCTTTCGAACTGAGCGAAGGACAGAAGGATGTTCCGGAGCAACGTAGAGACGCTGTCGTTACTGAGTACGCCTACATTGAGCACGTTGACCGTGACCCCGGCGTCGATCAGCTTCGTGATCAGTGCCGATGCCTGGGCTACAGACCTTCCGAGCCGGTCCAGCTTTGTCACAATCAGCGTGTCTCCGTTTTTAAGGCGGCCGACCAGTTTCTGCAGCTCCGGACGCTCTGTCGTCTTGCCAGTAAAAACATCGGCGAAGACCTCTTCCGCCCCTGCCTTACGCAGCTGCCTTTTCTGCTCCTCCAGGGAATTTCCGTGCGCGGCCTGCCCGTAAGTGCTCACGCGAGCGTAGCCATATACCGCCGGTCCCGCCATCAGTTCATCCAGCCGGAGCTGCATCTGTTCCATGTTGGCCGTCAGAAGGTCGTATTCCTTTTTTTCCTCGTCCGTCATTTCACGAGCCATAAATCCGCCCCCTATCTCATCACTATTTTTGAGCATAAAATATGAGACTATTCTAACACGCTAGAACAGTCTCGTCATCAAGCAGTATCATAAGTTTTAAGTTTTGACACTTATGTATCCTCTTCTTTAAAGAGTTTTTCCATGTATTGCCGCAATTTCCGCGTTCTCATCAACTCGTACCCATTAAGGTCGATGTCGCTTTTTCCTTCCACTATGTGGTTCGACTTCCAAACATCGTCCCACCCGTGCCGAGAATCCGTTGTTTTTCCCGACGTGTTATATTTGTATACTGTCGTCCTGCTCACCCCGACCGCTTTTGCGATCTCTGTAACAGTCGCCCCGGGGTGATTTTCGACATATTCTTTTATGACGCTTTCCTTTGTCCCCGACCCCACAGGCCGCCCGTCGCGGTTTCGCCAGGATCCATCCGGATACAGCACATCCCGTGTGCTGCTCATGATCTTCATATGCATAGCCTGTGATCGGCCGTTCCTCTTGTTGCGCCTTATAGGGATGGCCGATATGGTCTCTATGTCCCGTAACGGAAAAGTCACGTATCGCAGATCATAACACTCTAAGGCGCTCTCGATGTCCTGATCAGTAAACGGGTGCTCCGGATTTATGTCATTGAGAAACCGCTTCAGGCCATGCGCGTCATCGTACAGCCGATCATACGGTACACCACACTTTGCGGCATATATCGCGAGGCACATTACGCAGAAGTATCTGTGCGTATACGCTGCACCCTCGCGGATCTGCCGCAGCCACCACTCATACAATGCGTACGGATTGTCGCCATGGACTTTCTCTTCTATCTTCCATCTGTCAGGCGTCCGATCTCCCTTCACGACGACTTTCTCGTACCATTCAGGATACGCTTTCTCTGCCTTCTCCAGCGTCATACGGGACTCCCTGAACAGTTTGCTCTCGTCGACCTGCATGGCCTCCGGGACATATCTGGCAAACGATTTTAAGCTGAACGGGATGCTGTTGATCTTAAACGC
>Ga0256404_1013217_pt1 | contig 10520 bp, 3 predicted proteins | sample RumenRJG_01DNA_FD_185990 | JGI IMG/M metagenome (GOLD analysis project Ga0256404, IMG submission 185990) | Bovine rumen microbial communities from Lethbridge, Alberta, Canada - RJG_01 | ecosystem: Host-associated > Mammals > Digestive system > Stomach > Rumen | place: Canada: Alberta | collected...
CGCTTCTGATGACGGCCGTCAACCTCGTGTCCAGCCGCATCTATGCGAAGGACCTGTCCCGGAAAGACAAGCTTCAGCTCTACGGGATGGCGCTGATCTTCCTGGTGCTGCTGTACAATTCTCCGTCCGGTCTGGTCTTCTACTGGACGCTGAACAATATTTTCTCTCTCTTTAAGAACATCGTCTACACCGCAAAAAACAAGAGAGCTGTCGCCTGTTCCCTCGTGTCCGGTCTGGGCCTTGCTTTCCTTGCCTATGCGCTTCTGGTCAACAGGTCGCGAAGTTTCGGCAATCTGATTGTCCTTCTGCTTGGCATTCTGTTCCAGTTGCCTGCTCTGCGGTACCTGATCGGAAGAAAAAATCGCCGGGTACGGGAGGCTCCCGCGAAAGGGGAAAGGAGAAAAACATCCCCTGTTTTTGTTCTCGGCTGCCTGTTTCTTGCGGTTCTGACCGGGGTGCTGATTCCCTCTTCCGTGATAAAGGCATCCCCGGATGAGTTTGTCGTTCTGACGGATTACTGCTCTCCGCTTCGCTATGTGCTCAGCGCCTTCCTGCTGTCTGCCGGAACTTTTCTGCTCTGGTTCCTGTTGTTTTACTATCTGGCCGGGAACCGCACGGGGCCGATTCTGGAAGCCGGGATCTGCGTTCTTTCCGTCTGCGCCATTGTGGATTACATGTTCTTCGGGACAAATCTTGGGAACCTGTCCCCGATGCTGCAGTATGATATTCCATTCCACTATTCCCTGAAGGAATATCTGCTCAACCTCGGGGTTCTTACGCTGTGCTCAGCCGCGGTCCTGGTTCTGTGGCGGAAGAAGGAAAGGATGATACGGGCTGTTCTGCCCATTCTGATTCTCGCGGTGGCCGGCATGTCCGTCTACAACATCGCCGGAATCCGCTCAGAGCTCCCGCAGATCAAAAAACTGGTGAAGCAGGAAAACGGCGACAAAGCCTCCTTTACGCTCAGCAGGAACGGGAAAAATGTCATCGTTTTCATGCTGGACCGCGCGATCAGCGGCTATGTCCCTTATCTCTTTCAGGAGAAACCGGAGCTTGCCCAGCAGTTCGACGGCTTCACCTGGTATCCCAATACGCTGTCCTTCGGCAACTGCACCACAACCGGTTCCCCTTCGTTGTTCGGCGGGTATGAATATACGCCGGAAGAACTCAACGGGAGGTCTTCGGAAGCCCTTGTTGACAAACAGAATGAAGCCCTGTCGGTACTTCCGCTCCTCTTCCGCGGCGCGGGATATGAGGTGACGGTCTGCGATCCTCCGTATGCCGGCTACACGTCGATACCGGATCTGTCCGTTTTCAGGCGCTATGACGGCATCCATGCATACAGCACCGAAAACGGCCAGTTCAGTGAGCAGAACGGTATTCTGTCCGGTAAGCAGGAAGTCTGGGACCGCAATTTCTTCTGCTACAGCGTCATGAAGGTTTCCCCTCTGGTGATCCAATCCAGTCTCTACCAGGGAGGGCAGTATTTTGATACACAGAATCTGGACAGTGTGCTCTCCCGGACGCAGTTTGTAACAGACCGGTCTCATGCTCACGGGGTAGAAGATGGTTTTCTATACTCTTATGCCGCCCTCTGCGCGCTCCCGGAGATGACGGTCATTTCCGACGGCAGCGAATCCACATTTCTGATGATGAATAACGGGACCGCGCATGATGTCATACTGCTGAAGGAGCCGGAATATGAACCGGCGCCGCTTGTAGACAACGCCGCGTATGACGCCGCGCATGAAGATCGTTTTACCCTTGAGGGAAGAACCCTGCTGACCGATGCCCCTTACAGGATGAGAAGCTATCACTGCAACATGGCGGCTTTTCTTCAGCTCGGAAAGTGGTTTGATGTGCTGCGGGAACAGGGTGTTTATGACAATACGCGCATCATCCTTGTCGCCGATCACGGCTACTCCCTGGAACAGTTTGAGGATATGCTCTTCGGGAATCGGGAACGAAGCGAAGACAGGATCGGCCATCAGCCGGAAGATGTCATGGCTTATAATCCGCTGCTTATGGTCAAGGATTTCGGCAGCAGGGGCTTCCAAGTCGACCACCGGTTTATGACCAACGCCGATACTCCGACGCTCGCGCTTTACGGCCTGCTGGACGCGCCGGTGAACCCCTTTACCGGCAACGCCATCAAAGACGATGCCAAGGACGCGGAAGCGCTTCATATTTTCTTCACGGAGTACCTTTCTCCATATCCCAGCAGAACTACTTTTTATCCCGGGCACTGGTTCGCGCTCCGGGGACAGAATATTTTTGACCTGTCCGCGTGGAGCAGTCTGGGATACTATTGACCGAGAGGAGAGAAGCACAACCTATGAGGCTCTACATCGATCCCGGAACCGGGAGCATGCTCTTTGCAATTCTGATCGGCGCAATCGGCGTCGCGCGATTCGTGCTCAAAGGCATATTTGTAAAACTGAAGTTTCTTTTCACCGGCGGCCGTCAGACGGACACCGGTGATGACAGCATACCGCTTGTCATCTTCTCGGATGACAAGCGGTATTGGCAAACCTTTGAGCCGGTCATCCGGGAACTGGATTCGCGTTCCTTTGACGTGCGCTATATGACCGCTTCTCCCGATGACCCCGCGCTGCAAAGCGCTTATCCTCATCTGCATGCGGAGTTTATCGGGAAGGGAAACAAGGCTTTTGCCAGGCTCAATTTTGTGAAAGCCGAGCTTCTGCTTGCCACAACACCCGGCCTTGACGTGTATCAGTGGAAGCGTTCGAGAGACGTCCGATATTACGTCCATCTTCCTCACGCCGCCAATGACGCGACGACAAGCTACCGCTCTTTCGGTCTGGATTTCTTCGACGCCGTGCTTCTCTCCGGGGAATACCAGGAAACGGCAATGCGGAAGCTGGAGCAGCTTCGTCATGAGCCTCAGAAAGAAGCCGTGATCGTCGGCATTCCCTATATGGACGAGATGGTCAGGCGCCTGGAAAACTGCCCTGTGCTTCCGCCCCATCCCCGTACGGTGCTCGTTGCTCCGACCTGGGGGGCCAGTTCCATTTTCAACAAGTACGGTACGGCCTTCATTGACGCGCTGATCCATACCGGCTACCGGATCATTCTTCGGCCTCATCCCCAGTCCTTTACCGCCGACCGGGAGCTGATGGATACGCTGATGTCAGCCTACCCGGATTCCGATCAGCTTGAGTGGAACAGAGATCCGGATAACTTTGAGGTGCTCCGGCGTTCTGACATCATGATCTCTGACTATTCCGGTGTTATTTTTGACTTTGCCCTTGTTTTCGACAAGCCTGTGATCTGCGCGGATACCGAGATGTCGGTCGATCCTCTGGACGCCTGGTGGCTCGGGGAACCTTTATGGACGATCTCCGCCCTGCCGCGGATCGGTCCCAGGCTGACCGCGGACCAGATCGGCAACCTGAAGGCTCTGATCGATTCCGCCCTGGATGATCCCTCCTATACGGAGAGCCGCCATGAGGTGAGACGCGAAACATGGGCATACCCCGGAGAAGGCGCGGTCCGCACGGCGGATTATCTGATTGCCAAGTATGAAGAACTGACACGTGCCGATCAGACTTCGGCAGGCCAGGCAAATCCATAAGTCTCACATTACCGGAGAGAAACACAGATGTCCATTCTGCAAGCAATTTATCAATTTCTGTTTGGCCCGTTGGAGCTGCTTTTTGAAGTCATCTACGGCGTCGCCTTTCATATTGTTGACGGCAATGCCGGCGCCGCCGTCATTCCGCTGAGTCTCTGCCTCAATTTTCTGCTGCTTCCTCTCTATTCCCGCGCCGATGCGATCCAGCGGGAAGAACGCGAACGGGAACGCCTGATGTCGCCTGGCATCGACCACATCAAAAAGGTTTTCAAGGGCGATGAGCGCTACATGATGCTGCAGGCCTACTACCGTCTTCACTCCTATAAACCGGTCTACGCCCTGCGCAGTTCTCTTCCTCTCCTTCTGGAAATTCCCTTCTTCGTGGCGGCGTTTCACTTTCTTTCCAACCTCGCCGACTTCCGGGATACGCCTTTCGGTCCTCTCGCGAATCTTGCCGCTCCGGACGGGCTTCTGAAGCTGGGAGGTCTTTCCATCAACCTGTTGCCTATCCTGATGACGGCCGTCAACCTCGTGTCCAGCCGCATCTATGCGAAGGACCTGTCCCGGAAAGACAAGCTTCAGCTCTACGGGATGGCGCTGATCTTCCTGGTGCTGCTCTATCGTTCTCCGTCCGGTCTGGTTTTCTACTGGACGCTGAACAATGTTTTCTCTCTCTTTAAGAACATCGTCTACACCGCAAAAAACAAGAGAGCCGTCGCCTGTTCCCTCATGTCCGGTCTTGGCCTTGCCTTTCTTGCCTATGTGTTTCTGGTCAACAGAACCCGGAGCTTCGGCGCCATGCTCGTCCTTCTGCTCGGTATTCTGTTCCAGTTCCCCACGCTTCGCTGCCTGATTTGGAGAAAACGCGGGATCCGCCGGGATGCTCAGGCGGAAGAACCGAATGGGAAACTGTCCCCTGTCTTCCTGTTCGGCTGTCTGTTTCTCGCCGTTCTGACCGGCGTGCTGATTCCCTCTTCGGTGGTAAAGGTATCTCCGGCGGAATTCGTCGTTCCGACGGAATACTATTCTCCGCTCCGCTACGTGCTCAGTGCCTTCCTGCTGTCTGCCGGGACCTTTCTGCTCTGGTTCCCGCTGTTTTACTACCTGGCCGGGGACCGCGCCCGGAGGATCACGGAAGCCGGGATCTGCGTTCTTTCCGTCTGCGCCATTGTGGATTACATGTTCTTCGGGACTGATCTTGGGAACCTGTCCCCGATGCTGCAGTATGATATTCCATTCCACTACTCCCTGAAGGAATGCCTGCTGAACCTCGGGGCTCTCACACTGTGCTCAGCCGCGGTCCTGCTCCTGTGGCGGAAGAAGGAAAGGATGATGCAGGCCGTTCTGCCCATTCTGATTCTCGCAGTGGCCGTCATGTCCGTCTGCAACATTGCCGGGATTCGTTCCGAGCTCCCGCAGATCAAGAAACTGGTGGAGCAGGAAAACGGCGACAAAGCCTCCTTTACGCTCAGCAGAAACGGGAAAAATGTCATCGTCTTCATGCTGGACCGCAGCATCAGCAGTTATGTTCCCTATCTCTTCCAGGAGAAACCGGAGCTCGCTGCGCAGTTTGACGGCTTTACCTGGTATCCCAACACTCTGTCCTTCGGATACTCTACAATGACGGCCTCGCCCGCATTGTTCGGCGGGTATGAGTATACGCCGGAAGAACTCAACAAAAGATCTTCGGAAGCTCTTGCTGATAAGCATAATGAAGCCTTAAGAGTTCTGCCTCTTCTCTTCAGCAGGGCCGGGTATGAGGTGACGGTTTGCGATCCGCCCTTTGCCGGCTACACTTTGATACCGGATCTGTCCATCTTTGATGGCTATGAAGGAATAAAGGCATATAACACAGAAAATGGGCAATTCTATGCGCAAAATGAAATCCTGTCCGGCAGGCAGGAAGTCTGGAACCGCAATTTTTTCTGCTACAGCATCATGAAGTGCTCTCCTCTGGCGGTGCAGTCCGGCTTGTATCAGGGTGGGCAGTATTTTAATACACAGAATTTGGAAAGTGTGCTTCACCGGACGCAGTTCACTACAGATAAGTCTCAGGCTCAGGGCATAGACGATGCATTTATGAATTCGTATGCCGTGCTCTGCGCTCTTCCGGAGATGACAAAAATATCCGCCGGAAGTCAGAACACTTTTCTGATGATAAAGAATGAGACCACACACGATCCCATGCTGTTGAAGGAACCGGAATATGAGCCGGCAATGTTTATCGATAACACCGTTTATGACGCAGAGCATGAAGACCGGTTCGTTTTTGAAGACCGCGTAATGATGATGGACACACCTTATCAGATGAAACATTATCAGAGCAATATGGCGGCTTATCTTCAGCTCGGAAAGTGGTTTGATGTTCTGCGGGAACAGGGTGTCTATGACAACACACGCATTATTCTCGTTTCGGATCACGGGTTCGCACTGGAACAGTTCGAGGACATGAAGTTTGGAGAGCGGGAAGGAGAGAGAACGGAACATAATCCTGAAGATGCAATGGGCTATAATCCATTGCTTCTGGTCAAGGATTTTGACAGCAAAGGCTTCCGCCTTGACGACCAGTTCATGACCAACGCGGATACCCCGACACTCGCGCTTGCCGGACTGCTGAAATCTCCTGTTAATCCTTTCTCCGGGAAAGCTGTCACGGATGAGGCGAAGAATGCAGGGGAATATCATGTTTTCTACACTGATGTTACGGATCCATGGCTCAATAACGGAAACACTTTTCTCCCCGGGAGATGGTACGCGCTCAAGGGGCAGAACATTTTTGATATGTCCGCCTGGAGCAGTCTGGGATATTATTGACCGGAAAGATGAAAACAAAGACAAAGCAGCAGATTCTGATCCTGACGCCGGTGCTTCTGCTGCCGGCTTCAAATCTTCTCTCTGCCGGGTTTGTCTCTGCCGCCGATTATGAAATGACCCTGGCACTTGTCTGGGTCATCGGCGCGGTTGCGGAAGAACTGTTTTACCACTTCTTCCTGCTGCAGGAACTGCTGCTCCGGCGCTCGGCGCTCAGCCCCCGGGTTTCAATCGTACTGGTCTCTGTTCTCTTTGCCGGAATGCATCTGTTCAATCTGCGTTCCGGTATGGCCGTTCCCGTGGTGCTCCTGCAGGCAGGCTGCGCGTTCTGTTTCTCCATGTGGGCCGGGGCTGTCGTCTGGAAGACACGCTCCGTGATGATTCCGCTTCTTGCCCATGTTCTGATGAACCTCACCGCTTTCGATGGCGGCGGCGCGTTCCTTCCCTTGGCGGCAAGCCTGATCACCCTGCTTGACGGATTCTTCCTCATGTCAGAATCTTCGAAGCTCTGATGAAACGCCGCGCAGGCCAGCCCGCAGCGCTGCTCCTTCTATGATGTCCACCGGATCGCTTAATTCCTCCTGAACCATTCGCTTCGCGAGTGGTTTTTTAATAAACAGACAACAGGAACGCCGGAGCGTTCCTGTTGTCTGTTTATTTGCTTTTGGGTTTTAACGCGTCTGATTCGGATTATTCCGTCACGTTGACCTGGATGTGGTACGTATTGCTGGTATATCCGGTCTTAGAGACGGTGATATCCACATAGTGCGTGCCGACGGTCTGGGTGCTCCAGTCAATCGGGAAGGTAGCAGTTGCGCCGTCCAGCTCGTAGGTGATCGTCACGCCGGTGACATCCGTTGTAGCAGCATAGGTATCCTTGTCGGCGGCCGCCTTCGAGACGTTCATATAGGTGGCGGGCCAGTTCTGCGCTGTGCCGCCGTTGCGTGAGAGCGTTACCGTCTTGAAGGTGATCGGGGTAGCCTGGTAGTTGACATAGACCGTGTAGACCGTATCCTTGTCATTTTCGTCCCGAACGGTGATCGTGACCGTGTTGCTGCCGACGTTCCAGTGGGTGACCTTCTCTCCGATATCGACCTTGACGGTATGGGTCATCAAACCATCCTTAAACGGATACTGCTCAGTGCCGTTGACGTCAACCTTCACCTTGGTGCTCGTTGCAGGAACTTCGATTTCGAATTCCGCCACAGAGCAGATGGTGTTGTAGTAGGCCGTGTTGTAGGAGAACGGAATCATCGTACCGCCGGTCGCGTTGTCTTTCAGATAAATCTCCAGCGCGGCGGGTGTAATGAAGTCAGGCTTCGCCGAGATGGTGTAGATGGTCTCTTCACACTTAGCCTCTGTCGTGCGAATCAGCAGGGAGTTGGATGTGCCGGGCAGCGTGTTGTCCCACCACAGCTTGGTAATCGGAGTGCCGGAAGCATTGCCGGTCACCCAGTCGTGATCGTTGATCTTGTAGTCGAAGGTCTGACCGCCAGCAGTATTAACCGTAAGATCAAAGGGATTCTCGGTAGCCGTCACTTCATACTGGGTCTGGCCGGCCTTGTAGATGTTGTTGCCGGAATTGACACCGGTAATCTTCAGAAGTGCCAGAGCGGAGGCCTTCGGCCTGAAGTTGATGTTGACCACATAGGTGGTGGGCGCCAGGGCAAGGCCCGTGCTGTCTTTTGCTTCCACCGTGATCTTGAGGGTGTTGGCGCCGGCATTCAAAACGTTCAGCGGCGGGTTAATACCGGCTGTCCCGTCGCCGACTATCTGAGTGGGTCCTGCGACGGAGTTATGGATCAGGCTGCCGTTCAGTTCCCAGGTGGCCTGCACAAAGGTATATCCGGTCGGAACAGTGAGCGCAACGTCATAGGGAGTCGGAGGCGTCGTGTCATTCATATCCAGGAGAACTTCATAGATAGGAAGCTCAGAGGGATGCAGGCTGACGTTCGGGGAAACTTCCTTGCCCCAGACGGTGAGCTTGTCCAACACGGTAGGATTGCTGCCGTGGTTGACGGTAATGGTGTAAGTGGTATCCTTGTAGTCAGGATCGGCGTTGCTCAGCTTGACAACAATGGTGTTCTGTCCGGTGAGCAGTTTAACCTTGGTCAGATCTTCGGGAACAGCACCGTTGACCAGGAAGGTGACGGTTGCGCCGGCTGGATCTGTGGTGGCGGTCAAGTTGACTTCGTCTTCCGGAACCAGAACGTTGTAATAATCATACACACCATCCTGGAGAGGAACCGTCGCACTGCCAATCTTGAAGGGAGCCTTCAATTTGATAGGTTTGGCATCCACAGTCTTGAACTGTTTGAGGACAACTTCCGTTGTGACAATGCCGTCCGGTGCATCCACCGGGAGGATGAAGGAGGCGATCGCTTTGCCGGGCGTGGAGCTGGTATCGATGTCGGCCCACTCCTCGCCGTTTACCAACAGTTTGTCAAAGGTATAGTACTGGGTCTGGCCGGTCATCGGGTCTGTAATGGTAGAATTCTTCATATCAATTACGAAGTTGACCATCACATCATTCTCTGCAACCAGATTTCCGGAGATTCCCGCGATATCTGTCGAGGCGGCCGCGGAAATGACAGAAGCATCCGAGATCTTTGTTGCACTGAGGGTATAGACGACCGGATTCGTCGTTCCTTCAAAGACCGGGGTCGCGCCGTCAACGACGGGACGCGTGTACTTCACGACATAATAGTTATCGGGGTTCTTGCGGCAGGTGATCTCAAAGACAATCTGACCGTTGTCGGAGGTAACACTCTTGGCGACGCTGATATCGTCCTTGGTGACCGTATAGCTGAAGGAGTTATCCGTACCGCCCGGGATGTAGGCCGTCGTGCCGGCGATCTCCGCCGGGGTCGACTTATCCCAGATGAACTTGCGGACACGGAGAATCTCATAACCCTCCAGAACTTCCACCGTGAAGCTCAGCGTATCGCCGGAGACCACCTGGACGTCGCCCGCAACGGCGTTGCCGTTGATGGAGAAGCCCTTGATGCTCTGCACCACGGGATCGCCGCCCTCGGTGACCTGGGTGAAGGTCGCGTTCACGCCGTCATAGGCGGAGGCAAAGGCCACACTGATGGTGTCGTAGCCCGCGCTCTTGACGAAGGTGTAGGTGTACGGATCGTTCGGGTCGACCTGGGTAAAGCTGCTGGCCGCGGGAGCTTCGCCCACCAGTTTGCCGTTCAGGGTCACGGCATATGTCTTGACGCCGCCGGCGATCTTTGCCACGCTCAGGTCATAGTTGACCTTCGGCTCGATCTTCACTGTGACGACCTTGCCGGGGGCAGCCGCCGAGACAATGGCGCCATCCGAGATGCACTTGACGGTACCGCCGGCCCAGGGAACAACGGTCACACCGATGCCGGTGGGATAGAAGGTCTCACCGTTCGTGACAAAGCGGGCATTCACCGTGGCGTTGCTGTCCGGCATGGTGAAGGTGCTGTCAGAGGTCCAGGAGAGCAGCGCGTTGCCGGCGCCCTTGGAGTTGTCCTTGGCATACTGGGTATCGGGGAGATGATTTGCGCCCGGGTTATAGATGACCTGAACCGTATCGCCAAACTTGGCCTGGGTGCTGCCGTAGGAGATGTTGCCGGTGGCCTGGTCCACGACGTTGAAGGTCACATAACCGTTCGTTGCGCCGGTCATGTCTGCCCACACGCTGCCAGTGACGGTATAGGTGTTGCGGTTGATGAACTGGACACCGCTGACGTTGATGTCCTGGGTACCCATCACGAAGGAATAGGTGTTTTCATCCACTTTCTTGAAGCTGCCCATGCTGGCCCGGTTGGAGATATGGGCATCAAGGCTGTTCTCAAAGTCGGAGGCGTTGAAGGCCCAGTTTGCATCCGGCGTAAACTTGATGGCGACGGTCTGACCCTGCTCGGCCTTTGTGACCTGCGTGTCGCCGATGTAGAAGCCCACCTTGCCCTGGCCGATGATGCTGGAGTAGGAGAGGCTGTGATACTGGGTCGGGGCAAAGCTCACCGAGAGCTTGACCGGGTAGCTCGGCATGGTGAAGCTGTAGTTTCCGGAGGAATCCTGCTTTACGTCGACCGGGCTGACCGTGCCGTCGGCCTTCTGATAGCTGACCTTGGTGACG
>Ga0256404_1013219_pt1 | contig 10518 bp, 10 predicted proteins | sample RumenRJG_01DNA_FD_185990 | JGI IMG/M metagenome (GOLD analysis project Ga0256404, IMG submission 185990) | Bovine rumen microbial communities from Lethbridge, Alberta, Canada - RJG_01 | ecosystem: Host-associated > Mammals > Digestive system > Stomach > Rumen | place: Canada: Alberta | collected...
AGGGGTCAATTTTATTTTGCCGCAGAGGGTCATTCTTATTTTGCCCGTGAGGGTCAACGTCGCTTGCCCTCGGGGGGCAAACACGCTCGGCTTTTCCACGTCATTCGGTTATATATTTCCTAGCACAAAATATCATGCATAATATAATATGCAAAATGGAATATAACAAGAGGATGTTTACGGATTCTCAGCATAGAAGAAAGTTGAACGAGAAGGGGAGGGAACACGAGATAGCACATTCTCAGTAAAAGAGAAATATGATTATAGGATACACTGGGAAACATCCAAGATGTCAAGTTTAGGTTTATCCATGTATATACATGAACCTATAAACTGAAAATACTAAACTCAATCATCATGTTCAGGGTTTACTTTACCTTAATTATATATAAGAACATCTAAACTTAAACCTAAACTTACATCGCAAGAATCTATCAGTTTTTCTTTTAACTGAGACAAATTGTATTAAGAAGGGATATCAATTCCGTACATATATGTTAAAAAACAAACACATTCTGCAAGAAAAACGTGCTAAATGAGCGTAAAGTCAGAAGAAATCATTAACTTTGCAAACAAAGTTTGCAGAGTGTTTCTGAGGGCTATAGTTCTATAGAATACATGAAGCATTTACAGTTAACGATTGTGAGACTTAAGTCGAGCAATTTATTGTAAAACCAAAAATTGAAAATATGACATAGAAAGAGATTTTTCTGCCGTAAAAACACGTTTATTGTTGCCATGAGCGTGTAAAAACGTGCAGAATGTGTCGTCAAAGAGTCGCCAGTAGTTTACAAAAACTCTGTAACTTGTTGATAATCAGCATCTGTTAGCCGCCGCGCAGGCTGCTGTTGAAGAGTAATAAAACTCTCCGATATAATAAAAGAGACCTGTCCGTTTGGACAGGTCTCTTTTTTAGTCATCAGAAGAAGGCTTCCGACGATTATTAAGCAAAAATGTCACAGGATATGCGATGTTATGCTTTTTATTTGGCTGCTTAATTATATGTATTTTTGCGCAGAAACCAACAAGTAGTATAATTTGCAAGATGAGATATAATATCAATTTACTGCTTTAAGATACGAGTTTCTACAAAAAGCAGTGTACACATCGGAATAAACCATGATAACATGGTGCATTTTATGGTGCATTTTATCGGAATCCAACAAAAGTAATACTGCATTTTATCGGAGTTCAAATAATAATTTGTATCTTTGCAGCCGTGAATGAAGGAACAAATAAAAACAAGAACGAAAGACATGAAGAAAATCATCATCTTACTCATTTTCGCCCTTACTGCTCAATTCTCATTTGCAACTAATTCTGACAGCCTGAAAAGAGACTTGGAGGACTATGACTATTTGGTTAGTTTCGTGGAAAAGAACTATGCTCCCTTCGATGCCATCATGCAGAAAGGCTACAAACGTGAATATAAAACCTTGAAAAAGCGACTCCGAAAGCAACTAAACAATGGAATGGTAGGTTTGGAAAAGGCCGCCACGGATTATGTACTTTGGTTCCACAGCCAGTTTGACCATCACATTCAACTTGAGTCTGACACATTCCTCATAGCAGTACAAATTCAAGGTGAAAAAGCAATCGTTAAGTTAGATAGTACATTACTTACAAATCCAGGTAATTTCGAAATTGCACCAATGCCAGTTTCATGCAAGGTGGATTCCCTAACTTGGCTTATTCGTGTTCCGTCATGCGAACCGGATTTCTACGACAGTACAGTAAACGCCTTGCAGCAATTCCTCATATCTGACTGCGAAAATCTCATTATCGATATACGCTGGAATGGCGGAGGTGGCGACAACGTATGGGAAGGATACTATGATTTGCTTTACGACCACCCTTATAAACCAGAAGTTCAATGGTTTCGTAATACTCCCAAGAACCTTCTCTTTTGGAAGGAACTTCTAGAACTGCAGCCATCATCTGTATTCAACCGGCAACTGATTGAAAGGTGTGAGACTTCGAAAAAGAAGTTCGTAACACTTGGAGAAAGCGATAACAATCGTCAACCGACATCACGCATCAAACGGGCTGCCATATTGATAAATTTCATGACAGGAAGTGCGGCGGAAAGCCTTGTGAAATTCGTCAAGAACTACAGCGACCGTTGCAAGGTCTATGGTATCTGCAACACCAACGGATGTGATCTGACAGGCAATTGCCGAACGGAGCCATTGCCTAACAGCCACTTGGGCATATTCTATGCCACGACCGTTGACTCAGGCTTCTACGAGAAGAACTTCTCGTCTGAAGGTCTTGGCATTGCCCCCGACGTTATCATACCCTTGCCTATGGAGAGAAAACTCACCGACAACATCGACGAGTTGGTGTTGTGGGTGGCTGAGGACATGAAGAAATAGAGTGTGCAGAATGCGCAGTACATGCTCATAATGTTTCCCAAATGTTTCCCAGATTCGCCGTAATGTGCTGATAATCAGTTCCTGTTGGCCGCCGCGCAGGCAGCTGTTGAGGAGTAATAAAACTCTCTGATATAATGTAAGGGACTTGCTCAATAGTGGGCAAGTCCCTTACTTTGCATTCACCATAGGGTTTCTGTTTTAAGGGTGCCTATTTGTATTGCAAAAATATAAATCAGCAAGCGGGAGGGGCACGAAGACCTTTGCTACGGGCTATGAAATCCGAATGTCCGCTGGCGACGTAAGGCCGTCGCCTAACATGATCTTCGTTGTTGTATGGAGTAAATGATAGTTCGTAAAGCGCAATTGCGGCCGTCCATATCTGAGGGCATCCTCATGGTCTATTGACTGTGCGGCAGACCATTCGCCTCCGTCATCCCGCCTGGATTTTCAGCGCCGCCGCAGCTTCGGCCTCGCTTATCAGGCAGCCTTCCGAGTTGCCATCGTGATGATGCTCATGTCCGTGCTCATGGTTGAACAAATCTCTTGCATCCTCATCCAGCACATTAAGAATCGCCACAAACATCTTGTTGTGATGATGATGGGACACCACAGCATGAGCCAATATCAGCATATTGGCCAGCAGAATCATCAGTGTGGAAATCCTTCTCTTCATCATAGCAGAGCCAAAGTTCTTTCTCCGCTGCGCTACGAAAGCGTCTCCTAACGTCGCCGAGCGACGAATAAGTGAGCGAAATGCAAAGCAAAGACAAAAGTTTTCACACAGATATACTGAAAGTAGGTGACAAAACTGCAAGGAATATTCTGTGAATCCGTAAAAAAGGTTGATAAATCAGTAAATCATTTACGCTTTGTTTGCATAAATCTCTGTACCTTTGCACTCGGTTAAGCAACTTAATAAACAAATTGAGAAGATATGGAATACGTTAAACTTGGAAACTCCGACCTCCGCGTGTCGCGCATCTGCCTTGGCTGCATGGGCTTCGGCGATGCCAGCATCGGACAACATTCTTGGACGATTAGCGAGGAGCCGACACGTGAAATCATACGCCGCTCGCTCGACCTGGGCGTGAACTTCTTCGATACGGCCATTGCCTATCAACTGGGCACTTCAGAACAGTTCGTGGGGCGTGCCCTGCGCGACATGGCCCGACGCGAAGATGTGGTGGTGGCCACAAAGTTCCTGCCACGCACTGACGAGGAAATCCAGCAGGGCATTGATGGACGACAGCACGTGCTCAATAATATCAACAGCAGCCTGGAGCATCTCGGCATGGATTATGTCGATTTGTATATCTACCACATCTGGGACTACAAGACTCCTGCTGAGGAAATCCTGGAAGGCATGAACGAGGCCGTGCGCTCGGGCAAGGCCCGCTACATCGGCATTGCCAATGCCTACGCCTATCAGGTGGCGAAGATGAATGCGCTGGCCGAACGACGCGGATGGGCAAAGTTCATCAGCGTGCAGAACCACTACAACCTCATCATGCGCGAGGAGGAGCGCGAGATGTTCCCCTTCTGCCGCGAGGAAAACATCGCCATGACGCCCTACAGCGCGCTGGCTTCCGGCAAACTGGCCAAGCGACCGGGCGAGACCTCAAAGCGTCAGCAGGAGGATTCGTTCATGCACTTCAAGTACGACAGCACGGCCGAGCAGGACAATCGCATCGTGGAGCGCGTCGTGGAACTGGCCGACCGCTACGGCGTGGAGATGACGCAGATTGCGCTGGCTTGGCTATTGACAAAAGTGGAGTCGCCCATCGTAGGTGCCACGAAACTGCACCACATCGAAGGCGCCGTAAAGGCCATCGACGTCCACCTGTCGGCTGACGATATCCGCTATCTGGAAGAGCCCTACGTGCCGCACAACCTCTCTGGCGTGATGGCCGTGAACAAGCCCGTGATGGACGAGGAACCCGTATGGGTATCGGCAAGAAAAAACAAATAAAAACAGCTAAGATGAAACAGAAACTATTCCTCATGTTGTTCGCCCTTGTGCTATCCGCTACGGCTATGGCACAAGATTCGATGATCGTGCGACTGGCCGAAATCGAAGTCTATCCTGAGTATTTGAAGGAGTATCTGACGTTTGCCAACGAGGTGGACCGCCTCAGTGTGGAGCGCGAGCCGGGAGTCGTCTGTCTCTTCCCGATGCAGAGTGCCGAGGACTCCACGCAGATTCGCATCCTCGAAATCTATGCCTCCGAGGAAGCCTATCAGCGCCACATCAAGACGGAGCACTTCCAGAAGTACAAGCAGGGCACCATGCACATGGTGAAGAGCCTGAAGCTGCCCACGATGCAGCCGCTTGACCCCGAGACAATGAAACTGATATTCAACAAACAAAGATAATAGGAAGGAAGGGAAACTCCTGAATCACTGAGCTAAAAAATGGGCAGAAGGTAATCGCTGACAATAGGAAGAAAATCATATTGCTGGCAGCGATTTCTGTAAAAAACTGATATTGGGAACACTCCGAGTCGCAGTAATCATGAGTTTAACGTGAGTTTGCCGGAATAGGTGTATGGTCCCACGAATATACCACGGCCTGTTAATATCTTTACCACGGTCTGGTAATATCTCTACCACGCCGTGGTATAAGCATTACCACGTGCTGGTACAAGTATTACCACGTGCTGGTACAAGTATTACCACGCCGTGGTAATCAATCTGGTAAACCCTTCACTATTATATGCCACTCTGCCTCAATGTTCACATGTCACTGATTAGTAGCATTTTCTCAGTGTGACATCTTTTTCATCGTATCACACGCATAATTCTCTGAAAACGAACAGTTTACGTCCTTCTATAACAAGTGACATATTGTTTCAACATTTTTCCAGTAGTTGCTTGCATTCAGACGGTCATTTTCACCCAACTCACGTCACACTTTCTTTATAATTAAAAGATGCTTTCTTGCTATTATTCTGGTTGAAACGTCGCATGTTGTGCGTTATTTTGCAAGTTTTTTTTGCGATTTGGTATTATTTTTACTACCTTTGACGCAGAATTAGCAGCATGAAACAAGATATCTCGACGTACAACCTGCAGAAGAAAGTATATGGAAACGATTCAGCATATTATCGTAGACAACACGTTGAAGAGAATCGGTGAGCCACAGTTTTCCGACTACCTTTGCCATGCCTATTGCCACGAAGGGTATTGCACGTTCGAGCGCAACGGGCAGGCGTTCCGCTTCGAGGCTGGCGACTGCCTGATTATAGTCCGTCGTGGCGATTTGGTGATGAACCTGGAGGAGAGCCCGGATTTCCGCGTGGATGTCATTTATGTGACGCAAAAGTTCATCGAGCTCAGCACGCCCCAGAGCAACTACGGCATGCGAGGCCAGCTCTTTCTGTTTCAGAACCCCATCATGAAGTTGAAGCCCGAGCAACAGGAGATATGCCGTCTGAATTTTGATGCCGTGAAACGACGACTCAGGCAGACCGACCATCATTTCCGCCACGATGCGCTGATGAATGCCGTGGAGTGCATGATCATCGACTTCTTCGACTTCCATTCCAAACTGTATCCAGCAGACAAAATCACCTCCCAACAATATCAGCTGATGGAGGAGTTCATGGCGATGCTCGAACGTGGCGACTTCCGACAAAATCGTGACATTGGCTACTATGCCGACAAACTTTGCGTCACTTCGAAATATCTGAGCGAGGTTTGCAAGAAAGTTAGCGGTCTGCCGGCAGCGTTCTGGATTACCCGCTACACGTCGCTTGACATCAGCCGATTGTTGAGAGAAAAACTACGGGTAGGCGACCGAAGGTCGGGATTCCGTTATTCGTTTACAGACATCAGCGACATGTTTGGCTTCTCCTCGCTCTCGCATTTCAGTCGCTATGTACAGACGAATTTAGGTGCCAAGCCGAGTGATTTCAGAGAGTAAAAGAACGGAAGTTGCTGCTTATTTCCGCTTCAACCTTTCGCTCAACAAGTCGCACAACTCTTGCCCCTTCATGCCCGTGCCTGTGGTGGAAATATTCTCTTGCGCATTCACTAGTTGGCGGTTCAGCTTGCGTATGCTATAGAGCATATAGAGACCACCCAGACCAAAGAACACAACACTTATTCATCCCACAACGATATGGAATCCTTTTGGGGAGTGAATAGCCATAAAGAAGGCTGCAACTGCAAAAGCAAGACTGGCCAAGGCCAGAAGCAATATGCGCCAAGGAGAGTGATAGATTCTGATAGTTTCCATAAGAATTTATAAAATATGACTCGAAGCGCCATATTTCTTCATGATATAACTCCACGCGGCTTCCTTGTCCTCAAGGTCTATCTCCACGTCGGGGTGCAAATAGCGTTCATCGGTTGTAGCAACATTAGGGCGGGCAAAGTATTTCGTCGAAATGCTGCCAATGATTTCAGTGTTGGGCAGGCGAAAAGGAAGCACCTCGCCGTAATGAGAAGGCGAGAAGGTGGAGGTGCAGCCGATGATGGTTCCTACGTGGTGGTCGCGGGCATTGGTCAGCAGCATTCCTGCACTGCTGAAAGTTCTTTTGCCCATGACGAACACCACCTGTCCTTTGTATAGTTCTGGCTGCTGAAAGTTGGCGGGGATTTTAGGCGCAGGCATCTGGTAGAGTTCATCCTTGTGTCCATCGTTCTCCCAGTTCTTCTTGGCTTCAGCAATTGTTGGATTATATGCCGCCATCAGGTCGGAGAAACGCAGGTAGGAAGTGAAGAATTTCATCTTGTTGAGCGGATACAGATGCATGAACAGCTGGTCGCAAAGACGGCTGCTTCCGCCATTGTTGTATTGAACGTCGACGACGAGCGTTCTGATGCCTCCCGCTTCCATATCGGCAAACATCTTGTCGAGGAAATTGTAAAAAGGGAAGTCGGCAGCATCTTCACATTTGTTGAACTGCAAATAGCAGATGCTCTCGTCAAGAAAAAGCTGGTAGTCATAGTAAGAGGCATGAGGCCGCATGATGTGCGCTCTGTCCACAGCACCAGCACCTGATGCTAATGCTTCTTGCCTGGCACTGGCCTTCAGTTCTTGCAGACGTTTCGGCGTTGTCACATCCGTGTGCTTGTCGTGAAGAGGCCCCAGCACAGCGATGAGTGCATCGGCAAAAGCCTCGTCCGTTTCAATGCTCTTACATTGCTCTATAAGTGCAGGCTTCTTGGCCATCCATTCAGCCCTGCGTTCAGCCTTCACATAATAGGGATGCGTGTCTGCCACCATGTCCATAAAGATAGTGGCATCTTTCTGGTACTTGTTCAATGAGTGATACTTCGCATCAGTCTGATAAACCGAATCGCTGAGCGTCTTGAACATGCTCAGGTTTTGAGCAACTGCTACTGAACTTACCAGCATAAGTGTCAAGCAAACCATCACTAACCTTTCCTTCATAGTCTTTGTCGTTTTCGTGAATACGGTATGCCATACGAAAGAGGCGCAGACTTTCGCCGTAAGACTTTCGGATTGCAAGGGCAAAGTTACATAAAAATCTGCTATCCACCGCCGGTTTTAACTAAAAAACAATAAAAAGACGGCAAAAACGTAAGAAATCGATGCGCCATGCTCAGAACGTTTCTCCCGTAAGACCCAAACAAGCATAAGACAAATCTTTCTGACATTTTGGTAAAATCCCCCGAAAATTGTGTAACAGCAGTTTCGGGGGATTGCTGTACCTTTGCACCATAAAAATTAAATAAACAATAAAGTAATGGGAAAAACATTGATTGCGTACTACTCTCGTCGCGGAGAGAACTATGTGAACGGAAGTATCAAGAACCTGAAGCTTGGCAATACCGAGGTGGTGGCCCAGAAGATTAAGGCCCTGTTGCCCGATGCCGATGTTTTTCAGATTGACACGACCTACGAGTATTCAAAATCCTACATGACCTGCATCGAGGAGGCCAAGCAGGAACTGCATGACAACGCCCGACCCGAGGTGAAGAATCCGCTGGAGTCTATAGACCAGTACGACACCATTATCCTCGGCTATCCTAACTGGTGGGGCACGATGCCGATGGTGTGCTACACGTTCCTGGAGTCATACGACTTCACGGGCAAACGCATCATTCCCTTCTGCACCAACGAGGGCTCGGGCATGGGCAGTTCGGTGCGCTTCATCAAGAAACTCTGTCCGGGTGCAAACGTAGAGGAAGGTACACCCATACATGGAGCAGAGGTTGCCAATGCCGACTACGAGGCTCGTGAGATTGCAGATAGGAGCCTCACCCCCAGCCCCTCTCCCAAGGGCGAGGGGAGTAGATAGTTTAATCGTAAATTCTCAAGTTGTCAAATGAAGCAGGTAGTAGTATTGGTTGGCGCCGGCAGCATCGGGCAAGCCATCATCCGCCGTGTGTCGGCAGGCAAGCACATCGTGTTGGCTGACTATAGTTTGGAGAATGCTAAACGGGCGGCAAAGACGCTTGAAGACGCTGGCTTCGAGTGCTCGACCATCAAGTGTGACCTTGGTTCGAAGGAAGACATTCTGAAGTTGGTGGAGTATGCCACGAGCAAGGGCGAGGTGACCCATGTGGTGAATGCCGCAGGCGTGTCACCCTCACAGGCTCCCGTAGCTGAGATTCTGCGCGTTGACCTCTATGGTACAAGCGTATTGCTGGAGGAGTTCGGAAAGGTGATAGCCGAGGGCGGTTCGGGTGTAATTATCTCCTCGCAGAGCGGCCATCGTTTGCCTGCCTTGCCGCAGGATCAGAACGAGGCACTGGCTACGACTCCTGTAGATGAACTGCTGGAGTTGCCGTTCTTGATGGCTATCAACGACACGCTGAAAGCCTACCAGTACTCTAAGCGCTGTAACGTGTTGAGAGTGATGTATGAGGCTACTCGTTGGGGCCGTCGTGGAGCCACCATCAATTCGATTTCGCCAGGCATCATCATCACCCCGCTGGCTAACGACGAGCTGCACGGCCCGCGCAAGGACGGTTATCTGAAGATGATTGAAGGTATGCCAGCCCGTCGTGCCGGAACTCCCGACGAAGTAGGCGACTTGGCTGAGTTCCTGATGTCGAGCCGTGGACGTTTCATCAGCGGTGCCGACTTCCTCATCGACGGTGGTTGCACTGCCAGTTATTGGTATGGCGACTTACAGTATTTGAAGGCTTCGCATTAAAAACTACAGACAGAAAATGACAGACAAAGAGCAGATAGAAGCCTTGTATCGCGAAATGTATGAGGCAATGGTCAGGAAGGACACGGCAACTTTGGACCGAGTGCATGCCGACGACTTCGTGCTGACCCACATGACGGGCATGCACCAGTCGAAGCAGGTGTATATACAATCGATTGCCAACGGCACGTTGAACTACTATTCAGCCGAGCATGAGCAGATGGATATCAAGGTAGATGGCAATCGGGCCACCCTTACAGGTCGCAGCCGAGTGAATGCCGCCGTCTTTGGCGGAGGTCGTCACACTTGGCGCTTGCAATTACATTTCGGCCTTGTCAAAGAAGATGACGGCAAGTGGCGGTTTACGTCTGCACGTGCTTCAACCTATTGAAAATGACACGAGGAGACTTGTCGGTTAGCTGTTGTCTTGCAGTTTTTTGACAAATTATGAAGGGAACTATATACCTGTTTTTCCCCGCTTCGTTCTGAAAGCGTTCCTTAGGCCGAGCGGACACAAGGACAGATGGGGAAAAGACCCCGGCGGGGTCTCATGTCCATAACCGCAGGTCTTGACCTGCGGGGCAAGATATCCGCATAACTACGACCCCAAAGGGGACGCACAAAAGGAATAACCGTACTATTGGTCGACATCTTCGAAGTCGCCCCTGCATAGTTACACATTCCGCAGGTCGAGACCTGCGGTTATGCATATGTGACCTCTCCGAGGTCCTTGTGTCCGCTCGGCCCGCAGGGACGCTTTCAGAGCGAAGCGGGAAAAGAACAGGTATATCGTTCCCCATATGAATCTCAGTGTTTTACGCAAAATATGAAAAATTTGGCGTAAAATGTGAAACAAACAAACAGAAAAATTGTCGTATCTTTGCAACCAGATAATTAAAGAATAACAAAATGAATATCAAAAGTATCATCACAGCCGCTCTGGCATTGCTCGTCTCGACAGCATGCAGCGGTGGCGCTAAGCAGGAGAAAGTCATGAACAAGGACTCTAAGGCAAT
>Ga0256404_1013220_pt1 | contig 10517 bp, 8 predicted proteins | sample RumenRJG_01DNA_FD_185990 | JGI IMG/M metagenome (GOLD analysis project Ga0256404, IMG submission 185990) | Bovine rumen microbial communities from Lethbridge, Alberta, Canada - RJG_01 | ecosystem: Host-associated > Mammals > Digestive system > Stomach > Rumen | place: Canada: Alberta | collected...
GGAAGATGTCGGAAACGCAGGGGGCCACGTCGACAAGGCGGGAGGGTTCCTGCAGGGAAGCAGGCTGTTCCCGGAGAAGATGGAAGACCTGTGGGAGAGGAAGCACTTTTTTGAGGGCTTCCTGGACCGCCGCCTGAGAGATTATTTTGAGGAGACGGATACTATCCCGGCGGGACAGACAATGGATGTGAACGAAACTGCCCTGAACGGAGATCCGGGGTACCGTCTCTACCGGAAGAAACCGGTGCGGTCCGGCGTGGTGAGGCTGCCGGAGTATTTCCCCGCGGGAACGCGCCTGAAGGTACGCACCCTGGAAGGAGAGACGGAGTTTACCGTCTCCGGGAATACCTTCCTTATGGTCGGTTCCCACGATGAGCCGTACCCCATCGAGGCGGATATATTTTTCCGGAAATACAGACTGACAGGAGAAAAGTTCGCGTTTACGGGCGAGTATGACCCGGTGGTGAGAAACCAGAAGGACGGGAAGCGCGTCCGCCTTGACGGAATCACCGAGGAATGTGTGACCACGGGCAGTTCCTATATTTATGCAAGAAAGCTCACAAGGCGCACCCACGCCTTCACGCTCTGGAACAGGGACCGGTACGCCTTCGGAAAAGCAGGAGACTGGTTCGCTGTCATGCAGGACGACCCGCGGGACTACTATATTATCCAGGGATACATTTTTGATGAAACCTATGAAGCGGCGGACGGGACGGATCTGAACGGAAAGGAAAAGTAAGCAAGCCTCTGGCTGCCACGTGTGCTAATATACTTGTAATTCTTCCTCTGTACAGAATCCGGTTCTTGTGATAGAATGATGCCAATTTGGTTCTTTATATTCTATTTCAAAAGGGGTAATAGTTATGAAGGGTAATGTTATTGTAGGACAGTCCGGCGGCCCGACTGCGGTCATCAATGCAAGCCTTGCAGGTGTTTTCAAGACTGCAATGGAGCGTGGCTACAGCAAGGTGTACGGCATGTGCAACGGTATCCAGGGCTTCATCGATGAGAAGTACGTGGATATGGCTGACTATATCAAGAACGAGCTGGATCTGGAGCTCCTGAAGAGAACTCCGTCCGCGTTCCTGGGCACCTGCCGCTATAAGCTGCCGGAGATCCATGAGAACAAGGAAATGTACGAGCGCATCTTCGAGATCCTTGAGAAGCTTGAGATCGAAGTGTTCATCTACATCGGCGGAAACGATTCCATGGATACCATCAAGAAGCTCTCTGATTATGCGCTTCTTACCGGCGCGACTCAGAAGTTCGTCGGCTGCCCGAAGACCATCGACAACGATCTGGCCATCACGGACCACACTCCGGGCTTCGGCAGCGCCGCAAAGTACATCGCGACCTCCACGAAGGAGATCATCCGCGACGCTCTGGGCTTCTCCTACAAGAAGAAGAACGTTACCATCATGGAGATCATGGGAAGAAACGCAGGCTGGCTCGTCGGTTCTGCTGCGCTCGCGAAGCAGGAAGACTGCGACGGTCCGGATCTGATCTACCTTCCGGAAGTTCCCTTTGACATCGACAAGTTCGTCGAGAAGGTCGAGAACCTGCTGAAGGAGAAGGACGTCGTTGTGGCATGCGTTTCCGAGGGCATCAAAACCGCGGAAGGCAAGTATGTCTGCGAGTTCACCTCCGGCTCTGATTCCAAGGATGCTTTCGGCCATATCCAGATGACCGGAACTGCTGCATTCCTTGCAAACCTGGTCCACGAGAAGCTGGGCATCAAGACCAGAGCCGTGGAGCTTTCCACCCTGCAGAGATCCGCTGCGCACCTTGCTTCCAAGATCGACGTCGACGAGGCGTTCGCTGTCGGCGGCGCGACCGTGAAGGCAGCTGACGAAGGATCCACCGGTGTCATGGTGGTCATCGACCGCGTGTCCGACGATCCTTATCAGAGCGCGACCGGCGTCTACGACGTGCACCGCATCGCGAACGGCGAGAAGGTCGTTCCGAGAGAGTGGATCAACGAGGAAGGCGACTATGTTACCGAAGAGTTCGTGGATTATGTGCATCCGCTGATCCAGGGCCATTACAACCCGATGATGGTCGCGGGCCTTCCGAGACATCTGACCATGCATCAGAAGAGCTACAAGGATTCCAAGAAGATGATCAACATTCAGTGATCGATGATCTCATGAATGATCACGGAGCCGCCGCGGCCTGCGGCGGCTCTGTTTCTTATCTGTGATATTTCGTACTCAGGAGGACTTCCTATGAACACATTCCGACCGAGTCTGCGTTTCAGCCGCTTTCGGAACCTGTGCATGGTGATCGTGGCGGTAATGGTGTTCGGCTTTTATTTTATCTACGACTATATCTATGGTGAGATGGAATCCTGGAATCCGAAGCTGATGGCGATCGTCTTCCTTGTGACGGGGATCTTTCTGGTGCTTCTGGTAGGCTTGTTCTTTACTCACATGAAAAATACCATGTACTACCGCCTGACGGCGAACGCGCTGGAGTTCTCCTGCTGGGGGCGCAGTGTGTTCTATCCGTACAGTGATTTCGTAAAGGCGTGGTACCGCTTCAGCGGGCCCTTTGACACACTGCCCATCGTATTTCAGCTGCGCAGCAAAAGGACTCTGGAGCTGAACCAGTACATCGCCGGCCTGCCGGATCTGACGCTGGGACTTCTGGAGCGGATCGAGGATCATGCGGAGCTGGAGAAGGGGCTGAAGGACCGGGCAGCCGCCTTCGCGAAGCGGGAAAAGGACAGGAAGCAGAAGAGCGGGAAAAAGTGATGGGGATTCATCATGATGCGGGACCGCAGGCGGAACGCGGATCAGGGGAGCGGCTTCTCTGGCCGGACGTGCTGCGGGGGCTGACGGTGGTCAGCATGGTGCTGTTCCACGGCATGTGGGACGCGGTGTTCCTGTTCGGTCTCCGCGCGCCCTGGTACATGGCTCTGCCGGGCTATCTCTGGCAGCAGTCCATCTGCTGGACCTTTATCCTCCTATCCGGGTTCTGTTTCCGTCTGGGCAGGCATCCCGTGCGGCGGGGACTGCAGGTCTCCGCACTGGGGCTTCTGGTCACTGCGGTGACAGTCCTTTTCATGCTGGAAGACCGGGTGGTCTTCGGTGTCCTGACCTGCATCGGGGCCTGCATGCTGCTGACTGCGGGACTGGAGAAAGCTGCATGGCGGGAGAGGGTCAGAGCCGCCGGAGAAGCCGCGGAAGAGGCGTCAGGACTCCGGGGATCTGCTGTGGGACTCGGTGTGAGCGCTGCGCTGTTTTTCCTCACAAGAAACATCAACAGCGGCTGGCTGGGCTTTGAAAGGATCCTGATCGCCCCGCTTCCCGCCGGGCTTTACAGAAACCTTTTTACTGCCTTTTTCGGTTTTCCTGCACCGGAGTTTTACTCCACGGATTACTTTTCGCTGATCCCGTGGTGGTTCCTGTATCTGTGCGGGTACTTTCTTTACGGGATATGGCAGAGGAGACAGGGGACGGTTCTCTGTCTCCTGAAAGAAAAAGACAGGAGACAGAGAACCGTCCCCTGTCTCCTTAGGATCTTCAGGTGGATCGGGCGCCATGCGCTGCTGATCTACGCCCTGCACCAGCCTGTGCTGATGCTGGTGCTGACTCTGGTGTTCAGGCTTTCCGCGTGAAACAGTACAGCTGGTCAGAGAGCCGGTACGGACCGCTTCAAAGCTTCAGATAAATGCGGATCAGACCGAGGATCAGAAGGTGAAGAGGATAGAATAAATAGAAGAACCATTGAGAGAGCGCGGAGACGCGCTCTTTTTTATTTCCTTTTTCTTTCTGCCCCGCCTTCTCCGCCTGTCCTTCCCGTTCCGCCTGTCCGGCTTCTGCATCTTCCGGGGAACCGGCGGACAGATCCAGAGGACTCTTATAGAAGCATACAACGCAGACTGCGGCAAGAAGGGGGCCGATGGCAGCGGTCCACTTTGCGAAAGTGATGCCGGTGATCAGAACGACGAGAGCCCAGACTTCCCGCTTTGCTTTCTGCGTATTTCCTGCGAAATAGAACATCAGGGTGAAGACAGGAGCAAGGATCCCCCAGTCGGCAAGGACTGTGGCGAGGACCAGAAGAACGGACAGGATCCATTTTACCGGTTCCGGCAGGGGGCGTGTGTGGACCATCAGAAGCAGAAGACTGATCCACAGAGTATAGATCATGTTCAGGCCCGTGAAGGTGATGACAGTGTCTTTTGTAAAAGCGAGATCGTAGGGCACCTGGGAAAGCAGGGCAAACAGGAAGAGCCGGAGCAGGTAGCGCCGCACCGACTGCGTCAGAAAGATCCCCTCCGCGAGAAGATAACACATGACCGGCGCGGTAAAATATCCGATACCAGTCAGGAGATCACAGACAAAGGTGTCTTCAGGCAGGAAGATCCAGGCGATATGGTTCAGCAGCATGAAAAAGATCGCTGCAAGCTTCAGTGTATTTCGGGAAATTGTTCGTACCGGGTCAGGAACGGGATCCATGGATAGATACCTCTTCTTATCTGCTTGTGACGCGCACGCGCGGGGAACTTTACTTCAGTGCTGATTCCTGCCGCTGCATCCGGTAATAAAGGATCAGGCAGAGGATCGCTGAAAACAGGGATCCGGCCGGAGCGGCCATTCCCATGGGACCAAGGGTCTCCGGAAACAGGACGGAAGCAAAATAAGCTCCCGGGATCCGGAACAGGAGAATGGACAGGAAGTTGTGCAGGAAAGAGTATCCTGATCTTCCGTAGGCGCTGAAGTATCCGCTGAAGCAGAAGTGCACGGAAGCAAAGATGCAGTCCGTCACATAAGTCCGGAGATACTGGGCGCCGGCAGTGACGACGGCGGTCTCTTCCCGGGCAAACAGCCGGAGGATCTGCTCCGGGCAGAGGTTGCAGACGACAGCTGTGAAGCAGCCGAAAACGACGCCTACGGCGATGCCGCTTTTCAGGACTTTCCTGCTGCGGTCATGCTTTCCGGCGCCCGCGTTCATGGAGCAGAGCGCGGCGACAGAGGAGAGCATGGAGGACGGCACCAGGAACAGGAAGCTGATGATCTTTTCTACAATGCCGATTCCGGCGGCTGCATTCACGCCGCGCATGTTGCCGATGGCAGTGATCACCAGGAAAGAGATCTGGATAAACCCGTCCTGCAGCATGATGGGCAGACCGACAGCCAGGAGCGCCGGAAAGGTCTCCGGGTCGGGAGGAAGATCCGATGCGCCGAAACGGATCTCCGGAGGCAGACGTCTCAGGGAAGCGGCCGCCAGAAGGACGCTGAAGGCCTGGGCTGTCACGGTGGCGGCAGCGGCGCCGGCGGCACCCATGGAGAAGGGGCCGATGAGGATCCAGTCCAGGATGATGTTGATGACGCCGGCTGCAGCAACGAATTTCAGCGGGGTCTTCGTGTCGCCGAGCCCGCGGTAGATGCTGCTGATGACATTGTACGCAGTGATGAAGGGAACGCCCGCAAAGCAGATGGTGACATAGGCCTTTGCTTCCGATACTGCTTCCGGGGGGGTGGCCAGAAGTTTCAGGATCCCGTCCGCAAAAAAGAGAAGCAGAAGGGTAGATACAGCGGCGACACCCGTGAAGAGGGTGATGGTGTTCCCGATGCTGCGGGCAGTCTTTTCCGGCTGCCCGGCACCGACGGATCGTCCGATCAGCACGGTGCTTCCCATGGCAAGACCTACGATCATGACTGTCAGCATGTGCATCAGCTGGCTTCCGATGGAGACAGCCGTGATGGAAGCGGCTCCGTTGAACTGTCCCGTGATGAAAAGATCCGCGAGACCGTAAAAGGTCTGCAGAAAGCTGGAGATCAGGAAGGGGACAGAGAAGCGGAAAAGGGAGCGGAGAACGCTGTCCTCGGTGAGAGTGTTCTGAATTACGGGCATAACTTGAAAACCTCCGGGCCGGAAACTGAGGACAAGTATAGCAGAAAGGAGAAAAAAACTCCATAAGCCGGGGGGCCTGCCTGCGGTCTCTTAAAAAACAGGGATTTCCGGGCTTGTCTGAAATAGGACATCGAAGTACAATATCAGAATAGTTAGCGGTCTCTAAAGACCGATTTCAGAAAAGTCACCGGAGGAAAAATGAAGTTAAGTATGTTGAAGCCGGGGCAGTCCGCCAGGATCCTGGAGGTCGGCGGCGAGGGTGCCCTGCGGCAGCATTTTCTGGATATGGGGGTGATCCCGGGCGCGGTGGTCACTCTGATCAAGCTGGCACCGATGGGCGATCCGATGGAGCTGAGGATCCACGGCTATGAGCTGACGCTCAGAGTGGAGGACGCCGGGCAGATCGAGGTATCGCCCGGTGAGGAAGCGGCTGCAAATCAGACGGAGGACGGCGGAGAGCGGAAGCACAGGGAGCATCCCGGCCTGGGCGAGGAAGGAAGATTCCACCCGAAGGGCAGCGGTGATCCGCTGCCGGAGGGCACGCAGCTGACGTTCGCGCTGGTGGGGAACCAGAACAGCGGAAAGACCACGCTGTTCAACCAGCTGACGGGCGCAAACCAGCATGTGGGAAATTTCCCCGGCGTCACGGTGGACCGGAAGGACGGCGTGATCCGCGGACACAGCGACACACTGATCACGGACCTGCCGGGGATCTACTCCATGTCGCCTTATTCCGGAGAGGAGCTGGTCTCCCGGAACTTTGTGCTGAATGACAGGCCCAGGGCCATCATCAACATTGTCGACGTTACCAATATCGAACGGAATCTCTACCTGACCATGCAGCTGCTGGAGATGAACGTGCCCATGGTGGTGGCGCTGAACATGATGGACGAGCTGCGGGGCAACGGCGGCACCGTGGACGTGAATGCCATGGAGGAGATGCTGGGCGTCCCGGTAGTGCCGATCTCGGCGTCGAAGAACGAGGGCGTCGACGAGCTGGTGCGGCACGCAGTCCACATCGCGAAGTATCAGGAGCGCCCGCTGCGCCAGGATTTCTGCGGCGCGGAGGATCACGGCGGCGCCGTGCACCGGGCTCTTCACGCGGTGGGGCATCTGATCGAGGACCACGTGGAGAGGACCAGGCTTCCTCTGCGGTTCGCGGCCACGAAGCTGATCGAGGGGGACCCGCTGATCACGGAACAGCTGGACCTGGATGGAAATGAAAAGGAGCTGCTGGAGCACATCGTCCTGCAGATGGAAAAGGAGCGCGGACTGGACAGGAGCGCCGCACTCGCCGACATGCGTTTCTGCTTCATCGAGAAAGTCTGCGACGCCTGCGTCATCAAACCCCGGGAGAGCAGGGAACATGTGCGGAGCCGGAATATCGACCGCGTCCTGACAGGAAAGATCACGGCGATCCCCATGTTCATCGGTATCATGGGCCTGGTGTTTTTCCTGACCTTCTTCCTGGTGGGGCCCTTCTTCCAGGGGCTTCTGGAGCAGGCCATCGACATCCTGAAGGAGCTGGTGCGGACAGGGATGGAGTCGGTCGATGTGAACCCTGCGATGCAGAGTCTGATCCTGAATGGTATTTTCGAGGGCGTCGGAACGGTGGTCAGCTTCCTGCCGATCATCGTGATCCTGTTTTTCTTCCTGTCCATGCTGGAAGACAGCGGCTACATTGCCCGCGTCGCCTTCGTGATGGACAAGCTGCTGAGGCGCATCGGTCTTTCGGGACGGAGCATCGTGCCGATGCTGCTGGGCTTCGGCTGCACGGTCCCTGCGGTCATGGCGACCCGCACGCTGCCCAGTGACAGGGACCGCCGCATGACGATCCTTCTCACACCCTTCATGTCATGCACGGCGAAGCTGCCGATCTACGGCTTTTTCGTGAACGCCTTTTTCCCGAGGCAGAGCTGGCTCATTATCACGGGACTCTATATCCTGGGCATCGTGAACGGCATCCTGGCGGCGTACCTGTTCAAGAGCACGCTGTTCCGGGGCGAGGCAGTGCCTTTCGTGATGGAACTGCCGAACTACCGTCTGCCCAGCCCGAAGAACGTGGCGCAGCTTCTCTGGGAGAAGACGAAGGATTTCCTTTACCGGGCCTTCTCTGTCATCCTGATCGCCACCATCGTCGTGTGGTTCCTGAAGAGCTTTGACTTCAGCTTCAATCTGGTGGAGAATTCCCACGAGAGCATCCTTGCAGCGGTCTCGGGCCTGCTGGTGCCGGTCATGCGGCCTGTGGGCCTGGGGGACTGGCGCATCGTGACTTCCCTGATCAGCGGCTTCATGGCGAAGGAGAGTGTGGTCTCCGTCATGGAGACACTTTTCCCGGAAGGAGCCGCAAGTATAGGCGCCCTGAGCGCTGCATCAATGCTGGTGTTCAGTCTGCTCTACACGCCCTGCGTCGCCGCAGTGGCGGCAATAAAGAGGGAATTGGGCGGAAAGTGGGCCGTGTATGTGGTGCTCTGGCAGTGCGCCGTCGCCTGGTTCGCCGCGTTCCTGGTGCAGATCATCGGGGGGATGCTGTAATATTTGTGCGCAGTTTTACCTGTGCGGGCACACGCAGACGCGGAAGTGAGCGGGACTCCTTCCGCGTCTTTTTTATGGTATACTGGAAACAGATGTAGGAAACTATAGGTCTTTTAAAGGAGGTTCATCATGAATTCGATCGTCATTTACTGCTCCCACACCGGGACAACAGAAAAGATCGCGAAAAAGATCGGAAGAGATACCGGCAGCACACTTGTGAAGGTGGAGCCGGATATTCTGTACGGAAACTTTATCCAGACAGTGAGGCGCGTCATCGCGGACCACAGAAAGGGGATCGTCCCCGGCTATGTGACGGACATCCCGGATCTTGAGGGAGTGGATACGGTCTTCGTAGGCTATCCCATCTGGGCGGGTGATATCCCGGAGTTCATGCAGGAATTCCTGCAGGCCTGCGACTTTAACGGAAAGAAAGTGATCCCCTTCGCTACTTCGAAGATGACCGATATGACCGCTTCCCTGGATACGCTCTCCGCGATCTGCGACGGGGCTGAGGTCCTGCAGCCGTTCTTCTACGGCGTGACGAAGCGCGACCGCTATGCGGACTGGCTGGAGGCAGTGCGGAACCTGCCGGAGAAGGCATACTGCTGTCCGGAAGAGGAAGCAGGAGAGTGCTGCCAGGAAGAAGCGGCTGAAGAGTGCTGCTGCAAGGAAGAAGAGAAAGCAGAAGAGTGCTGCAAGGAAGAAACTGAAGAAGCATGAGGATCAGTATCCTGACGGTCTGTCCGGAGCTGTTCGGCAGTTTTCTTCAGTCCCATGAGGTGAAACGGGCAGCAAAACGGAGCGGCGCAGAGGTGGAGGTCATCGACATCCGGGAATTCGCGCCGGGGAGCTTCCGCCATATCGATGACAGTCCTTACGGCGGCGGACGGGGAATGGTGCTCCGCTGCCAGCCTGTGGCGGACGCGGTCGAATCGGTAAAAAGGCGCGGCACGGAGGACAGGAAGGACAGCGGGAGAAAGGTCTCTGTCAGGACGATCCTTCTGTCGCCGGCAGGCACCGTCTATGATCAGAAAAAAGCCCGGGAGCTGGCAGCGCAGGATCATCTGATCCTGATCTGCGGCCACTATGAAGGCTTTGACGCGCGGATCTATTCCTGGGCGGACGAGCTGGTCTCCGTCGGAGATTATATCCTGACCGGAGGAGAGCTGCCTGCCATGACGGTGGCGGACTCGGTGCTGCGGCTTCTTGAGGGAAATCTGAAGGAGGGCGGTGCCGGGGAGGAGTCCTTTGAAAATGGACTGCTGGAGTATCCTCAGTACACGAAGCCTGCGGAGTTCCGGGGACAGAAAGTCCCCGAAGTACTCCTCTCAGGAGACCACGAAGCAGTCAGGAAATGGCGGCTGGAGGCGGCTCTGAAGGAAACGATGGAACGCCGGCCGGATCTGCTGGAAGGCAGACAGTTCACGGAGGAGGAGAAGGCGCTCCTGCGGGAAATGGAGAATCAGCAGGACTCCCGGGAACAGCATCAATAATAAAGGTTACAGAAACGGAAAAAAGGATCTTCCGCATCTCACCAGGATGCAGAAGATCCTTTTTTGTCCCTTGCCAGTTGTTATTTCTGAACCTGATCGCCCAGAAGCTTGTCCAGAAGGGCGCGGAGCTGGGACAGGCCTTCCACATGGAGCCGGCCCGATCCTTCGGTCACCCAGTTTTCTTCCTCAAATTCCAGCCGGTACGTGCTGCCGTCCGGGAAGGTGAAGAGAAGAAGGTCAGTGAAATCATCCACGACGTAGTTGGCTTTTTCCCCGACGCTGAGATCTTTAACGGCATCCACGATCTTTTCCAGAATGGCGGAGTCTTCTGTCTCTGCGTGGGCGCTGTAGACCCACATCCGGTCGTACTTCAGGGACACCGGCATTTCTTTTGCCGGCCAGAGGACGGGAGCTCCGTTCTCTGCTGAGGTCTCCGGGACTGCGGCGGCCGGAGTCTCACCTGTGGAAGCGGCCGGAGCCGCACTTGTGGAGGCAGCGGCTGAAGAAGTTTCGGAAGCGCTGGTGGAAGCGGCGGTCGGAGCTTCGCCGGAAGCGCAGGCGGAAAAAGTGCAGGTGATCAAAAGGGACAGGAGCAGACCTGCCGCGAAGATCTTTCTTTTCATAAGGGTC
>Ga0256404_1013221_pt1 | contig 10517 bp, 11 predicted proteins | sample RumenRJG_01DNA_FD_185990 | JGI IMG/M metagenome (GOLD analysis project Ga0256404, IMG submission 185990) | Bovine rumen microbial communities from Lethbridge, Alberta, Canada - RJG_01 | ecosystem: Host-associated > Mammals > Digestive system > Stomach > Rumen | place: Canada: Alberta | collected...
TCCTCCTGAAAGTAGATGAACTACAAAAAACATAAGAGTAAACAGAGGTTTCATCTACATTCTAATCAAAGGCTAGAAAGGAATGATACTTACGTGCAGACAAGGTACGTAATTATCATACAAGGATGTACATATGGAATTTTATGTCACCGGAATCTCCAGGAAGAAAGCGGCACCGGATACGATCCGCATGGATCTGACCTTTACGGCCAGAGATGCGGAGTATGCGAAAGCCTACAGCAAGGGCCTGGAGAAGGTACAGAATTATATCGACAGCGTCGTTTTGACCAACGGCTTTACCAAGAAGGACTTGATTACCTCCAGTTTAAATGTTTCTCTGGAACAGGAATATAACGAGGAAAAACGGAAATACGAACCGAAGGGCTTTCTCTTTCTGCAGAATGCCTATCTGGAGTTCCCGTTCGATATGAAGCGCTTAAGTGATCTGACGGAAGTATTGCGCAAGGATGCGGATGCTCCGGAATACCGGATCTCCTTCTCTTTAAAGAATGACCGCAAGGCGGTCAATGCGGCAATTGCGGAAGCCATGAAGGAAGCAAAGCGCAATGCCGAAGCGCTGGCCAAGGCAGCGGGCATTCACAACCTGCGGCTCAGAAAGACGGATCTGAATCACAGCGAGAGCCGCTTTGTCTCCATGACCTCTTACGATATGGCCGTGGAGGAAAGCGCCATGGCCACAGGCGCCACCATGATGCGCAAGAATGCTCTGGCGGATGTGTTTACGCCGGAAGAAATCACCATTACGCAGTCGGTGGTCTGTGTTTATGAAGGAGTGGATTAAGATGGACAGCGAAAAAAGAAAAGAACTGTGGAGAGCGATCAAGTTTACCTTGTTCTCGCTTTCCGCCGGCATCATTGAGATCGTCTCGTTCACGGCACTGGACAAGCTGACGTCTCTGTCTTACTGGCCGAAATATCTGATCGCCCTGATTCTCTCGGTGGTATGGAACTTTACCCTGAACAGGAAATATACGTTCCAGTCCGCCAATAACGTGCCGAAGGCCATGGCACTGGTGGCCTTATTCTATCTCATCTTCACACCGGCGAGCACGTATCTCGGAAACTATCTGGCAGAGAATCTGAAGTGGAATGAATATCTGGTCACGGGAATCAACATGATCTTAAACTTTGTACTGGAATACCTGTATGACCGCTATGTGGTCTTTAAGGATTCCATCGATACCAATATGAAATAAAAAAAGGAGGAGTGCTTCCTACGCAATAAGCGAGAGAGGAAGGAAACCACTCCTTTTTGTTATGGTTACAGCTTTTCTCCGTTGGAGGCGATGACTTCCTTGTACCAGTAGAAGGAATCCTTGCGGTAACGGTTCAGAGTACCTTTGCCGTTCTGCTGACGGTCCACGTAGATAAAGCCGTAGCGTTTTTTCATTTCGCCGCTGCCGGCGGAGATCAGATCGATCACACCCCACGGGGTATAGCCTCTTAAATCCACACCGTTCGCAATGGCATTGGCCATCTCTTCGATGTGCTTGCGGCAGTAGTCGATCCGGTAGTCATCATGGACCGTGCCATCTTCATTCAGCACATCCGCGGCACCGAGTCCGTTTTCCACGATGATGATCGGCTTTTCACACATGCCGTAGATCTTCTCTAAGAAGTAGCGTAAGCCGAGCGGGTCGGTGGACCAGCCCCATTCGGAATATTCCAGATACGGATTCCTTACGCCGCTGGTGCAGTTGCCGCCGACGACATCGTCGTTGGTATGGGTTGTGACGTTGGAGCTCATGTAGTAGGAGAAGGTGTACATGTCGACCGGGTTCTCTCTGATTTCCTTTAAATCTTCTTCGGTCATCTGTACCGTGACGTCATGCTCTTTCCATAAGCGCCTGGCAAAGGTCGGATAGGAGCCTTTGCAGAGAACGTTGCTGGAATAGAAGATGCCTTTTTCCCACATGTAGTAGTTGTTTAAAATATCTTTCGGATCGCAGGTGGCCGGGTAGAACGGAACACCGCAGATCATGCAGCCGACCATGTTGTCCGGGTCTGTTTCATGCGCGGCTTTGACCGCATGGGCCGTGGCCACAAATTTATGGTGCAGCTCCTGATAGGCATCCTGATACATCTTGTCGGAAGAAACGTTTCCGAACATGTCCAGGAACATCAGGATGTTATTGACTTCGTTAAACGGCAGCCAGTATTTGACCAGTCCCTTGAATTCCCTGAAGCAGGTATTGACGTAGCGGTCGTAGAGTTCGATCAGCTTGCGGTTGCTCCAGCCGCCGTACTTTTCTTCCAGCGCGAGCGGAGTATCGTCATGCCATAAGGTGACCAGCGGTTCAATATTGTACTTGTGCAGTTCATTGAAAACGTCTTTATAGAACTGAATGCCGGCTTCGTTTGGCACTTCCTCTTCTCCGGTTGGGAATAAGCGCGTCCAGGCAATGGACATCCGGAAGATCTTGAAGCCCATTTCCGCAAAGAGGGCAATGTCCTCCCTGTAGCGGTGATAGAAATCAATGGCCACATGGTTCGGGTAGTATTCATCATCAAAGACCGCATAGTGCGCACCTTCCGGTAAGCGGACGCCGGTCTGATGGATCAGATACTGACGGTTGCCGTCCTTGTCAATATAAGTTTCCTTTCTGGGGGAAGAGACGGAGCCGCCGGTCATGACATCACTCTTGGTGAGTCCTTTGCCGCCTTCGTCAAAGCCGCCTTCCGCCTGATGGGCGGAGATGGCGCCGCCCCATAAAAAGTCTTTGGGGAATCTGCTCATAGCGTGTTTCTCCTTTCCTTGAGAGGGAAAGACGGCTTGCGCCGTCTTTGTCTCTTATTTCGAATAATCTTCTTCTTTCGGATCTTCGAACTTCGTGAAGTAAGTGGCCACGAAACCGATGATCACGGATTCAACGATGGTAACGCATGCCCAGACCAGGTTGCTGACACCGCCCGGTAAGTATGCCGGTAAGGATAAGATACCGTTGGCCAGTGCATAACATGCCAGATGGGTGACACCCGGCAGGATCGCTGCGATACCGGAAGCGATCATGACAGTGATGAATGTCTTCTTTAAGCGGTAGTGGACGGAGAAGATGATCGGCTCCGTGATACCCATTAAAGCCGTGACACCGCATTCTGCTGCGACGGAACGTAATTCCTTGTTCTTTGTCTTGTAAGCGACGGCGAAACCGGAACCGGCCTGTACGGCGTTCCCTGCTAAGGCTGCCGGCAGGATCAGGGCTTCGTAACCGTTGTTGATATAGCTCATTAACATGATCGGGAAGTTGGCGGAACCTAAACCTGTACCTAAGAAGAACGGGTTGAGGAAGGCCATGATCGGAACGGCGAACCAGCCGCACTTGTCAACGATCCAGTAAACCATGGCGTTTAAGACTTCCGTTAATTTGGCACCGGCAGGTCCTAAGATGGTGATGGTCACAAAGACAGTCAGAATCAGAATGAGACCGCTGCCGACCATGGAACGGATGACCTTCGGTACCAGCATGTTGACGTATTTCTCAGTATACTTCTGCGCTAAGACGGAGAAGAATACCGGGATGATCTGTTTGGAATAAGTTGCCTGCATGACAGGGACAGCGAAGAATGTGACTTTTCCGCCGGCTTCCGCTGCTTTGGCAAACATGCCCGTAAATTCCGGATAGACCAGGAAGCAGGCAACCACGATGGCGAAGATCTGGTTGACTTTCAGTCTGCCGGCTAAGGAATAGGCAATTAAGACCGGGAAGAAATAATAAACGCAGTTGGCGATATTATTTAACAGTGTGTAAGTGGTGGATTCCGGTGTCAGGATCTTCAGCTGGTTTAATAACGCCAGAACGATGGAGATGAAACCTGCGCCCATGATGGCCGGAATAAGCGGGGAAAGTGTGGCGCTGACTAAGTCGAGAACGCGGGCAACCGGGCCTTTCTTCTCTTCCGTCACGTCTTTTTCCTCTTCGAGTTTGACGAACTTCGTGGTGATTTCCTTGTAGAAACGGTCCACGTCCGTACCGACGATTACCTGGAGAACTCCGCCTCCGGTAGCGACGCCCATCACGCCTTCGACTGCTTTCAAAGCTTCGAGATCCGCTTTGGAGTCGTCTTTCAGGTTGAAGCGTAAACGCGTCATGCAGTGGGTTAAATGTGTAATGTTGTCAGCACCACCCAATGTGTCGACAATGGCTTTTGCAGTTTTTTCTAAATTCATGTTTTGTCCTCCTCTTGTTTAGAAATACTGAAGGGACTAGCCGCCCGAAGCGTCACTATCCGAATTTATCAATGTGAGCCTGCTACTCACTTATGACCCTGGCAATATGGATGGTCAGATACAGCGCATCCATCTGTGTGCCTTCATACCCGTACTTTTCCTTTACTAGGGAAAGGATGTCCTGAGCACACTGATATTCATCCGGGTATTTCTTTTTCACCAAAGCGTGGATCTCTTCATCCACCAGATCGTCTCCCTTGTTGGTGAACACTTTCCGGGAGAAGTATTTGAGATGGGTAACGAAGCGGGAATAGGACAGTTTGTCCTCATTGTATTCCAGATGGAAGTGCTCCTTCACCAGCGTCAGTATCTCCTGAATCAGACGCGTCATTTCCTGAATGGAAGAGGAATCGCTGTCGGTCTGGGCATTGACGATGTGGAAGGTGATAAAGGCTGCTTCATCATCCTGCATGGTGACGTGGAAGCGTTCATTGGCCATCTCCACCACATGCAGTGCCGTGGCGTATTCGTCTTTATAGAATTTCTTTACTTCCGTTAAAAGGGCGTTCTTGATCGGAATTCCCTGACGGTAGCGCTCCACGGCCGCATAGATATGGTCGGTTAACATGATGTAAAGGTTGTCGCTGAATTCCCGTTTGAGATTGTGACGGATAAACAGCAGGGCATCCGAACTGAAAACAAAGTACTCTTCCGGAATGAAGCGCATCATTTCCTGCAGTTTCCCTGCCGAGTTCGGACTGCTCAATACAAACATTTTTTCAATGGCGTCGGAAGGGATGCGTTCGCCTGCTTTCTTTTTGAAGCCGATGGAAAGGCCCATCAGAAGATAGGTGATACCGTCTTCTTCGCCGAGCAGGACATTGTTGTTCAGTACTCTGGTAACTTTCATAGATCCCCCTAAGAATAAAGACCTGCTCAAAAAAAGATTTGAACAGGTCTAGCTTGATTACTCAATCACTCACCTTGGTAAATTATATGATAGTCTTTCTGCGGGCGGATTGCAACCGCTTTCTTTTCAATTGTTCAGATTTCATGATTGCGGGAGTATGGGATAATCTTTCCAATCCGAGAAAAAGGAAAGCAATTTGTTGAAGTAAATACATAATAATTATATAGTATTTATGTCAGGAAACTTATTACAGTTTGAACGGGAACCGGGATAACAGAGTTTTACGATGAAATGAAAAGAAGGTGGTCATTATGAGAGAAAACTATGATGTAAAAAATCTAAACCCAAAGAAAAACCCGTATGCCAGGGAAATGAAAAAACAGATTACCATCAAAATCGATCCTTCTGTCATTGATTATTTCAAGGCGCAGGCTGCCGAGTCCGGAATACCGTATCAGACTCTGATTAACCTGTATCTCAAGGACTGTGTTAAAAACAACCGGAAACTCTCAATGACCTGGGAATAAGACAATCAAAAAACGGAGATGAAGTGAAGCCTGAATCCGATGGACCGGCTCGTTTCAAAATCCGTTTTTTTATTGATCCAAACTGTCAGATTTCATGATTGCGGAAGGCCTGCATGAGGGTAGAGGTCAAAGAACTCTGGCGGAGATCCTCCTCGATATCATCACGCTTCACCCATTCCGCACTGGCAAGTTCGTCTTCCTCCAGGGTGATTTCCGTACTGCCGTCCACATCGCACACATAGCCCAGTAAAAGGTCGGAGTCGATGCCCCACGGCTGGGAAGCATAGTACTGAATGTTTTTGACGTGCAGTCCGACTTCTTCCTTGACTTCTCGAATGACCGTGTCTTCCGGTGTTTCCCCGATCTCCACAAAACCGGCCAGTAGGGCGTAATGCTTGTATTCCCGGTTGGCATAGACACTCATCAGGATGGAATCGTTATTTCTTAAGGCAATGATAACGGCCGGGGAGATCTTCGGATAGATGGTATTGCCGCACTCTTTACAATAGAGAGCGCGCTCCTTTTCCGAGCGGAACAGGGGCTTGCCGCAGCGTCCGCAGAAACAGTGGTCCTTATACCACTCAAAGAGCTGGAAGGCGGTATGCAGGATGAATTCCGTGGTGTTGTCCACCCTGCGGAAATAGGGACGCAACGCCGCATAATACATGTCTTCCTGATAGAGGGAGTCCAGGTAACAGAAGTAACATTTCTCATCAATCCGGAAGAGATAGTAACAGTATTCCGGCAAATGATTGAATTCCTTCGCCTGCGGAATCGCATCGTCGCTGTTTAATAACACTTCCCGTCCCCGGAAGGAAAGAAGGTAGTCTTCTTTGGTAATGGAGCGGGTGGAGTAGGTATTGTCAAAGCGGTGCGGGGCGATATTCTGTAACATAGGCGTCTCTCTCTTATTTCTATCCATATTATAAAGGAGTTTGAAAGAAACTGTTGTGATAAAATAATGGTATGGGAAAACTGAAACAGCTCACGGATCATATCTACTATCTGCCCTTTGAAAAAGAGACGGACCGTCCGAATCTTTACTATATCAAAGGAGAGGATTTCTCTCTGGCAGTGGATGCCGGAAACTCCGGGAAACAGACAGAGAAGTTTTATGAAGCCTTAGGTGAGGCAGGGTTTCCGCTTCCCTCTTTAACGGTTGTTTCCCACTGGCACTGGGACCATAACTTCGGGCTGCATGCCGTAAAGGGGCTGACGCTCTCCTCGGAATTAACGATAGAAAAACTGAAGAAGGTACAGCAGTGGCAGTGGACAGTAGACGCAATGAAAGAGCGTGAGAGAACGGGAGAGGATATTCCGTTCTGTACGGAATGCATCTTAAAGGAATATCCGGACCTGAATGAGATCAAAGTGGCACTGCCGAAGATGACGTTTTCGGGAAAAATGAAACTGGATCTCGGTGGGCTGGAAGTGATACTGGAACAGCGTCCGTCCACGCACAGTCTTGACTCGGTCTTTGTCTATGTGCCAAGCGAGAAGGTTTTGATCGTGGAAGATGCGGACTGCGAGGATTTCTATCACAACAATATCTACCGTAAGGAACTGCTTACGGATATGACGGAATATTTTAAATCGCTGGACTATGTCTATCACTGTCTGGGACATGCGGATGCCGAAAGCAAGGAATTTGCACTGCAGCGCTTAAGTGAGGTGACCTGCGTTGAGTAAGGTGATCGTTTTAGGTGCCTCGTGCGTGGATGTGATCGTTACTCCCGTGGAGAAAAGCGTATTTGAAACGGGACATTACCATGCGGAATCGATCCGCTATGACTACGGCGGAGACGCACTGAATGAAGCGGTGGTTCTGTCCAATTGCGGCATTGATACACAGCTGATCACACACCTCTGCGCGGATGAAGCGGGAAAGGGCATGATCTCCTATCTGAAAGAGAACGGCGTCGATCTTTCCGCCTCCAAAGTATCCGGGGAACTCCAGACCTACACCACGGTGATCCTGGTCACACCGGACGGAGAGCGCAATCTCATCGGGACCAAAAGCGGTTCTTTGCGTGAGTTCTCTCTGGAAGATATTCCAATGGAACTGGACAAAGATGCGGAGATCGTATCCTTTGCGTCTCTGTTTATTTCACACAAGCTGAGGAAGAAAGACTATGTTTCTTTATTCCGGAATATCAAGGCACAGGGGAAAGTGCTGGTAGCTGATACGACAACCGTGAAGCATCAGGAAACAGCCTCGGAATACCGAGAGGTACTTTCCGAGATCGATTACTTTTTACCGAACAGCAAAGAAGCAATGTTATTCACGCAACAGGACAGCGTGGAAAACGCTGCGGAAGAACTGTATGCGTGCGGGGTAAGACATGTTGTGATCAAGGACGGGAAAAACGGCTGTTATCTGAAAGATGACGAACACGCCGTATGGATCCGGCCGGAACATATTGTGATACCAATGGATACGACCGGAGCGGGAGACAGTTTTGCGGCGGGTCTGATCAAGGGTTTACTGGAACAGAAGGAAATCACGGAGGCACTCCGTGAGGCAAATACATTTGGAGAAAGGGCGGTGGCGTCGTATGGCGGAAACAGCTGGAGTAAAAACAGAGGAGAATAAGTACATGGATTATTCCACGGAATACAATGAGATATTTCTGAGAAAGTACCGGGAACTGGAGAATATTGAGCCGAATCTGTATGCATCGCTGAAGAAGCATTACCGGGAGGAATTTGAAACATTCCGGACGCTGCGCAATTCCCTCACCCATGATGAGGTGGAAGGGCACTATCCCTTTGCGGTATCCAAGGATGTCGTGGACTATATCGACGCGATTCTGGAGATTGCGACCACAAAGGTCATTGACCTCTGCACCCCGCTGGATGCGCTGGTGACGGTGAAGCTGAATACGACGATCCGGGAAGCGGTCTCCATCATGGATATCAAGGGATTCTCCTATCTGCCGATATTGGATAAGAATCAACGGGTCATTGCGGTCGTTTCCGAAAAGGGCATTATCTCCTATCTGGCGGAAGGGAATATCAGTCCGAATGATACGGTGAATGATTTCAAGCGCTACTTCTTAATCAATAACGGAAAGGAAAAGTTCAGCTTCCTCTCCGCTTCGGACAATCTGGATTCCGCAAGGAAGACCTTTGAGCGGAATAAGAATACCAAGCGGTGCGAACTGATCTTCCTTACAAAAAACGGACACCCTGAGGAAGCCGTGCTGGGGATTCTGACCCCGCATGATGTCTTATAAGAACGAAAAGCCGGTAATTCCGGCTTTTTATGTGCTTGTGAGACGGGGAAAAACTATGTTATAATTTATTCGAATAAAACCGAGTCGGAGGAAACCAAATGAAATTTATAGGAAGAGAAACGGAACTGCGGCTACTGCAGAAAATGTATGATTCTGCTGAAATGCAGACATGTGTCCTTTATGGACGCAGAAGAATCGGGAAAAGTGAACTGATCAAGCATTCTTTGAAAGAACAAAAGCAGAAATGGATTTACTACGAATGCAAGCAAACGACCGAAGATAATAATGCTGAGAGTCTTTCGAATCTTATTTCCGATGCTTTTAATATGCCCGGGCTGCACTTTCGCAATATGGAGGGCATTTTGCGGTTTTTATTTACACAGGCAAAAGAGGAACCGATGATTCTTGTGATCGATGAATATCCTTATCTGATTTCCGCAATTCAGGGGATCGACAGCATTCTGCAATCACTGATTGACGAGTACAGAACACAGTCAAAGATAAAACTGATTCTGTGCGGATCCTATGTTGATACCATGAAATCTCTTCTGGAATCGGAAAATCCTCTTTTCGGAAGAATTGACAGAATCATTCATCTGAAAGCAATGGATTATTATGACTCTTCAAAGTTTTATGAATCATACAGTGAAGAAGATAAGGTTCGTCTGTATTCCGTATTTGGAGGAATCCCTTACTACAATCAGCTGATTGATCCCTCTCTTTCCGTTCGGGATAATATTATCGAACTGATTGCATCTCCGAATTCCCGTCTGGAGAACGAGGTTTCCATGTATCTGAGATCTGAGATCCACAGAATTACCAATGCCAATGAAGTGATAGAAACTCTTGCGAAAGGGTACTCCCGTTTCAGTGATATTCTGTATCAGTCCCATGTTTCCAGCAGCCCGACTTTAGTGGATGTTCTGGAAAAGCTGACACAAATGGAAATTGTTGAAAAGAGTGCTCCGATCAATGACGAAAAAAACCGCAGGAAAGCGGGATATTATATTTCTGACCCGTTATCCATGTTTTATTTCCGTTACTGCTTCCGTTATGCCTCTCAACTGAGCGTTTTGAATCCGGAAGTATTCTATGACCGGTATATTAAACAGGACTTTGAAACGTGGTATGTCCCTCATTACTTTGAAACTGTCTGCAGGCAATACCTGATTCGGCAGAACCGCAGCAACCTGCTGGCAATCCCTTTCGACCGGATTGGCAGATACTGGTACGATGACCCGGTCAATAAAACAAACGGAGAGTTCGACCTGGTCACGGAAGATTCCAACGGTTACATTTTCTATGAGGTGAAATTCCATAAAGACAGAATCACGCAGAGTTACATTGATATGGAGATGGAACAGGTGAAAAAGACCGGTCTGAACTGTTATAGATTCGGGTTTATCTCCCGCTCAGGCTTTGATGTTATACCGAACGATAGTCTGATTCTGATTCATTTGAAGGATTTATATCAATAGATAAGAAAAGGGAGTGTAACGAAATGAAGTGATTCATCGTTACACTTCCTTTTTTTTGACCGTTTGTCTGCAGTTTAGAAGCTTAACTGGTGATTTCACCATTTTGATGGGGGAAGAATATAAAAAACGCCCATTTCAGGACATTATAAAAACAACTGTGATGTTTTGATTCGTTTT